>Ga0209542_10014648_pt1 | contig 13314 bp, 12 predicted proteins | sample RifCSPhighO2_01_FD_184028 | JGI IMG/M metagenome (GOLD analysis project Ga0209542, IMG submission 184028) | Soil microbial communities from Rifle, Colorado - Rifle CSP2_plank highO2_0.1 (SPAdes) (version 2) | ecosystem: Environmental > Terrestrial > Deep subsurface > Rock core/Sediment ... | reverse complement strand
AGATATTTAATAAAGGCCGCTTCTTCTGGGGAACCAACGAAGTATTTGTGCGAGCGCTCACGCCAATCGGTAAAGAAGCTTGGCTCGGGTGTGTGCAAATTATTCACACCCACAACGAAATAGAACGGGTTGATACATTCCTCGACGGCAAACTTTTCGTGCAAAAATTCGGGCACATAAAAATCAAAATTAAGTTTATTTAATTTTTTCGGGATGATTGTCGAGCGCAGGATCACACGCCCTTTTGTTCCTTCCAAACCCTGCAATGCTTTGTGAATAAGCGAGATATCCTGCACGCCATCATTTGACACACGATCACCCACGCATACTATGTACCAAGTGTTATCTGAATCAAACGCCAAGACATTATCAATAGGCTTGATGTGATCGTAAGTGCTTTGATACTTTGGCACATAGTGAGGTACGGGCTTACCCACATCAAAATATGAGACATCGTATCCCATAATATCGAGTGCCAAGGCGTTAGCCTGACCCACCCAGCCATATCCGACAATTACAACTTTTTCCTTTTTAATATCACTCACTTTTATTTTTTAGAATGAATACCTGATATGGACATATGCCACTTCTTATCTTAAGGCTGTCTTTTACCTCAAATACCGATCCCACCAAAGCGCTATATTCCTCGGCTTCTCTTATGTAGTCCCCTTTATCTAACTTGTGGAGTAACCCGGTAAGTTTGCCGTCCTCGGGAGTTGCAACATCTTCCATAACTAACATATTTCCGTTAGGTTTCAAGACCCTGCGAGCTTCCTTCAACACTCTCAACGAAACTTCGTCGCTAAGGTGATGCAGTACACCAATTATAACAACTCGGTCAAAGGAATTGTTACTGAAGTTCATTGATGTTGCATCACCCTCCATAAAGATCCCTTTATAATTATTCTTAGCGTAAGCAATATAAGCCGGCTCAATATCTACTCCGGTATATGAAGCAGGATTAAAAAGAACAGAAAATTCTCCTGTTCCACATCCAATATCAAGAATCTTCTCACCTGGAGTGGCCCGAAACTTTTCTTCAATAACCTTCCTCTGGCCTTTGAAATTATTCTCTAGAATTCTTCTAAGAATTATGAAAAGTTTCGGACTGGCCGCCATATTATTAATAATTTTCTTTATCATTTCAATGACTTAATGAAACGTAAATGGGGACTCACAATATCCTGTGGTAAATCGTTAATTGGGAAAAATCTATTTAGTTGCGTTTCTTCTAATACTCCTGTGGGAGAGCACTCTATATACAAAGAGAGGGGTTTACCATACGGATGCTCGCCCTTTTTCCATTTATAAGCACCTAATATTTTTCCAGCACTTACATCTGCTCCAAGCTCAATTTTTGCCAATCTTGAGCATGTTTCCTGAATGTCATTTTCCGTAAATAAATTATATCCTCCTGGAATGTGCCAGATACCATGAAAAGTTTCTGCTTCACCGTCATAAATTTTCAATAGTATTTCTTTGCCCGCATCTCCAGTCCTGAAAATTACAAGTTCCGTCGCCCAAAGTGATACAAGTCCATTCAGAGTATTGAACAGGTCAAGTGGTAAATACGATTCCTTTTTTAACAACCGAACCATTTCAACTGCTTTCTCTTTATCGATTTCTTTCATAATTCAAATTTCCCTATTATTTTCCGTAATTATTGCAAACTTTGATTATCTCAGAAACTTGACCATCAGTCATTGCTGGATTGAGAGGTAGGCTAATGACTGTCCTGTGAATTACTTCTGTAATTGGATACCTTTTGCTTCTCCACTCTGCGTATGCTTTCTGTTTGTGGGGTGGGAGAGGGTAATGAATTACTGTGCCTATACCCTTATCAGTCAGATACTTTTGAAAAGCATCTCTTTTTTTTGTTCGTACTACAAATAAGTGCCAGACATGAGATGGGTCATTTTGGGGAAGGATAAGTTTTGGGTTTCTAATATTTGCTAAATATTGTTCCGCTATTTCTTTTCTTCTCGTATTTTCTTTGTCTAAATATTTTAATTTCACCAAAAGCACTGCGGCTTGCAATTCATCCAACCGACTATTTACGCCCTTATATATATTGTAATATTTCTTGTGACTGCCGTAATTACGCAAGGCCGTTATTATTTGAGCTAATTTTTTGTCATTGGTAGTTATAGCCCCGGCGTCTCCCAGAGCACCGAGATTTTTGGACGGATAGAAGCTGAAGCCGGCCGCGTCTCCCAGATTACCCGCCTTCTCGCCTTTGTAAACTGCCCCGTGTGCTTGGGCACAATCTTCTATGATTTTCAAATTATTTTTTTTTGCAACTTTTCGCATCATATCTGAATAAGCAATCCGGCCATATAGGTGCACCGTCAAAATCGCTTTGGTTCTTTTTGTTATATGCCTTTCCAGCAGGTTCTCATCGATGTTGTACGACACAATATTCGGCTCTACCAAAACGGGCTCTAAACCATTGGCAGATATGGCGAGCATGCTTGCAATATAAGTATTGGCAGGGACAAGCACTTCATCCCCCACTTTCATGACTCCCATTTCCATATATCCACGGAGTATGAGGGTGAGAGCGTCAAGGCAGTTCCCCGTACCAATTGCATATTTTACACCACAGTATTTTGCAAATTCTTTTTCAAATTCTATAACCTTTGGTCCCAAAATATATTGCCCTGACTCAACAACATTCGCGATAGCGTCTAATAATTCCTTGCGATATGGCACGTTCAGATCTTTAAAATTAAGGAAGGGAATCATATGATTTGTGATTCTATTTTCTGCGGGCTACGCTCATAATAGAGAGGCCGAAAGGGAAATTCAGCCATCGAATCAGGGAAGCCTCGAAGTATAATATCGAGGTAAATAAGATGTTGATGATTGAATTACTAATGAACAATTCAGAAGCTCCGTAGCTCCTAGGTATGACACGTTCAATGAGTCTGGATATTAAAGCTGCGGGAAAAAGAAACGTCATCATATATGTGGCACGTACTATTTCAAAATTCGCTGTTTCTATTTTCCCCTTAAGTTCGGACCTGGTATAACGATGCTTGGTTTGAACCAGTTCGTCCATCCGACTTCGTAGCCAGTCGTAGGATGCCTCTTTTATAACTAATAGTCCGCCTTTTTTAAGCACGCGTCTGATTTCAATCAGGACAGCTTTATCATCTTCGACATTTGCGTGATAAAGCAGATCCGAACACACCACAACGTCAAATATGTCTGCCCCGTACGGTATCGTCGATGCATTGCCCTGTTTTACCTCTTTGGCAATTCCAGTCTTCTTGGCATAGAGCACCGCCTCTTCCGATATGTCCAGACCATAAACCGTGCCATACTTTTTTAGAACTGGGAATAAGGCGCCAGTGCCACAACCTATATCTAGAATTATGTTATTTGTTGACCGAACATACTTTTCTAAAAACACACCAAAGAACTTGCGCATTCCCCTGTGCCACCAGAAGGTGTCCTGGCCGGCATACATATTCTGATAAACATCTTTTTGCATTCTAATCTATGACCCTAAATTCCGGAAGGGGCAATACGAATTTAGATTTAAGGCCTTTCTTTCGCCACTGCTCGATGATGTAATCACCATAATGCCAAGCTAGTATCACGACATAGTCCGGCTGTTCTTTGAGAATTATACTGTTATCAACAATGGGAATATGCGTACCGGGCATATATTTACCAATTTTTTCAGAACCGGGCAATTGGGCTACGTATGGCATGAGGTGTGTATCAATGCCATAATAATTCACGAGAACGGCACCACGTCCTGGGCAAGAGTCTGCCACAAAGCGGAGACCTTTCTTTTTTGCCTCATGAGCCAATTCCATAAATTTGTTACGATTTTCGGCCACTCTCTTTCTCCACTTCGTCCAAGTTTCCGATTTGAACAGACCCTTGTCTTCTTCTTCTTTGAGCAATTCGCGAACTCTCTTCTCTATCTTATGTAGCCCCTTACGTGCCACATATACTCGAATATTACCGCCATATCTAGAGGCTCTACCTACGTCAAAAACCTCAAGTCCGTAGTAGGGAAAGAGCTTGACCAGAGACTTCAGACTATATGTACGAATGTGTTCATGATAAATTCCCTCAAATTGATTGCTCTCAAGAACATCAAGTAGATACTGACTCTCTGTTATGAATATCCCGTCCCTATCGAGCAAGCGGGTCAAACCTCGCATCACTTCACCTAGGGGAGCCATATGAGCAAAGACATTCGTCATGGTGATGACCTTGGCATGTCCGTATTTTTTTACAATGTTCTTAGCTAATTTTTCCGTAAAAAATTCTTGAATAGTTGCTATTTTATTTTCTTTTCTTGCTATCCTGGCAATATTTGTAGGCTCCACTCCTAGCGTGCGCATCTTGTTTCGTTTAAATCCGGTTAGAAGAGTCCCGTCATTTGATCCAATATCAACGCATAGTGATCCGGGTGGAATGTTGAAATTTTTCACTATATCGTCCGCAAAAGCTCTTTGGTAAACTCGCAGTGGTTCGGAGATACCTGCGCGATATGGATAATCCGTGGGGTATATAGTTGAGCCATCAACGACATAATCGAGCTGTGCCAAACCAGAGTCAGGGCAAATCATCAATCGCAGAGGGTAGGTTACCTCCGGTTGATTGATTGTCTCCTCGTTAAGTAATGCGTCACAAGGTGCCTGATGGCCCAAATCTATGACCTCAAAAAGATTCTTTGAACCCGTAATCTGGCAGTGATCCAGCTTACCCGGAGGAACATCATGTTTGGGCTTATTCATGAAAACCAGTGTAATATCTCATCGGGCTGTTGTCAATTCATAATGTTATTCTTTGGCACTCTTGTAGCTTTTCGCATTTTTAAAAATAAACCCACATCCCCCAGTAACTTTTCTTTCAGGAGAGCAAAGGGGGTGTAGCTCGACTGACCATACTCCCGCTCGTAATGAGCGATGGGGACTTCGGCAAATCTAGCACCAACTAACTCAAGCTTCTTTATCATCTCGGGCAAGATTGAAGCGTTCCCAGATTCCAATCTTATATTTCCTATTATTTTTCTGCGAATTAATCTGAAATCGCAGTCTATGTCTCTAATCGGCATCCTAAAAAGAATGCGGACCAGCAGAGCATAGACATTGCCGAGAAAAACTCGGATGAAACTATCCCCTCGATTTTTTTTATAGCCATTGACAACATCCGCTTCTGATTCAATCTGTCTAGTCACCAAGGTCGGTAGGTCCTCTTCGATGTGATACTGGGCGTCGCCGTCAGTATAGAAAATCCAATCTTTAGTACAGGCAGATATCGCATATTTAATCACGGCATAACCCTCTGTATTGTCTTTCCTATCAACAATTTTAAGTTTCGGATACTTCTGTTTCATTTCTAAAATTTTTTTGAACGTGCCGTCTTTTGAATTGCCTCCGTGGAGGGCAATGACTTCAAGATCATCCGTGAGTAGGCTACCAGTTTTGTAGGCATTAGTAATCTGCCTCTCTACCGTGCCTTCATCATTATAAAATGGGAAAAAGATAGACAGTGATGTTAGTTTGGTATTCATGACCTAAGAGTATCCCATCTAAGTTTGATAAGTAACCACAATGTAGTTACAATTCTTGTGGCGTTGAGGGCTTGAGATTTACCATACATTCTAAATTGGTGAGTGACACCAACCTCGGCAAAAGCGCAGTTGGCAAGAACTGCCTTCTTCAATAATTCTACTGATATTACCCCTGAATCGCTCTCTAAATTAATTTTGTCCAATATTCCCCGCCGGAGCATTCTAAAATCACAATCTGGATCCCGAAATGGCAACCAGAAAATTAATTTCATAAGCTTTGTGTAAATAAAAGATATCGCAACTCTGTGAAATGGATCGAGATTCCTAACTTTGTATCCACTTACTAAGTCAACATTCTTTTCAAATTTCTCCAGTAATTTTGGAAATTCTCGTATATCGTATTGGGCATCTCCATCTGTATAGCAGATAATATCTTTACTCGAGTTGCCAAAGCCACTCTTAAGCGAGGCCCCGTATCCTTGTTTACTGTGATGAAAGACAAGTTTAAGCTCTGGAGTAAATGTTTTCATATCGATCAGCAACTCCTGAGAGCCGTCAGTAGAGTAATCATCTACGACAATAATTTCAAAATCCTCTGTAATGGAGCGAGCCACCTTTTTTGCTTCCAGTACCATAGTGGCAATAGTCCCTTTATTGTTGTAGCAAGAGAAAACAATGGACAGTGATGGTACTCTGGAACTTATTTGTCTTTTGTGTTGAATGAATTTCCCGGCTTCCAATAAACTATCCGTCGTACCAACATCAAACCAATTATTTAATAACTCGACAGAACGTAGGGCTCTATCCTCAATATATTTATTATTTACATAAGTAATCTCATATTCCCCCCGTTCTGATTTTGGTTGGTTAATCATTTTATCAAAAACAGTGTTATCGTAAATATACAAGCCGGTTACTGCCATATTGGATTTCGGTATTTGAGGCTTTTCCTCAATACCCAAAACACGACCCTGTGTGTCAATTGTGGCCACGCCGTAACGCTCGGGGTCTGTAACTTTTTTCAAGAAAACGACGGCCCCGGTCTTAAAATTACGGATGTGTTCCTCGAAATCATCCTCGAAAATGTTATCGCCAAGATAAAAGACGCAATTATCATCACCTACATATTCTTTAGCTATGTACAAGCCTTGAGCCAAACCGCCGGGTTCGTTTTGTATGCCATAGACTATCTGAATTTGCTTACCACCTTGGGGCACGACGAGGTCTTGGCCCGACCCTAATATCTTCACAAAGTTACTAACTTGATCCGGTGAAGTGACAATCATAATCCTGTCAATTCCGGCATCAACGAGCTTGGCGACGGCATGAAAAATAACCGGTTTATCGTAAACCGGCAATAAGTGCTTGTTAGTCACGTGGGTAAATGGTCGCAGTCGTGTCCCCGTCCCGCCAGCCAAAATAACGCCCTTCATAGTGCTATGTTATACCACAAATACCTATTTCCACCAACCAAAATTTATTGTGCACATATAGTATAAAATGAAGCTACCTCGTCTCCGGCGTTTGCCGAAAACGAGGCGTTTGTTGAGTTAGTTCTCTAACCTATACATTAACCTCGCTATAGCGTAATATGTGTATATGGGGAAAATGGAGAAGGATTCACACAGAAGGAGGCGGAGAAGCGAGTTGAAGTCAATAATCCTCACCACTTTGGCAATGGGGGCAGTTATTGCTCTAGCTGGTGGGTCCCTAGCTACAGCCCTCGTCCGATCTCTTGTCACAAGAAAGAAATACCAAAAAAGTAGTATCTCCCGATCACTAAAAAGTCTATTAGATAATGGCCTTGTCTATTTCAATGAGGGACATTTTGGAAAGCGTCTTACACTCACAGAGAAGGGAAAAGGGTATGTAAAGATGTTTGAAAGTGGCGACAGGACAATCATAAAACCGAAGAAATGGGACAAGAAGTTTCGAGTAGTTATTTTTGATATCAAGGAATCCAGAAAATCAGATAGAGATAGATTGCGCCATTTTCTCAAGCAACTTGGCTTTATGCGATTGCAAGATAGCGTCTTGGTATATCCCTACGACTGCGAGGATCTTATTACCTTGATCAAAGCCGAGTTTAAAATGGGCCGAGATATCCTATATATGATTGTCGACTCCATAGAGTACGATAAGCCAATCCGGGCATTCTTTGACCTGCCAGAAGAAAAATAAGGTAGGTGGTAAGTCATTGTTCCTATTTCGTAATTCAAAGTTTCTCATGATACATATATCACGTTATAGCGTAATAAATGTATATAGAGAGATATGTCAACAAAAAATTTTTAATCCGGGGATTAAAAATTTTTTTGGGTTTTGTACCAATCGATAGTTGCGGAGAGAGCTAGATTTAGATTATATTTGGGACGCCAGCCGAGTTTGCGCAACTTAGACGAGTCGACGCTGTAGCGCCTATCATGACCGGGGCGATCTTCGACAGACTTAATCATACTCGTCGGCTTATTTAATATTTTCAAAATCTTTTTTGCGATTTCCAAATTAGAACACTCTTCCCCGCGAGACACTCCGTAAACCTCGCCAATTTTACCTTTGGCAAGAATCGTCATGATAGCTTGGCTGTGATCGCCCACATAGAGCCAGTCACGCACGTTTTCTCCCCTGCCATATAATGGTAATTTCTTTCCTGCCATAGCGTGGGTGATGAAAAGGGGAATTAATTTTTCGGGAAATTGTCTCGGGCCATAATTATTTACGGACCGCGATGTTACAACGGGTAATTTGTATGTCTTGTAGAATGCACGAACCATAAGTTCGGCGGATGCTTTAGACGCGGAGTAGGGAGAATTGGGGGCAAGGGGCCAATTCTCGTCAAACTTTTTCTTAGACTTAATGGGTAAATCTCCCCAAACTTCATCAGTGGAAATTTGCACAAACTTTTTCACGTTGGGGGACTTACGCAGAGCATTGAGCAGTGACACAACACCCACAATATTAGAATGCACAAATGTATCAGCGCCATTGTGTATAGACCTATCTACGTGCGTCTCGGCGGCGAAGTTGACAACATAATCGCACTTTTTCATAAGCCGGAGAACAAGCGGGGTGTTGGCTATGTCACCCTTAACAAATTTATAACGAGCTCTGACTGTTCTTGGCAAACTATCTACAACATCCAGATTTGCGGCGTATGTTATCTTGTCTAAGTTGACAACTTTCGCATCAGGTATTTGGGTTAATACCGTTTGGATAAAATTTGAACCCATGAAGCCGCAACCACCCGTGACAAGAAAGTGTTTCATTGAAATTTATATATTATCATATCACTCGAAGTAAAAACTGTTTTGAGACCTGGAACTGCTTCATTTATTTGCATTACAGAACTTGTACCAACAGTAATAATATAATCAAGTCGGTAGAGCTCCAAAAGAGAACGAATATCTTGTTTGGCGAAACTTTGGTATGCAACTGTAAGCTTGTCTATGATCGGTTCGGGGTTGAATGGCTTAGGTCCGTGGAGTTCCGACCAATCGTTGTAGAAATATATAAGCAGGTCATGCTTATGGTCTTCAAGATATTTTCGGGCATCGAGAGCAAGCACTCCGTCTAAGCGCATATTAATCAAAAAATTGTGAACAGCACGTTCGTATGGTGTACCATAGTTGGTAGCCGTAGTTGAATAAACATTACAGTGGGTGAATCCCGGAATAAGCTGGATCATTCTCCAGCTCTGACCATATACCAAGATAACACATTCTTGCTCTGTATTTTGATTAATCCAGTTGAAAACCGGCACATATGTTTGATGCTTGCGAAAATCGTTTAGCTTGTACCTGAATGTTGTGGCACTAAAAATACCATAGGAGATGATGCTCAAAATGATACCCCCTGCTAATATGCGACCCAATCTTGGCATACGCGATTGCCAGAAACGTGTCCATGTAAATATGATGACGGCAAAGCAAAGCGGAATGGTGTATTGGACAAAATGGTAGGGCCAAATGGCTCGGCCCGTTATTATTTGTTGATTATAAACAATAAATCCGGCTGAAAGTATTGCCACCAAAAACCACCAAGCAGAATCACTTTGTTCCGAAATACTCTGTAAACGCCTAGTATTCATAAGAGTACTGATAAGGAAAAATAGTGTGGTAGTTGCCAAAAATAAGTTCAGAATAGGCTGATGTGTGAACAGCATACCGTTGCGAGTAGCCAAGAAGTCCCCGCCCTCGCCAAAAATAGACTTGATTATCCCTAGCCAGTAACTGATATCAATTAAACCAGCCACAAGTAATATGCCTAGCAAATGCTTAATATCTTCCTTTTGTTTTCGGATAAAACAGATGACAACTAAACACGCTGTGATAGTAAGCGCCAAAGCCAGAGTAAAGAAATAGCCAACGGAAAGTCCCAAAATAACGCCGGCGGGAATACTATAGCGCCACTTCTTCTTCTCTATGGTTAACCAAAGTAGGGAAAGAAAGGCGAATAAAAATAAAGCACCAGTAATTGGATTAACTGGCCGAGTCCAAACGGAAAGAACGGTATTATGCACATCGCCAAAAATAATTTTAAACAAATATCGGTAGTCAACAAGATCGTATCCGATAGTAGCCAATGATGCGACTATCAAACTCGCATTAGCATTTCTCGTAACAAGGTTGAAGAAAAGATAGATTAGAATAAATAGAATAGCCGGAAAAAGAAACTTAGTTAAAACTAGGGTATCCGGAAGGGAAATACCACTTATTTTTGACAAAAGAACATATAGATATTCGCCCACCGGAGGAACAATTACCGGAGCATCTTTATTCTCGTAAAAATGCGGGGAACTAGCAGTTAGATATCCCTCCGATATTTCTTTCATATTGGCAAGGTAATAATCCTCATTATCATGAAAAATGAATGGCAATCCTTGATACTCTTCACCTATGCTCATCCTTGCCAAAAGGGCCGGAGCAACAGTAAGTGCTCCTGTCAGAAATGCCAGTACAATTACAAGGTAATTACAGCGGAGAAAACTTGTAAACACTGAAACGCGCGTCAAAGTAGACATTCTTGATTCCTGGTAGTCTTTCTGGCTTGAAGCCTGATTCATATAGATTGTCCTTGATAATATACGAAACCCCAAATTTTACCAGTTCTTGCTTTATGTTAGGTTCGATCTCATTTTTGTAGCGTTCGTATAAACTGTCTACGTAACTCCTGTTCAATTCATGGCTTGTCACAAGTATCCCACAATCTCGACCAACCAAATCAAGACGCAATATCCGACAAATGCGCACAGCTCTGTTGTGAGTATTAACTTCATGACGATTTATGGCCGACCCTGCGTAAAGTTGCATATCGCGGCCAATATCCTCCTCATTGGGACTTTCAAAATACTTGGCCACGAGGTATCGCTCTTCAACTTCACCCGAAGAAACAAGGTGGAGAGCTCCATCATCTGCGAATAAAACATAGTGCTTGGTCAGCATGGGAATATAGGAATTGAATAGACTATTAGCCTGCGCCAAAATAACCACTGGCTCTGTTTCTCTCTTTTCCAAAAAAGACAGGGCGTTCGCGTATTGTTGTCTCTCCCTTATCTTCTCGGAGTTGTCGCTACTGATCGTTTGAATAAAATCCTTACCATACGAAATGTTGCCCCATGACAACAAAACGAGCAAACTTAAAATAGTGGCCGTTCGTATTTTAGATGATTTCGTAATTTCATAATAATTAGAGCCAATCAGATAAAATAGAATCACAGTAACAACGGCCAGCAAAAGAATCGCAAAACGCTGAACATGTTGGGCAATCTCAAGGTCAAGGCCTGTAACCCAATTGCTCGCGCTAAGGATGATCACACCAAGACCGCTCGCAACAAAAGTTAAAATACCGGATCGCAATTCCTTCCTTTGCTTATCAGAAAGAGCAAGAATAGTAATCGCCCCCAGAATAATCGCTAGTATGATCCACCTACCATGGTAATACACTTCCGCGGTGGGTAAGTGAGTGTACACGAGCCCAATCCTGCGCATTGTCTCTAGATAGAATGGATGCCCAGTTTGAAAAAATGTTAAAATAAGTCCCGGAAGAGCAAAAAAGAGAGCAAGAACCCCTACTTTTAATTGATTTTTTAGTATTGTCCAATCTTTCCTATATAAATAGTACGCAAAAATAAGCCAATATGTGATAAAAATAAGTTGAGCTAGGTATGAATAATCATAAACAGAAAGAGCGATAGAAATAGCAAGAATAAGGCCCGTTTTCTCTCCGCCCTGATCAGATAGCCAGGCGTATAAAGCGATTAGGAAAAAAATGAAAACAGGGAAAATCAGCTGCATAGAAACCGGCCTGATCATAAGGCTATAGACTTGAATGTACGCAAACACAACACCAACGCAACATATTAATGGTGAGAGAATTATTTTCCTAAATAAGAAGTAAAGTAGAATAACGAAGACACCGCCCCAAATAAAATTATTAATGGCCATAGTTGCAAGCATTGGCGCTCCCAATAGATATGGTATGGTGGCAATCCAATCAGGAACAAAAAATGCCGGAGCGATCTCATCCGTATGCTCGATAAAATACGGATTACCCAGGAGGGGATGACCGTCAGCTATCTCTCTGATCCTCTCAAGATAGTAGCTCTCGCCAGTGGGCGGGATAGACTGCCAGGTTTTCCCACCGTACCAATAATTCTCCACCGGAGTGATGAGTGACAAGACACCAGCCACAATAATCAAGCTAAGAAGATAAAACCTTTCTTTCTTTATAACATCTAGCATTTATTCACTATATCTGCTCTTGACCAATCGTCCAACTTGACAATAATTCTTTAACCTGCTATTTTATTCTAGGAACTTTGGGGCACAAGCTGTCAATTCAAACAGAACCAAAAGGGGGGCGCGATGAAACGCACGGTTACAGCTAAGAGAGAAACTCGACCGGGCATCATCTTCACAGGCCAAATCTGTCGTCCGAAGCGGTTGGGTCAAGTACGGGTGTCTCTCTTTATCGAGGGAAGTGAAAAGGCGGTCGGGACTATCAATCTCTATCCATGGTGTGGATCTGGAAAGGCTGAGTGTATGGTCGACCTGGCCTTCCAGGAGTGGGTGACCAATGGGCACTTTCGCAAAACGATCAAGGACCCCAGCCTTCTTTCGGTGTTGAAGATTGCTCAGGATGAACGTTTGAGAAACTGTCGGTGGCCCGGGAGAACCCACCGCTTCCTGCCCGCCGAAGGTTCCACGTGGCAGAAACCCCGCTTCATCCTAACAACAGACAAGAGCGACATCGCAGAGCTGGTACGCTTCTAGATCGGTGTTTTAAGGGGCCGTTCACGAAATATCGTGACCGGCCTCGTCTTGAATATACACCTGTTCATTTTTTACGGGCAATGATGAACATATTATCATGGACATTCAGTGGTACTGGAATATTCCCGAGCCATCTGCTAGAAAGAAACAGGCCGAGTACGTTTAAAAATTTCAAACCACTAGCCCGGGAGATGACATGGAGAGTGTAGGATAGAGTAAATTTTTTGCGGGCGGGGCTTATAACCAAAAGCTCATATCCGTAGCGCTTCAGAAATATTTTGATACCTGTGCGGGAAAAACAGTGAATATGCTCGGGTGGCACAAGCAGATGCCAAGAGAGACCGCGCGCTCTGGCGTAGAGACTGCTTGCGTCAGGGGTGACTATAGCCACCAAGCCACTTTTCTTAGTCATTCGATTGACAATAGCGAAATCGCGATTGGGATCAGGCATATGTTCAAGCACATCAGAGGCTGTAACGACATCAAATTCTCCTTCATTAGTAG
>Ga0209542_10014646_pt1 | contig 13315 bp, 18 predicted proteins | sample RifCSPhighO2_01_FD_184028 | JGI IMG/M metagenome (GOLD analysis project Ga0209542, IMG submission 184028) | Soil microbial communities from Rifle, Colorado - Rifle CSP2_plank highO2_0.1 (SPAdes) (version 2) | ecosystem: Environmental > Terrestrial > Deep subsurface > Rock core/Sediment ... | reverse complement strand
AGACGCGGAAGACGAAGAGGGTTGGCAGCACGGTGTTTTATGAGGCGGATACGCCTGGATTTTCGTATTTTGTGGTGAGCGGGAAAGTAGGGGAAGCGATACGGGAGGAGAAACAGGATATAAATACAACAATGGTACAAGGAGATCTCATAAATGAAACGGCGATGCACATAGTGAATGAGAGCGCATCGCTGGCGATAGCAATAAAGAAAGATCCGGCTATAGTAGCAATCCCGATTATCCTCATCGTGCTGGTATGCGTCGCTATAATCTTTCTAATCAGAAAAAAGAGAAAATAGCTATTTCGTAAACTCCGTATACTTGCATCTGCCGCAGCTGATCCGTGACTTGTGCGTGCCCATGAAGACGCCGGGCCCGCACTTGGGGCAGCTCTTCGGCCGGGTGAGGGATTCGCCCTGCTGCGCATACCGCTTCCAGATGCCGGAAGGCACTTTCTTCTTTTCCGCTTTCTTCTCTGCCATAGGACCTACTCCTTCTTCTCCGGTGCCTTTGCCTTCTTGTCCCGGGGCTTGGGCTCGATCGCCTGCCGGGACTCCGCAGAGTCATAGAGGTAGGCGGTGAATGATGCCTGGGAGGAGCCGAACCGGACATGGATGCCCTTGACGACAATGGCATCCTCTGCAGCATGGTAACGGGAAGCGATCTCCTTCACCAGGGCTGCCCGTGCCGGCGCCGCGCCGCTAAAGCTGATCGTGCCGGAGACTTCCCTCCGCTTGAGCAGCGGCATCGCTGTTTCCTGCGCAGTGAGATTCATCGCAGTTTGATGGCGTATTCGCCATCCCTCTTGATGCCCATCTTCTGGGCAATGGCAGATGTCCCATGGTTCAGGATTATGATGCGCCCCTGCCAGTTCACGGAGAAATCCGTCCCCTTGCAGATCGGGCAGGCGGTCCCCTCAACAAAGAGCTTGCAGTCCCGGCACGCTTTCTTTTTCATTTCTTCTCCTTCTCTTTCTTGTGCTCTTTCCCCTTATGCTCCTTCTGCTCCTTCTCTTCGGGAGCCTTCTCTTCTAGCCATTCAAGCTTGCCCAGGAATTCCTGGCGCATGCTCAGCCCCAGCTTCGGGTTGGTTAGATCCTTGAAGGAGACCGCGATGATCTTGGCCCGGCAGAGGTCGTTGACCTTGAGCGAGCGCTTGCTTTCCTTGCCGACGAGCACCTTGTCCTTGCTGAAGGAGACGAAATCGTCCATCGTCTGGGAGACGTGGATCATCCCCTCTGCAGGCCCAATGTTGATGAATGCCCCGAAATCAGCGATGTCCTTGATCTTGCCGAACACCATCTCATGCATCTCCGGCTTGAAGGTGAGCAGGGAGAATTCCGCATGATAGTACGCCGCCCCGTCCCCGGGGATGATGATGCCGTCCTGGATGTCGCTGATGTCCGAGACGTCGATGACGATCCCCATGTCCTTGGAGATATAGCCGTCGAACTTCTGCTTGGCCATCTGCGTGACCGCATCCTTGGTCGACAGGGTAAAGAGGTGCGGCGGCACCCGGATATGGTCCTGCACTTGGAGCTTGTAAAACATTCATCTCACCTGGAGTATCTGCTTCTTGCGGAGGATCAGGCACCTATTCAGCCGCTTTTGGAGAGCCCTGTCCTGCGTGGCGATCAAAAACCCCTCTTGTGACTTCTCCCGCAAGATATCATCTACCGGGCGGTGGGGGGTTACTAGTATTTTTAAAGCTTTGGTTTTTATGAGCTGCAGGGCAAGGGATGCCGCCCGCTTGTCCCTCCCGCTCCCGGAGCGCATCACCCGCCGCAGCTCGGCAATGCTGCCACCCACGACAGCGGCCTGGTAGCTGCCGAACAGCCGCCCCATCTCCGAGAAGATGTCCACCCCGAACTGCCCGGGGATGAGCAGGAAATTGGTGTCCAGGATGATGCGCTGCATAAGGGGGAAAAGGGGCGCTGCAGCGTATAAAAAGGTTTGCAGCCCCTACCGAAAGGTTTATATTATTTTAGTATACGCTTATATTCATGACATCGAGGAAAAAAGACCTAATGGAATTCTTCGGGGTACTCGGCAAAGAAGCAGGGGACAAGATGATGCGGGACTATTGGAGGATACGGAAGGAACAGATAAAATTGACCATGCAGAGGCTGCAATGAAGGTTCTCGATACCATGTTTTTGATTGATTTTCTAAGAGGAGAAAAAGGCACAGCAAAGGCATCACCAAGATAGTGACCAAGAACAGCAGGCATTTTAATAGGATGCCGGGCATTCAGGTGGAGTCATACTGAAATGTTCGGAAAATCGCGCTATTCGGGCAAATGTTGCTTATTTCGGCTCCGCCTGCGCGCATCCCAGAGATAATCCAGGGCATTGGTGACCAGTGCATCCGCTTGAGCAGGGCGTGCAGGAGGCTGCTGAGGAAGAGCATGATCCCTGCTACCTGCAGAAGCAGCATGATCATCCCTTTGAGGCGGTTACCGAATCTGCATACGCGCTGTCTCCCGCATATGGGCGGCAAAAAAAGAAGCCGTACACTGCCTATAAAGGGCCTGCGGTGAAGAATGGATTTACCGACCCTGCCATAAAGGCATACGAAAGCATCGAGGCAAATAAGGAGCCGAACTGGATCGAGCGTGAAGAGGCAAAGAACAGGATGAAGTACCACCACTGGCCGAAGACCGAGCGGCAGAAGATGATGGATAAGCTGAAGGCAAAGCGCTCGATCATGGATTATGACATCTGGGGGTACCTAATGGCTGATTTCAGGCAGCATCACGCAAAAACCAGGCTGAATTTTTCTTTGGCCAGTCAGCCGCCCCATTATTTCCCTTAAGGGAGATTTCCGCACATTTCCAAAAGCGCCTCTTGAATCATGATGGTCGGGACAGGCCTGGACATCTCCATTGTTCTTCACTGTCAGGCCAAACGAGTAGATGGCGCAATGGTTCTCAAGAGTGCTTGAAGGGGAAAACAGGTGATTATGCTGCCGTGCTAACTCAACAAGTACCGGATCAGGAACAAAATTTCCAGAACGGTTACCGAGCCTCATCCAGTCTTCAGGATTCCTCACTGCCCAGTCGACCGGCTTGATTGGCCTTACGTACAGGGGAAAGCCTTCCTGCAAACCCCTTTCAACCAATTCAGGGAGTTCTGCCATATTTTCATAGCTCAATACTACGTTAAGAATAGCCCTATGCACTGCCCCCCTATCAGTATTCTCATGGGAGTGACCATAGTACCTGAAGATTGCTTCAGAATTCCCCAGAAACAAAGGGTATGCTGAAGGGCGGGCCTGGTAATATCTCCTAAAATATTCAGGCCTCAGGGTATCAAACTTTATCCCTATCGAGACATCATGCTCAAAGAGAAAATGAACCCTCTCAGGGTTAATGTTTCCGGTCAGGTTTGAATAGACAACAGTAGTCAGCCCCAAGCCATGAGCACATTCAACTAATCGATAGAAATCCCTGTCCAATGTCGGCTCTCCGGTTCCCGGGATGACCAGCGTCCTGGCGCCAAGCTCAACAGACTGCTCCAAAAGGGATTTCCTCTCCTCAAAAGCCAGCATATCCGATGGATCCTTGCCTAGTAAATGCCCATTAAAGCATCCGGTACATCTATAGTTGCACCCTGAAGTCAAATCCAATGACAGCTGGGTAAAGCCGCCTTTCCGATGGGTTTCCCAGTATACTTCCATGGGGTAATGATAGCCCCTGAACAGGTCAACTTTACCTTCCATACTGGATGGTAGGGGCATTACGGCATATAAATTTTTGTTGTGGAATAAAAACGACAGTTTTATAAACGGGGGCTATTGTACGTGCTGCCATGAAAGAGCAGGCATTGCACGCCCTGGGATTGAACAAAAAGGAAGTGGAGGTGTATCTGGCTAGCCTCCAAATCGGCTCGGCATTGGTCCAGGATATTGCGCATGCCGCCAGCATCAATAGGACATCTGCCTATGACGTCCTCTCATCATTAGAACAGCAAGGGTTCGTCAGCCATACGATGGCGTCGGGTAAAAGGCATTACCAGGCCGCAAATCCCCAGAAGCTGTTGGACATGGTCAAGGAGAAAGAGAACCTGGTGAAGAAGGCTTTGCCCGAGCTGGCGTCAATAGCAGAATCTGTCACTCAAAAGCCAAGGGTGGAGGTGTATGTCGGCAGGGATGGGCTGAAATCGGTCTTTGAGGACATCCTAAGAGATACAAAATCTTTTCTCTGCATCGCATCAAAGAAGCATCTCTTTAAGCTGTTTCAATATTATTTTCCCCATTTCGTGGAGAGAAGAAAAAAGCAAAGAATCAAGGTAAGGATCATCAGTGACCAGCAGCCATATGACAAAAGGGCGCCGTATAAGCTGATGAAGGGGGATATTAAGACGGCAACATGGATCTATAACGGCAAGATTGCCATGGTCTCGTTGGAGGAGTCGGAGCCCATAGGCATCCTCATACAGGAAAAGAATTTTTACACAACTCAAAAGATGATGTTTGACCGGTTATGGAAAAGCCTATGACAACGACGCCCCATACTCCACGAACCAGAGCATGGCCCCTGCCAGGGCGAGCAGCGTCAGTCCGATGGCGAGCCGCATCCATTTCTTGTGCCGCTGCCTCCACCGCTCGAATTTCTGCGTGGATGCCCCCCGGTAGACGAACCACAGGATGACCAGCAGGGGCAGCACAAATATCAGGTTGTAGATGATGAGCAGGGAAAGGTTGCTGATGGTGACGCCGGACAGGCTCACCAGCCCGAGCACCGCAAGATAGGCGAATCCGGTGCAGGGCAGCTCGACCAGGGCCACAAACACCCCCAGGAATGCGGGCGCGAACGGGCTCCTGTTGATGCCCTGCACATACATCTTGATGCGCCTGCTCTCGCTGGGAAAGATAGCGAGCGAGATGCCCCTTCCATACCAGAAGAAGTCCTTGACCTCCAGCAGCCCGGCAAGGGCGATGATGGCAGCAAGCACATAGTAGGAGACCACGGAAAACGAGCCGAGCTTCCGGATGAAGGGCAGGAGGACCAGCCCGGCCACCAGGTAGGTGACAAACACCGCCCCGATATAGACCAGCCCGCGGACCAGCATCTGGCGCGCTTTCCTGACAGTCTCCTCCAGGTATGCCAGGAGGAATATCAACACCCCGAATGCGCAGGGGTTGATGCTGTCCACCAGCGCTGCCCCGATCACAAAGAACAGGTTGATCTCCGCCATCAGCAAAACTCGCAGGTTTCCTTCCCCTTCTTCGCCTTCTTAAATGCTGCGGAGCATGCCTGCGAGCAGAATTTCCTGCCCTCAGCACTGATCACGCCCTTCCGGATGATCTTCTTGCATACTGCACAGGTATCCATTCATCCACCTCCTGAGAATATGATCCTGATGATGTCGCCCTCCTGCCAGGCATAGCTGCCGAACTCGCTGTTGGGCTGGCCGTTCACCGTCATGGAAAGCCCCCCGGGAATCCCGTCACAGAGGTCGCCGTTGCACCGCTCCCCGATGCACTCCGGCGTCAGCCGCATGCCGATAGCCTCGAAGAACTCTCCAAGATAAAGTGCAGAGTAGTCAGTAATCTTCTTTGTTTCTGGATCAACGGGCAGGCGCTCATGGAAATGCAACACCCCTCTTTCCTTATGGGTATGCGTCTTTCCCAAGTCGCCTTTCTCCAGGCCAAAAACGATTTCCTCCCCACAGGCCATCACGCTGAGCTCTGCATGGATATGCGCTGCCCAGAAGCACTGCCCGGCATCGCAGACAATGATGCCCGATGCAGCTGAAGCAGTTTGGGAAAAATAATAGTACGAATAGCCGACAAGGGCAAGGATCAGGATGGCAGCGGCGTAGAACAGCTTTGTTGGCGTAAATTTCCTTTTCCCGAAGGCAAAGAGTGCGATGAGGGCAAGGGCACTGATGCCGGCAGCTATCCACTGCGCAGCTAGGAGCCGGTGCCGGACAATCTCGTCAGCGATAGAGTCATCGTCCTCCCCCTCATGCCCCCATGCAGCCGGCAGCAGGAGCAGGGCGATGGCGAGAAAAGGCATCCATTTCATGATAATTTGCCAGATTCCGGAATTTAAAAATGTTGCTTATTTCCGGGGTTATCAAGTCAAGTGTCAAAACTGCGCCGTCAGTGGCGGTGCGACGGCAATTGCGTTGCCTGCGGGGCAGCCCGAAGGGCGCGACCCCAGCCCCGCCGCACGCCACGACGGCGCAGACCGGCTTGGGGTTGTCCCTTCGGGGAAAGCCGGTAGCGAGCGGAGCGAGCGTCTGCCGCCGTTGTCGTGGCGTGCAAGGCACATAGATTGAGATTACTCTTATTTCCACGCCCGCAGCATCTTCACGCTGTCGCTCATCGGCTCCGGGCTCTCGCAGATGATGGTGGCGTCCTTCTGGTATTTCCTGATGAATGAGAGCAGCTCTTTTATTTCAGAAAGAGGCGTCACCAGGTGCCGCCGCTCCCCCTTATCGGTGTACTCGATGCCGGAGAAATGCGCATGGATGTGCCGCACCGGCCTGAGCTTGGCGAAAATGGCGTCATAATCCCGCTTGCCGGTCCTCGCCAGAAGGTGCGCAAAGTCCACGCAGATGCCGCAGCCCGTCTCTTGGGACAGCCGGAGCAGCTCGTCGATGTCGCCGAATTGCGCTCCCTTTCCGGTCGTTTCCGGTGCCAGGGCAATGTTCCACTTGTTCTTCTGGATTGTCCGCTGCATGTCCAGGACCTCCCGCTTGACGGCGGAATACACCTCCCCCCGGTCCATCTTCCCGTAGTACGCGGCATGGAACACGACGCAGGTCGCGCCCAGGTGATGCCCGCGCTCGCAGCTGTCCAGGATCCGCTTTTTCGACGCCGCCACCTTCTCCTTTTCCGCGGACGCCAGGTTGATGAAGTAGGGCGCGTGGATGCTCAGGGAGATGCCGTGCTGCCTGGCGAGCGCGCCGGCATCCGCTGCACTCTGGTTGGTCATGTGGACGCTATGGGTGAACTCCACCTCAAGGGCGGTCAGTCCCAGCTCCTGGCATCGCCTGAAGCCCTCAGGATACCCCAACCCCTCTGTTCCGCCCGGGCCGAAGAGAACGCGCATGGAAGGAAGGAAGAAGCGCCGGTTTATGAGCCTTTCTTTTTCTGGATGGAGACGCTCCGCACAAATGTCCCGGAGAATCGTATCAGGATGCTGGAGAGCAGCAGCGAATAGAGCATGAAGGCAACAATAAGGTGGGTGATCAGCGCTATCCCCGGGACAGGCAGGGCGGCAAGGAGTAGGACGATCACTGCAGTGGCTATGCCCTTGCTGGCGTTGAGGCTCATGAAGAGCTTCTCCCCGATCCGATATACCCCGCGCGGCAGCGCCGCATTCACCGCAAGCAGCCGGATGATGAGATAGATGAGGAACAGCACAGAGGATATCAGGAAAAACCTGCCGTCGAGCGGAAGATCTATGACAAATCCGATGAGCACGTATACCAGGATTTCCAGGGCATAGGTCAGCTCCGATGAGAATTTGGTCAGCTCGGTCTTCTCCTTGAGGTACACGTTCCCGAAGAACAGCCCAAGGGTGGTGACTGCCAGCACCCCATTCCCCCCTAGATTCTCTGCCAGCACATAGGCGAGCAGGGCAGCGATGAAGAGCGCAAGGGGAGAAAACACCTCAGAATACTCCCGGCGCATCGCCTTGAAGATAATCAGGCCGATCAGGATGCCCGCGCCGATGCCGGTCACGAATTGGGTGAGGAAGGGCACGATCTGCTCCAGGAACGTGGAAAGCACGTCGCGCTCGATGGAGTTGAGCAGGTCCAGGAAGATGAACGGCAGGAGCACCATGAACGGCGTGTTGAGGATAGCTTCCACCTTGAGGAGCTCAATGATCCGGTTGCTCTTCTCCTTGAACAGGGCAAACACGCTGCCTGGATCAGTGCCGGACATGATTGCAGCAAAGATCAGGGCAAGGAAGACCGAGCGCAGATCCAGCGGCATCTCCGCAATAAAGAGGGTGGACAGCGTCAGAAGCACCAGGTTGAAGAAAAGGAAGAATCCCGCGACCGAGAGCGCCTGTAGCGCGAGGGCGTCAAACGCCTTCAGGGTGAACCGTGAGGTGGAGTCAAACACGATCATGATCAGGGCGAGGATGCCGATGCTGGTGATGAAGAGCGGGGAGAAACTGATAAGCTTGCTCCCGTTGTAGTAGAGGTGGTTCAGCCCGATGCCGAACAGAATCAGCAGGAGCACATCAGGGATGCGCAGCCTCTTGGAGACCATCGAGAAGAGCAGCCCGATGAGCAGGATGAAGGCGAGCGAGGTGAGGAGGCTGAGATAGGGGGATGCCATGGATATGCCGGGCAAAAAAGGGTTTATGAACTTTGTGGTTTTGGTAATACTTTAGCTTCCTGAAGCAAAATTCTAACTTATATTCTCTACTACCAAAATCTTTATTAATTAGTGTAGTTACTTTGTAACTACATATGAAAAAGCCGATAAAGATGCAAATGGAAGGTTACGAAGTTGTAGAGAAGATTGCCGACAAAGGAGGCAACAGTGCAAGAATCTATATTCCTAAGCACTGGATAGGTAAAAAAGTAAGGGCGGTTTTGATAGAATGACCGCCGAAGACAAAGATAAAAGAATAAAAGAACTCGAAGATGAGCTTCAGGACTTCAAGAAGAAGTATGAAAAATTAAAGAAAGAGTTTGAAGAACTAAAATCAAGCCACGCCCTAACTGTGTCTAACCTTAGAAAAGCATTGAAGATTAAAGCAAACTCTAAGAAAATAGCAAAACCAATCGGTGCGCCAAAAGGGCATAAGGGATATGCTCGCCATATCCCTGAAAGAATAGACAAAATCAAGGAATTAAACATAAAACGATGCCCTCACTGCAACACCAAATTGGGAGAAACGCAGGAGATACGCTCAAGGCACGTTATTGACATAAAACTCACTTCAAAAGTCAAAACTACACGTTTTGACATTCACAGAAAATACTGCCCAACCTGCGATAGGATTGTCGAGCCAGAAGTCAAACAAGCATTGCCTCACGCAAGATTCGGGTTAAACCTCATGCTTCTTGTCATGTACTTACGGCTTGGCTTGAGGCTTCCCTGCAATAAAATATGCGAATATTTTATTGATATGTTCAACCTTAAAATAAGCGAAGGCGAGATTATAGGTATCTTAAAGCAACTTGTTGTCGCCTTTGGGGATTATTATTCATATCTTGAAAAACTTGTGAAGCTTGCAAGAATAAAACACTCTGACACAACTTCTTGGCGTATAAATGGAAAAAACTATGTCGCATGGGTCTTTATTGCATGCGGGGTTGTGCTGTATAAAATTAGGAAAAGCAATTGCCATAAGGTGGGATTAGTTTTCTTAAAAAAGCAGATAGGAAATATTCTTGTCGTTGATAGGCATTGCGCTTTTAGGCTTCTGGCGAAGAAAGCGGGCTTTCTTCTCCAGCTTTGCTGGTCGCATATACTGCAAGACACAAAACAGCTTGCAGAAGAATTTGGAGCAGAAGGAAGATATATTCACAAAAAGCTAAAAGAAATCTATGCTTTAGCCAAAGGGTTAAACCATAGCGGAAACAGGGAAATTGTTGAGCAGCTAAAGGCAGAAGTTTTTCAATTGACATTGAGGCATTACAAGCACAGCATAATAAGAAAGTTCGTCAATAACCTCTATTATCGGGATGGAAATGATTTATTTAGGTTTGTAACTGACCCTGAGATTGACTCTACTAATAATATAAGCGAAAGGGAATTAAGAGCTTTAGTCATAATAAGGAAGATAAGCTACGGCTCAAGAAGCAATAGGGGAGCAAATGCGACAGCAATTTTATTATCAATTATTCAGACTTTAAGATTAAAGAAGGAAAATGTCCTTCAAGGATTGCAAGCAATCCTTAAAAACGCTTCAGGATACTGAATAGTTACTGGTTTTGCGAATGTTTATAAACGATATCGTCCCACATCCTGCCATGAAGCCGCTCATCAGGATCCTCGATGCGGTCGCCGCTTCTCTCGCGCCGGATGAGAGCATCCTTGCAGAAGTCGATGGGTTTGTCCGGCGGCTCAACGCCAGGATCAGGAAAGCGAAGCTGCAGGCAGAGGCCATGGCCGGCGGCTCGGTCGCGAAAGGCACGTTCCTCAAGGGCGATTATGATGTGGACATCTTTGTCCGGTTTGAGCAGCAGTACCTGGACCAGGACCTCTCCGCGCTTCTCGCCAGGCTGCTGGAGCCCTGGAAGCCGGAGCGCATCCACGGCTCGCGGGATTATTTCCAGATCCGGAACGAGCTGGTGTTTGAGGTCGTCCCGGTCCTGAAGGTGGAGCATCCCAGCCAGGCGGTGAATGTCACCGACATGTCCCCCCTGCATGTCTCCTGGGTGCTGCAGCATAAGAAGCACCGGGAAGGCATCCGCCTGGCAAAGGCCTTCTGCAAGGCAGCCCATGCCTACGGCGCCGAGTCCTATATCAAGGGATTCTCCGGACACGTCCTGGACATCCTCGTGATCTACTACAAAGGATTCATCCCCCTGCTCCGCGCCAGCCTGAAATGGAAGCGGCAGGAGGTCGTTGATATCAACAAGGCGCATGGAGGGAAGGCGCTCCAGAGGCTCAACCGGGCGAAGATATCCCCGCTGATAGTCATCGATCCCCTGCTGCCGGAGCGGAATGCCGCGGCAGCGCTCTCGCAGGAGAAGATCGCCCTGTTCCAGGCAGCGGCCAGGGGTTTTCTCAGGAAGCCGGATGTGGAATATTTCACCACAAAAGAGCTTACTATCGGGGATGTCAGGGAGAAGGCAAGGGACAGGAAACTGCTGATCCTGCAGGTCGCCCCCAAGAAAGGGAAGAGGGATGTGGTCGGCAGCAAGCTCCTCAAGGCGTTTGAGCATGTCCGGATCCATCTCCTGAACAACGATTTCACGCTGCTGGACGCCGGCTGGAGCTGGGGCAAGGAGACGTTCTTCTACTATATCCTGAAGAAAGAGACATTGCCGCAGGAAGAGGAGCGGATCGGGCCTCCGGTCCGCCTCAAAAAGAATGCCGAGGAATTCCGGGCGAAGTACCAAAAGACATTTGTCCGGGGGAGCAGGATATTTGCCAAGATGCGGCGGAAATACCGCCGGCCAGAGGAGCTGCTCCGGGACATGTGCGATGATCCTTACGTGAAAGGGAAGCTGCGGCAGGCCAGGCTGCTCCAGGTGAGATAGATGCGCATGCTCCGGCAGCTGCACTTTTACACCTTCGGCCTGCTCCGCAGGCTGTATGAGTATGTCCTCTCCTGGGCGCACAAGAGGTATGCAAGCGCTGCCCTCTTTGTACTGGCATTTATCGAATCCTCTTTCTTTCCCATCCCCCCTGATGTCCTGCAGATCGCGCTCTCGGTCAGCAGGCCGAAGCGGGCGTTCTTCTATGCTTCAGTAGCCCTGGTCGGCTCCGTCCTGGGCGCGATATTCGGCTATATCATCGGGATGTTCTTCTATGAGACCGTCGGGAAGGGCATCATCGCTGGCCTGGGGTATGAGGCGTATTTTGCAGAAGCAGGGGCGCTCTATAACCAGTATGCGGTGCTTGCAGTCCTGATCGCAGCCATATCCCCCATCCCGTACAAGGTGTTCACCATCGCTGCCGGCGTGTTCCAGATCAGCCTGCTTCCCTTCATCGGTGCGTCTGTCGTCGGGAGGGGAGCGCGGTTTTTCACTGAGGCGGCGCTGATCTATTTCTTCGGGCCGAGGATCCAGGTGTTCATTGACCGGTACTTCAATGCCCTGGCGATACTCGCCGCCCTGCTGCTGGTCGGCGGGTTCGTCCTGGTCAGGTATCTTGCCTAACGGCTCATGATCCGGGGATATTTGGCGATGCTCCAGTCCAGCGCCAGAGGGAAGAGGAACGTCGTCACCAGGGTCATCACCACGATCGCGGAATAGACGCCCGCCGGGATCATCCCGAAGCGCAGCGCAAGCAGCGCAATCACCAGCTCCACCGCCCCCCTGCTGTTCAGCCCCCACCCGACCAAGTGGAGCTGCTGCCAGCTGAGCTTGGTGAACGGCTTTGCCACCAGCGCGCCGAGCAGCTTTCCTGCGGTGCCGGTGAGCAGGATGGCGAGCGCCAGCGGCCAGCTCACGCTCAGCGCGGAAAAGTCGAACTGCAGCCCGGTCTCGATGAAGAAGAACGGCACCACAAAGGAGAGCGCCATCACCTCAAAATGGTGCTGGATGAGCTGCTCCTCGCTGTGGCGCAGGCTCAGCTGCACGATGATGCCCGCGATGAATGCAGTCACCAGGGCGCCGGTGATGGTGCCCGAGACCAGCTTCCCGAAGACCGCGAAGAGCAGGGCGATAAGCAAAGTGGTGGTGAAGAGCGAGACTTCCCTGGTCTGCTTCCGCTCATGCTCCTCAAAGACGATGATCCGGTGGAGATACTTGAAGGTCAGCCAGATGACCGCAATGAACGCAAGGAAGAGCCAGGGCGAGGCAACGGGCGTGAAGACGTGCTTGCCCAGCAGGAATGCAGCGGCAAGGAATGCGGCGATCCCCAGCATATCATCCAGTATCCCGGTCCCCACCATGATGCTGCCCAGCCGGGTGTGCAGCTTGCCAATCTCCAGGAGGTCGCGCTCTTTCGTCCCCTCAGAGGTGATGCTCAGGGCGATCCCGGTGACCAGCGCGGTGATGGTGGAGAAGTTCAGCGACTTCATCAGCAGGAAGCCGAGCAGGAACGGGACAGCCGCCCCGAAGATGCCGATGGCGATGACCTCCCGGGAACTGCCGTACAGCTGGTTCCATTTGATCTGCATCCCGGCAAGGAACATGAGAAAGATGATCCCCAGGTCGGCAAGCAGGGTGACAATCACCCCTGCGCCGCTTCCCAGGATGGCTGATTTCACCGCAGGGATGCTCAGGGCGATGCCGATGAGGATATACGAGAGCACCACCGGTATGCGAAAGGCATAGAACAGCTCGGTCAGCAGCAGGATGGCAAGAAAGACCAGCGTGAGCGCAAGCAGGATGTCCATAAGGCCTCTTTTTATGTTTAGACGGGGAAAGAAGTGTATTTAAGGGTTGCGAAAGGTTGGTTGGTGCGAAAGTCGGTGCGTATGCGTCTCTGCCTATGGGGACTGCTCCGCAGGATGTGCTCTCCGACCTGAGCGAAGCGAAGTGGAGGGGCATATTCGGGCTCCGCATACGCACGAATAAGAATTTCGCACCAACCCGGATAGGTTATTTCTTTTTTGTCCTGTCCTCAAAGAACTGCACATATCTCTTGCCCTGCGTGAACCCGTGCCGTTTGTAGAAGGTAAGGGTTCCCGCATTAAACGCAGGGGCATACAGCACAATATAC
>Ga0209542_10014645_pt1 | contig 13315 bp, 11 predicted proteins | sample RifCSPhighO2_01_FD_184028 | JGI IMG/M metagenome (GOLD analysis project Ga0209542, IMG submission 184028) | Soil microbial communities from Rifle, Colorado - Rifle CSP2_plank highO2_0.1 (SPAdes) (version 2) | ecosystem: Environmental > Terrestrial > Deep subsurface > Rock core/Sediment ... | reverse complement strand
GCGCTCTCAAGTCCGTCAAAGACGGTTCTGACGCGGGCGCAATTACAAAAGCCGCGGAAGACCTTTCGTCCGCGATGCAGAAAATCGGGCAATCCATGTATGGTGCGGCTGCTGGCCAAACCCCTCCTGGAGACGCTGGCGCGGACGGAAACGTAAAAGACGCGGAGTATAAGGAAAAGAAGGATCCGGACTCGGAGTAGCGGTTTTCGATAATTTCTTTTCAGACACGATTCGGTCGCTCCAGCGGCGACCTCACTAAGAGGTCGGAAAAAATTTTCCTCCGACGTTTACGTCGGAGGAAACCAAGCAATTTTTTCCTCCCATTGTCTGAAAAGAATTTATCTCAACCGCCTACTGGCTCGTTGAAGTATTCACTGAATGTAGACGCGACCTCGTATGGTCTCTCGAGAAATTATCGAAAACCGCCTACTGGCTCGCTGGAGCATGGACATAAGATAGGGCTCGCCAATATACTTTTGAGACACGTTCGTTCCGTCCAGCGACGGAACTCGCTAAGGTTCGGACACGTTTTCGCTCCGCTTCGAGCGGAGCGAACCATGCAAACGTATCCTCACATTGTCTCAAAAACATATTGGCTCGCAAGAGTATGGCATAAGGTAGGGCTCGTAGCGCATTATGATCTCAAAGTATAATCCAAAAGAACTCGTACTCGGGGTCTTGGCTGCGGGGATTCCCGTAATTACCTTTTGGGTGTGGAACAAAACTCTTCCACTCCTCACGGAAGGCGAGTATCGGGATTTTGTTCGTTTTATCCTGCCGGTTGTCGGGCTTGTTGTGTCGGGCTCTCTTTTTGCGCTCCTCGGAATTTTTGTGAGGACGAGGATTCTTGCCTATACGTTCCCGATTATGGGAGTCGGCGCTTCATATCTTTTTATTACTGCGACGCTGACCGTGCTTGGCGCGTACGTCGCATCCATTCTTCTCATAGTATACGCGGTATATCGAATGCGGCAGGAATTTGATTATTCCCTTGGTTTCAGCGTTGCAAAAATCGTTCGCGCCGGGCTTCCGGTGTATTTTTCCGTTGTGGCGCTCATAATCTCAATGTTCTATTTTTCGGGCCTGAATGAGGAACGCGCGCTTTCCGCATTTGTGCCGCGCTCGCTCATACAGTTCTTTCTTGACCGTATGTCCGGCGGGTCGGGATTTTTTTCCGATCTTCCAAAAGTGAACGCCGAAACGACGGTTGATGATTTACTTTTCGTGATAGCCGAGCGCGAACTCACGAAGCAAGGAGTTCCTCTTGCGTCGATCCCCAAGGGCGAATTGGCGAAAATAATTTTGCTCGAACGTAATAATTTGTCAAAGCAGTTCGGTATTACGTTGTCGGGCGAAGAAAAAATAGGAGAAGCGTTTTACAGCGCGATCACCGAAAAAATCCAAAGTTTTTTTGGGCCGTATCGGAATTTCCTCCCTGTTGCCGCGGCAATGGTTTTTTTTCTCGCGTTTAAGGCATTTACTTGGCCCTTGTATTTTATTTCAATGCTTTTAACATATGTTTTGATTCGTTGTATGGTTCTTGTTACAATCGTAAGGGAAGAGAAAGTGACGATCGAAGTCGAGAAGCTTGTTTTTTAAGAACTCCCCATGGCAAAAGATTATTACAAAGTCCTCGGCGTTCCGCGTAACGCAACAAAAGAAGACATTAAAAAGGCATATCGGAAGCTCGCGCATCAGTACCACCCGGACAAGGGGGGGGACGAAGCGCGTTTCAAGGAGGTTAGTGAGGCCTATCAGGTGCTTTCGAATGACAATAAGCGCGCGCAGTATGACCAGTTCGGCCGCGTGTTTGAGGGTGGGCAGGCAGGACCCGGACAGGGGTTTGGATTCGAGTGGCCCGGCGGATTCCGTTCTGATGGGGATTTCGGCGGCGCTGAATTCGATTTCTCCGATGTTTTCGAAGATTTTTTGAGCGGGTTTGGGGGCGGCGTTCGCCAAAAAACCCGGGATCGAAAGGGCCGAGACATAAAAACCGAACTTGAAATTCCTTTTGAAGAAGCTGTTTTTGGCGGGAAGCGCGAAGTAGAACTTTCAAAGCTTTCTCGATGTAGTCGGTGCGGGGGATCCGGCGGCGAGCCGGGTTCAAAGCTCGAGTCATGCAAGACCTGCGACGGGAAGGGGAATATTCAAAAAACCCAGCGTACGTTTTTGGGTTCGTTCACGCAGGTCTCGACCTGTCCCGAGTGCCAAGGATCGGGGAAACGACCCGAGAAAAAATGCCACGACTGCGGAGGAAGAGGAGTGGCGAACGCAGTTGAACGAATTGAGGTTTTTGTGCCAAAAGGGATACGGGAAGGAGAAGTGCTTAAAATTACGGGAAAGGGCGAAGCGTCTGTGACAGGGGGAGTGCCGGGGGATCTCTATATCCGTGTTCGCGTCAGGCCTCATCCGCGTTTTCGGCGGCAGGAAGACGATATTGTCATGGAGCTTCCGATTAAGCTCTCGCAAGCGATTCTGGGCGATGCTGTAGACGTAGAAATGCTTGATGGAGAAATAAAGCTAAAAGTTCCGGAGGGGACCCAATCAGGAGACGTCTTAAAAGTGCGCGGCAAGGGCGCGCCATCCGCGTCCGGCTACGGAAGGGGAGATCTCTTAATCCAGATTAAAGTTGAAATCCCGAGGCATATTTCAAAAAAGACAAAAGAGCTTTTTCAGGAAATGAAAAAAGAGGGGCTTTAAACTTTTTGGAATCTCTTTCCATATTATTGACATCAACAGCGGGAACGGTATAAGAAGGAGATAGAACCAACACGAGGGGGTTGCCGCAATGGCAAAACAAAAATGGTTCTTTTTCCTTTCGGCGCTAGCCACCGTCATTTTGATCGGTATTTTCGGAATAGAAATTCTTGAACAGATTGGACGCGCGTTTGGTCAAATCATTCGCTCGTAGAACCGGTTTTTTCGAGACGCAGCCGCCGAATGAGAAATACGCTTCTGCCGCTCACGCGATGTGGGCGGTTCTTCTTTTTCTTTGAACGTTTTTCTGATTTAATTTTTGGATTTTTCACGATACGAAATTTCTCTTAGTTTGTGATGATACTTTTTTGCAAATCTGTGTGATTCGTCGCGGACATGCTTGAAAAAATGCATTGTGTGTGGCGGAAGTGAATCAAGACGGATTGGATCGCGCCTCGCAGGGAGGAATAGCTCCTCTTCTCGCTTCGCGAGCCCGGCAAGTAGCACCCCTTTAACTTTTCGCATTTGAAGCGCTTGGAGAGCCGCATTCAATTGTGGCTTTCCGCCGTCAATAAGCAGAAGATCGGGTATGCCCCATTCCGGATGATTAAACCGGCGCATGATGACCTCCCGGTGCATATCAACATCGCTTATCTGGTGCACCGTCTTAATTTTAAACTTTCGATAATTGTTTTTCGATGGGGCGCCGTCCACAAAAACAATCATTGACCCGGTTGCCTCGACGCCGGAGATATTCGATACGTCGTATCCTTCGGCGCGGCGTATTCGCCGCAATGTTCCGAAAAGCGTCTGAATTGTCCGTTCGATTTTCCGCCAGTCGTGGTCCCGCCGTTTTTTTGCGAGCGCGGGGTCCAAAAACGCTCGATGCAAAAATATATTTTCAATTCCTTCGATTTGCTTTTGGAGCTCTGCCGCGCGTTCGAACTCTTCCTTTTTTGCGACGTTTCGCATGGCCCTTTTGAGTTCTCCGAGAAGTGTTTTTTTTCTGCCCTGTAAGACCGCCCGAATATTTTTTATATGTTCCTGGTATCGGAGAGCGCACATTTTGTCTTGTGCGCCGTCTTGTAAACAGCAGCATCCAAGGCATCGGCCAATTTCCGCGTTGAGGCAAGGCCGTCTGTGGAGCTCTTTACATGTGCAATAGGGGAATATGCGGCGGAGTATCCGGAGTGTCTGATAGAGCGCGGAGCCGGATGTAAAAGGACCAATAAATTCAGTTGTAAGTTTGTGTGCTTTAAGTCTTACGTCTTTGTTTTGAATTTTGAATTTTGATTTTATTTGGAATTTGGAATTTGGAATTTGGAATTTCGCTGGTTGGTGGGTTATAAAAATTTTTGGAAATTCGCCGCGCGTGATGCCGACATAGAAATAATTTTTGTCATCCCGCATGAGGACGTTATATTTCGGCCGGTATTTCTTGATGAGTTCCGATTCTTTTATGAGCGCTTCGATGTCAGAAGAAAGTTCGACCCATTCAATCCGGGTCGCTTCTTCGCGAAGCGATTCAATTTTTGCGCCTGCGTTTTTCCGGAAATACGAAGCGAGCCGTTTTTTTAGATTTTCGGCCTTGCCGACATAAATCGCTATTTTCCCGCGCCGGAATATATACACGCCCGGCGTATTCGGCGCTTCTTTCGGCAGTTTTTGGATGGCCATAATCAGCTGGAATAATAGCATTTTCCGGCCCGGATTTTAAGGACATCGTTTTCTTGCCTTTTCGTCGAAAACAGTATATCATGGGTTGTCAATGAAAAAGAAATCTCTTCAAAAAGGCGGTTTCGGAGGAGTCATACGAATCCGCGGCGCGCGGGTGCACAATTTGAAAAATATTGACCTTGATATTCCGAAAGGGAAATTTGTCGTTATCACTGGACTTTCCGGCTCCGGAAAGTCGTCTTTGGCGTTTGATACAATTTACGCCGAAGCGGAGCGGCGTTATGTTGAGTCCCTTTCAAGCTACGCCCGGCAATTCTTGGGAGTAAAAGACAAACCCGATGTTGAATCCATCGAAGGCCTTTCTCCTGCAATTTCCATAGACCAGAAATCAATTTCAAAAAATCCGCGCTCGACTGTTGGAACAATCACGGAGATTTACGATTATCTCCGGATTTTATTTGCGCGCGTTGGCCGTCCCCATTGCCCGCAATGCGGTAAGCCCGTAAAAAAGCAGTCCGTAGATCACATTGTCGCATCGCTTGCGAAATTCCCGCAAAAAGCAGAGGTTGCAATTCTTGCTCCGCTCGTTCAAGGGAAAAAAGGAGAGCATCGGGCTTTAGCCGAAGAAGTGAAGGCCGCTGGTTTTTTGCGGGTCCGCTTTGACGGAGCGATTATGCTCATCGACGATTTTTTTGCTCGTGCGGTTGACAAGAAGCGAAAGCATACGCTTGAGGTCGTGGTTGACCGTTTTTCTCCTGATTCTGATATTGAGCGGCCGCGGATCCGGGATTCTGTGGAAACGGCGCTAAAGATTGGGAAAGGGATAATGATTGCGAGCGTTGCCGCGCCGGGAAAAAAAGACGTCGAAGAAATGCTCTATTCCCAGCATTTCGCGTGCGCCGAGTGCGGCGTGAATTTGCCGGAGATTGAACCAAGGACGTTTTCGTTTAACTCGCCCTATGGCGCTTGCTCCGCCTGCACCGGCCTCGGTTCGGTCCTTGAGGTTCAGTCGGAGCTCGTGATTCCCAACAAGCGCCTGACGATCGCGGAAGGCGCAATCCGGCCGTGGGCGTCGGCGTCCCACCGCTTGGGCAGGCAGTCGTGGTACTGGTGGATTCTTGACGACTTGGCAGCCCGATACAAGTTTTCATTAAATACGCCGCTTGAAAAATTACCTTCAAAAGTCATCGATGTTGTATTGAATGGCGAGAAAAATGCGGATGATTCTGATGATGGTGGGGAAAGAAGAGGAACTACGTTCGAGGGCGTGATTCCGAATCTGAAGCGCAGATGGAAAGACACGGATTCTGATTTCACTCGGGCGGAGATTGAAAAATATATGGTGATTAAGGCCTGCGAGTCGTGTAGTGGCAAGCGGCTCCGACCGGAAGCGCTCGGCGTAAAGATTGGCGAGGAAAATATTGCGTCCGTGAGCGACCGAACCGTGGAAAAAGCTGAAGAGTATTTTCGTGAGCTTAGTATGAACAAGAGAGGTGTTCTCGGGTCATCGGAGTTTTCGGTGGCGCTCCCGCTGGTGAAAGAAATATCAAAGCGGCTCGTATTTCTCAAAGATGTGGGCCTTGAGTATCTTACGCTTTCCCGCGAGTCAACGACTCTTGCAGGAGGAGAGGCGCAAAGAATCAAGCTCGCGACGCAAATCGGCTCGCGCCTTACAGGTATCATCTATATCTTGGATGAGCCCTCCATCGGGCTTCATGCGCGCGACCATGCGCGGCTCATACAAACGCTTAAAAACCTTCGAGATATCGGGAATACGATTATTGTTGTTGAGCACGACGCAGAAACCATGCGAGAGGCCGACTGGATTATTGATTTGGGACCGGGTGCGGGCAGACACGGCGGCTCTGTTATTTTTGAGGGAACAGCAAAAGAGATCCTCAAAGCAAATACGCTCACCGCCGAATATCTTTCTGGAAAAAAGAAAATTGATTTTTCGAAAAAATTTTACATCCGGGACGAGGGAAAATATCTTACGATACGCGGCGCAGAAGAACACAACCTCAAAAATATAGACGTAAAAATTCCTCTGGGAAAATTTGTCTGTGTTTCGGGCGTCTCCGGCTCCGGAAAATCAACGCTTATAAATGACATTCTTTCGCGTGCGCTCGTGGCTGAATTTTACGGGGCGCACGCCATTCCCGGAAAGCATAAAGAAATTGCGGGAATCGAGCATATCAATAAAGCCGTTGTGGTTGATCAGTCGCCGATCGGGCGGACTCCGCGTTCAAACCCCGCGACGTACACGGGCGCGTTCGGATTCATTCGTGGGGTCTTTGCGTCAACCTTTGATGCGCGATCGCGCGGGTACGGGCCGGGGCGATTCAGTTTTAATGTAAAAGGCGGTAGGTGCGAGGCGTGCGAAGGCCAGGGGGTGAAAAAAATCGAAATGTATTTTTTGCCCGACGTCTATGTCGAATGCGAAGAGTGCCGAGGGAAACGATACAATAGAGAAGCGCTTGATATCGAATATAACGGGAAAAATATTGCGGATGTTCTTGATATGACCGTTGAAGACGCACGAGAATTTTTCCGAGCGATTCCCGGAATCAAGGCAAAGCTCGATACGCTCTGGGAAGTCGGCTTGGGATATGTAAAGCTCGGCCAGCCCGCGCCGACTTTGTCGGGCGGCGAGGCCCAGCGGACTAAGCTTGCGACAGAACTCTCGCGCCGCGACACGGGAATGACGTTTTACATTCTGGATGAGCCGACGACCGGGCTTCATTTTGAAGATACCGCAAAACTCTTGCGGGTTTTGCATACGCTTGTTGAACGGGGAAATTCTGTTCTCGTGATCGAGCATAACCTCGACGTTTTGAGAAATGCGCACTGGATAATTGATCTTGGTCCTGAAGGAGGGGACAAGGGCGGGGCAATCGTTGCCGAAGGCATTCCGGCGGACATCATAAAAGTCAAAAATTCCTACACGGGTCAGTGGTTGAAAAAATTGAATCAATGAATCTCAAAGATACCTATAACAAAATTGCTGAGGATTGGCATAAGGACCATCAAGATGATGCATGGTGGGTTTCAGGAACGGATGCGTTTGCTGCGCTTCTGAAGGCGGGGGATACGATTCTTGATGTCGGCTGCGGCGGCGGGACCAAAGCCCGATATCTCGCGGGAAAAGGATTCAAGATTTTCGGAATTGATTTTTCAGAGGGTATGATTGAAATCGCGCGCCGCGAAGTCCCGGAGGCAGAGTTTGCAGTTATGGATATGAAAGATCTGTCTCATATTAGCCGCGAATTTGACGGCGTTTTTGCTCAGGCATCGCTTCTGCACATCCAGAAAAAAGAGGTCCATTCGATTTTCCACGAATTTCTTTCGCGTTTAAAACCGGATGGATATCTCTACGTTGCGGTGAAAGAGGGAGACGAGGGACAGCTTGATGAAGAGATAAAGAAAGAGAGTGATTACGGATATGAGTACGAGCGCTTTTTCAGTTTTTACACGATTGATGAATTACGGCAGTATTTTTTGGATACTGGTCTTGTTATCGTATGCGAAGACATTATTTCTTCGGGTAAAACCCGATGGATTAGCGTGATTGGAAGGAAGCGGAAATAGTGCCTTGCATTTCTTTTTGGCTTTGGGTATAACTCTGGTAGTTCATACTGGAGGTTTGCGATGAGGCATCTTAAAGATCTCGTGAGTTCTTTCCCAAACTGGGTAACGCTTCTTCGGATGGCGCTCGTTCCGGTGCTTGTCCTTTTCGTTTCGAGGAAATGGTTTTGGGCCGCACTCGTCTTTTTTGCGTTCCTTGCGTGGACCGACTGGCTTGATGGCTATCTTGCGCGAAAGTTCAGCCAAGTGACGCCCATCGGAAAAATCCTTGATCCACTCGCTGATAAGGTGCTCATATGGGTTACGATATGGATATTTGAGTTCTCAAGAGATACGTTCTATTGGGTGCTTATGCTTTTTAGCGTCGACATGGCGCTCGTATTGTTCGGCGGGCTCGCATATTGGCTGCATGAGGCAGGGAAGGTCAATGAGCGCGCAATCGGAGCGAACACCGCAGGAAAATGGAAGTTCGGATTTCAGGTTGCGTTTATTGTAAGTATGTTCCTCGTTGAGCTTGGATTCAGCAAAGATGCGATTTCTCAATTCTTCATCCTGCCGTCTTCTGCGCTCTTTTGGGCGATTTTCCTGGCGTGGGCAAGTCTTATCGGGCATATCGTTTCTTTTTTCGCCGTACGAAAAATAGTGCAAAGGGCCGCATAAGCGGCTTTTTTCTTGTACCTGAAACCTATTGACAAGGGAGCGCAGTTCTATATAATGGATTAGCACTCGAGGATAGTGACTGCTAAAAGGTCATTTTAACAAAAATAACTATACAATAATTCTATGAAGATTCAGCCATTGGGTGACCGCGTGGTCATCGAGCCCCTCGAAGACAAAGGGGGAAAGACAAAGGCGGGAATTTATCTTCCCGAGACCGCTGACAAGGAGCGGCCGCAGGAAGGGAAGGTTTTTGCCGTAGGGCCCGGCAAAATATCCGATGAGGGCAAAAAAATCCCTATGAGCGTGAAAAAGGGCGATCGCGTCCTTTTCACGAAATACGGTCCGGCAGAAGTGAAGGTCGACGGAAAGGAATATTTAATCGCGAAGGAAGAGGATATACTTGCCATTTTGGACTAAAGTCCAAAATGGAAATCCTAATTTCTAAATCACAAATTCCAAACAAATCCTAATGACCAAATTCGAAAATAACAAAACACGTTTTGAATTTAGAGTATTAGAATTTCGGATTTGTTTGTAATTTGGTGCTTGGGATTTGTAATTTAAACTATCATGGCAAAACAAATTCAATTCGATGAAAAAGCGCGCCAGGCCTTGAAACACGGGATCGACAAGGTGGCGGATACGGTAAAAATTACTCTCGGCCCGAAGGGCCGGAACGTTGTTCTTGACAAGAGTTTTGGCGCGCCGCAAATCACGAATGACGGCGTTACAATAGCAAAAGAAATCGAGCTTGAGGATAAATTCGAGAATATGGGCGCGGAGCTCGCGAAAGAAGCCGCGTCAAAAACAAATGATGCGGCGGGCGACGGCACAACGACATCGGTTGTTTTAACGCAGGCCCTTGTAAACGAAGGACTTAAATATACTACGGCCGGGGTTAATGTAATCGGGCTTCGGAAAGAGCTCGAAGACGGACTCGGACTTATTGTGAAGCGGCTCCAAGAGATGGCAAAGCCCGTGAAGTCAAAGGAAGAGATTGTGCAGGTCGCGACAATATCTGCGGAATCGGAAGAACTCGGAAAAATTATCGCCGAAGCCGTAGAAAAAGTCGGCAAAGACGGCGCAGTGACGGTTGAAGAATCGCAAGGGACGGGAATTGAGAAGGAGGTTGTTGAGGGGCTCCAGTTTGATCGAGGGTTTGTGTCTCCGTACATGGTTACGAACGCCGAACGGATGGAGGCCGTGATTGGAGATGCGGAAATCTTGATTACTGATAAAAAGATTTCGACGATTCAGTCCATTTTGCCGCTTTTGGAAAAAATGGCGCGTGCAGGAAAAAAAGAACTCGTCATTGTCGCGGAAGACGTGGAGGGCGAAGCGCTTGCGACTCTCGTTGTAAACCGGCTTCGCGGAGGATTCAACGCGCTTGCGATAAAAGCGCCGGGATTCGGCGACCGCAGAAAAGAAATGCTCGAAGATATCGCGGTTGTTACCGGCGGTAAAGTGATTTCTGAAGAAGTCGGATTAAAACTCGAAAGTGCTGATTTCGACATGCTGGGGCATGCGCGTCGCGTCGTTTCTGACAAAGATAATACGACGATTGTTGGCGGCAAGGGCAAAAAAGATCAGATTGAGAGCCGCGTAAAGCAAATTCGCGCGCAAATCGAGCGCACGACCTCGGAATACGACAAAGAAAAGCTTCAGGAGCGTCTCGCAAAGCTTTCGGGGGGCGTTGCGGTAATCAAAGTTGGCGCCGCGACAGAAACCGAGATGAAATACGTAAAGCTGAAAATCGAAGACGCAGTTGCCGCGACAAAGGCCGCACTCGCGGAAGGGATTGTTCCCGGAGGAGGTGTAGCGCTTTTTAAAGCAGCAGTCCTCATGAAAGAATCGTGGAATCGCCGTTCATCTCAAGAAAAACTTGAGACAACTCCAGAACTTCAAGCGGCGTATCAAATTTTGATAAACGCCCTTGAGGAGCCGATCGCGCAGATTGCGAAAAACGCGGGCAAGCGGGTCGGCGAAGTTACATCAAAACTCCGGGAAAAATATGCAGCGGACCCGAAGTCAAACACCGGATATGATGCAAAAGAGGATGAAATTGTGGCTGATATGATGAAGGCAGGTATTGTGGACCCTGTGAAAGTGGTCCGGTATGCGCTCCAAAATGCGGTATCTGTGGCCGCAATGTTTCTCACAACCGAAGCCGCTGTTGCTGAGCTTCCGAAAAAGGACGAGCCGAAAATGCCCCAAATGCCGGGAGGGGACTACTGAAAATGAATGATTAGGTTTTAGGGATTAGTTGTTGGGAATACCAACTGCATAAAAGCCCCGAAAGGGGCTTTTATGATTTGACATACTCCATAGTTGTGTTATACTGAATTTTAGGAAAGGAGGTGAGGCTAAAATTGCCCACGATCATCGTTAGAAAGCGGTCGGATGGCTTCGAGGCGTCCTTGGAGGGCGAGCCCGATTTCTGGGGCTCTGGTCCGACCACGGACGCCGCAGTGGGGGACTTGGTGCGGTTGCACACTGAAAAGTTCGGCATCGTGATCCGCAGCAACGGTGACGCGCGTACCGCGCGTCATACCCCTGAGCTCCCGACCAAGTAGTCGCCCACGACGAGCCCACGCTCCTCGTGGGCTTCGTCATTTTTTGTGCTCGTGATATACTACTTTCTATGAGTGCTATTGCTACCGCAACCCAATATTACGATTCCGCAAGAACTTCTGCCGCGGGATTTTTATCAAATCCCTCATGGGATATTGTTTTGGTTCTCGCATTCGTTGGCGCGGGATTTTTTTACGGCGTTATGATGGGGAAGCGCCGGATCATTTCCTCGATTCTCTTCACCTATATCGCATTTGCGCTTTTCTCGGTCCTGCCGCAGGAGAAAGTTCTTCTATGGTTCACGTTTCTTGATCCTTTTGCCGCAAAGATCGTCATCTTTCTCGCAATTTTTACAGCGATTTATATTCTCCTTGGCTCACGGAGATCGCGGAGCCCGGTCAGGGCAAGCGCGTGGTGGCAGGTATTTTTGCTGTCGTTCGTCCAAGTCGGATTTTTGTTCCATATCATTATAGGATTTTTGCCGAAAGAGACCGTTGCCACGCTCGCGCCGCTCACAAAAACGATATTTGCAAACACCTCGCTTAAAATTTGGTGGTTCGTGATTCCGATCCTATTTTTGATTTTCTTCAAACGTTGGGGAAGAGGTGATGATTAATAGTAATGACGAGATAAAAACTATAATGTCAATGCGTGACGCCATAGTAAATTTTCAAAAGCAATTTGAGTTCGAGCCGAAGATTATCCATGAAGAAAATCTCGGTAACCCGAAGGAGTTTGTCGTTTGCGGAATGGGGGGTTCGAATCTTGCTGGAGACCTTCTTGAAGCTGTAGCTCCGGGAACAGACGTGTTTTCTCATCGTGACTACGGCTTGCCGCCGCGGTCAGACGCGCGTCTCCAGGAATCGCTTGTTATTTTAAACTCGTATTCCGGTACTACCGAGGAAACAATTTCTTCATATTGGGCCGCAAGGCCAAAAGGGCTTTCGATAGCGGTTGTGAGTGCGGGGTGGCGGCTTTTGGAATTTGCAAAGCACGACAAACTTCCGCATATAGAAATCCCAGATACCAAAATTCAGCCGCGGATGGCAACTGGTTTTAATTTTCTTGCGCTTCTCGCGCTTATGCGAAAGAGGGGGGAATTGGCGGATGCGCGGATGCTTGCGAATACGCTTAAACCCACTGAATACGAAGAGACGGGGAAAGCGCTCGCGGAGCGCATCCACGGTAAAGTTCCGATTATTTACGCGTCGCGCCGGAATCGTGGGATTTCCTATAACTGGAAAATAAAATTCAATGAAACCGGAAAAATTCCTGCGTTTGCGAATGTCCTGCCCGAACTCAACCACAACGAAATGACGGGTTTTGATGTCATTGATTCAACGCGCGTGCTTTCAGAAAAATTTCATTTTATTTTTCTTCGCGATTCGGCTGACAGCGAAAAAATTCAAAAGCGCATGGACGTTCTCGGAAAGCTTTACCGTGACCGTGGGCTATTGGTTGAAGACGTCATTGTCGAGGGCGATACGCCGTATCTCAAAATCTTTTCCTCACTTGTTCTCGCGGACTGGACAGCGTTTTATACCGGCGAGGCATACGGCGTTGAAACCGAAGCGGTCCCGATGGTGGAAGAATTCAAAAAAGCGATTTCCTAACGCGCTATCCTCATCTATGACTCTTTCCACAAACATTCTCACATTCTTAAGAATGTGAGAATGATGTTTTATCAAAAGCGTTTCAATCGTGGTGCGTTTACAAACAGATAGTAATATGATATAATATTATTAATAATTTTATCGCTATGCCCGAGGGTTTTGACGAATTAAAAAAACCGCGACAAGAGTCCTCTGTTGCAGAATCAGAGCGGGGATTTGACTATTATATTGAGAGGGGGAAAAATGAAGCACTTTTGGCCGTAAAGGAGCGCTTTGAAGACGATCCTGACGAACGAAATCGCCTGCCGTTTCATAACCGGCGCCATACACTTGACGTCATACGGAGAACACGGGCTCTGCTTGAGGCAATGAGAGGAGATGGCGCAATCACCGAGCGCGACGTAAAGATAGGAATGCTCGCCGGAGCATTCCATGATACTGTTCAGAGGTGGGAAGAGAGCAGGGCAAAGTGGCAGGAAAATGGAAAAGAAGTGGAGAATCACGAAAAAGTC
>Ga0209542_10014644_pt1 | contig 13316 bp, 14 predicted proteins | sample RifCSPhighO2_01_FD_184028 | JGI IMG/M metagenome (GOLD analysis project Ga0209542, IMG submission 184028) | Soil microbial communities from Rifle, Colorado - Rifle CSP2_plank highO2_0.1 (SPAdes) (version 2) | ecosystem: Environmental > Terrestrial > Deep subsurface > Rock core/Sediment ... | reverse complement strand
GGTCCTGGTGGCAGATTTGTAGCGCCTTTCTGTACGACTATGTCCTTCGGTGCTATATCGTTTGCTTTTGCAGATGCAGGGGATCTGGAGCCTTTTATTAGCCTGAAAAGCCTGAACAGATTTTCTTTTGAAAGTAATAGTGCCGGCTCATCTTTAACATAATCCAACAGCGTCTGGATGTTTTTTTTCTTTGAGGTCTTTATTGCCCTTTCCAGCAAGGATTTTTTGCTCATCTTGATTATCGCTTTCGAGCGAAGCGATTCCCGTATTGACTGCAGTTGCCTGCCGGGCAGCTTGTGCATGCTCAGCAAGGCTATCACCGGATATTCTTCAATTAGCCTTCCAAGCGCCTCTGCTTTTTCCGGTTTCTCCATTTTCAGCATCTTAATCAACTCAAACATCAATCTTAACAGGTTTGCCCATAGTCATCTTAATATGAATGTCCTTAACTTGATTCTTGCCTTTTGGCAGGCTTTTGCTGACTTCGTCAAGTATTTTGCCGATGTTTTCTTTCAATTGTGCGTCTGACATTTCTTCAGAACCAGCAAGCACCTGTATTGTCGGCGAATCCCTGACACGAATTCTCACAGAATTTTTCAGTTCATCCACCATCATTTGCGGGTTTCTTCCGGGCGGTAGGAGTTTAGGCATCCTGCCTCTGGGTGCAAGATGCCTTCCAAGAACTTTTCCAACAAGCGGCATTAGTGGCGCTTCTGCAATAGTAAAGTCATATTGTTTTGTGAATTGCTTGAGTTTTTTCTTGTCCTTTTCAAAGGTTTCTATATCAGCCTTTGTTACAGCGCCAGAGATTTTGTCGGATATAATACCAACAGAAATCTCCTTTCCGCAGCCGTTAGGAAGCAGCACTTCTTTTGAAAACTTGTTCTCAGGTTTCTTCAGGTCTATGTTCTTCAGGTTTATGATAAGGTCTACGCTCTGCGCGAACTTCCTCTGCTTGCTGTTTTCTCTAAGATATTTTAATGCATCATCAATTTTCATCAAACACCCTCCTGACACAGAACGCATGGCAGTATGCGGGCCAGTATAAAGACGCAAGAAAGGATATAAGCGTTATTTTAGCACGTCAAACCTGGAACCGCCCGAAGCTTTAAGTTTCACATGAATAAACTAACAGAGGGTTTAATGACTTTGCAAGAAGCCCAAAATAGAGATATAGTAAAATGCTGTTATCAAGTTCTTGACGGCCTTAGCGATTCAGTATCTGCAGATACTTATCAAAGAATGTTACAAGACATCTCAAAATCTTTGGACCTCGGTAAAATTGAACATGTTATTCATTGGACCTTAATGAATATCGGAGCAATTGAATATACTGCAGCAGTTAGTTATGTCAAACAGACGAATTTCGCATTAGATGCCAGCTTAGTAGAAAGAAAAAGGTATCCAACACAGGCAGAGATTCAAGGACAAATAGAAAAATACAAAAATGTTATAGAAGCAAAATTAAGTATGGACAAAAACCCTGTTGACAGCCCTAACGTTATTCGGATTTGTTTTAAAACAAGACAACCTATAAGATAATAATGACAAAACTCCATCCAAAAGCCGTTTATCTCTTCTGGTGGTCGTATTTCTGGATATTCCTCTTTACTTTCGCCTTTCTCGGGTTTTTCGTCGGCATTTGGATATTAGCTATCACAGAAAGCTTGTCGTCTTTGTTTTGGTGCGGAATTATTATCCTAGTTTTGTCTGGTGTTCTCAGTGCTTTATGGGCCAAACTGATGTACAATTCATATTCTTTCGAGACGACCAAGACAGCATTGAACATCAAATGGGGAGTGCTTAGGAAACACTCTGCGACGATACCTTACCAGCGCATACAGAACATAGACGTAAACAGAGGCATAATGGCACGCCTGCTTGGGATAAGCGAAGTCTGGATACAGACAGCGGGCTTTAGCGCCGCTTTGTCGAAATTTGGCGCGATGCGCTTTTCAGAAGGCATGGTACCTGGGCTAGATGTTAAAGAAGCAGAAAAACTAAGGGCACTTCTGCTCAAGAAAACAAAAGGCAGACAAGGATTGTAGAAGAACCTAGACTGTATATTTTCCTTCTTCCAGTTCCTGTATAACCGCCTTCGGGTCTTTGCCGTCTACTGTCACACCGCATGAAACGCACGTGCCCAGCACCTGCTTGACTTTGGCTTTTGCTGTATTTCCGACGATTGAATCCTTGCTTTGCGCAATCTTTACAATAGTCTCGAAAGGCAGGTCGCCTGCAAGGTTTCTTGTTTTGTCTTCATTGACTGTTGCAAGCCTCTCCTTTTTCAGTTCTTTCTTAAGCAACGAACTTACAGGCGGCGTTCCTACATTTATTATGAATTCTTTTGAGACAGTATCAACCACAATCTTGACAGGCACCTGCATTCCTGCAAACGCCTTTGTTTTACTGTTAATTTCTTCTACTACCTTGGCCACATTTACTTTTAGCGGCGAAAGAGCAGGCCCTATGGGCGGCGCAGCTGTCGCTTTCCCGCCCTCAACCATTACGTCAACGGTTTCTTTCGGCATGTTAATCACAATCTGTATTCCGTTTCATCAGCTCTAATTCTAACATATGTTATTAATTTTCCAGAAGCAGCAACAGCATGTGCATACTGGAGTACTGGTCTGGGCGACTCTTCTTGAAGTTCAGCAATCTGATCCTTCCATCTTGCCATGCTTCTTAATTCACTTCTTGACATTTTTTCTGCCATGTCATTCTGTCCTCTTCTTCTCGTATATCCTCACGGCATTGACAGACACGGTAACCGGTATCGGGATGGCCGCTTCGAGGAACTCAACGGTTATCTCGTTCTTTGCCTCGTCTACGCGGACGATTTTTCCTTTTTCCCCTTTGAAAGGCCCTCCAGTCACTTCGACAACATCACCGACTTCCAGTTTTATCTCTCTTTTCTCTGCAATCAAAAACTTTTCCAGGTCTTTCATAGCTACATTTTTGTTTATAAGCCCGCGCACATGCGGCACACTTTTGACACTTGCTTCTATGTCTTCGGCTTCGCCTTCAATGAATATGTAGCCGCGCAGGTCTTCAGGATGGAAAATGGATTTTATAAGTATATTCTGCTTCTTTGATCTCATAGATATCGATTCCATGACAACATTTTCTCTTCCTGTAGTTGTTCTGATTGTAAGGATCATAAAATCACAGTCCCCCTATAAGTTGGACAGCCAGAAATATGATGAAACCGAGCGCACCTATTATAGCCATGCCAAGCCCCGTAATTTTTACTGATTGCCTGTAGTCGCTCTTATCAGGCTTGCTGGCAACAAGCAGCACGCGCCTAGCCTGCGTAATGAACCCTTTCAGTTTCCCGATCATGAAGAATTTATTTAGAAGAAAAGCTTAAAAGTGAGTTATGGCGACAGTGCATACCAGACAGCAGTTGCGCTAGTTATGCTTTGATACCTTAACATACCACCTGAATGGAGAACCAGCAGTTAATCCACGAAATCTATACCGAATACTTTTTCTATTTCCTTTCTTTTCCCTGTTGCTACAGTTGCCGCAACCTTCTGAGGAGTATATATCCGCGGGGCGTTGACTCCGGTGACTATCAGCATCGTTCTTATGGAATCGCCGAGTTCCTTGACTATTTGCGCTCCCCAGATTATTTTCGCTTCAGGGCTAAGACGCGTTGACACAGATTCTACAATCTTCTGGCATTCCCGGATTGTGACATCGACTCCACCGGAGACGTTGATAAGCGCACCTTTGGCGCCGTCTATGTCAACATCAAGCAACGGATTATTCAACGCACGTTCTACAGCTTCAGCAGCACGGTTTTCGCTCTCGCTGTCGCCCATTCCTATCATTGCCAAACCGCCGTTGCTCATGACAGCGCGTATATCAGCAAAATCTAGATTGACAAGGCCGGGCCTTGTAACAAGCTCTGTCACGCCTTTTACGGCGTTAACAAGTATTTCGTCTGCAACCTTGAACGCGGTTGCCAGCGATACATCCGGAACGATTTCCAGCAGCTTGTCATTAGGTATTACTATAAGTGTGTCAACGGACTTTTCCATTTTCTCGAGGCCACCAACGGCATTGTTCATTCTTTGCCTGCCCTCCATAGTGAAAGGAAGCGTTACTATACCAACTGTCAGCGCACCAAGCTTCTTTGCTGTATCGGCCACAGAAGGTGCGCTTCCTGTTCCAGTTCCACCTCCAAGACCGCATGTAACGAAAACCAGATCAGAGCCTTCAAGGACCTTTTTAATGTCATTTTTGCTTTCTTTTGCAGCTTCCTCTCCTACCCGCGGGTCCGCGCCTGCCCCAAGGCCGCCTGTTATTTCTTTGCCAATAAGAATCTTTACGTCGGCGTCTGTGTAAAGCAGGTCCTGTGCATCTGTGTTAACAGCAATAGTCTCGGCGCCCACAATACCAACCTGCATTAATCGAGAAATAGTGTTGCCCCCGGCTCCACCGCAACCTATAACACGAATTTCTGCTTTCTTTGATTCTAAGAGCTTCTTCAATTCTTCGTCTATAGGAGCCGTGCCAATGTCTTTGCCACTTAGAATACTCATCTGATCACTTGTTTTATTATGCGTCGCAAATATTTAAGCTTTAAATTGTTTTCGCCCGATAAATTTAGATAATAATAGTAGCTGGAATAGTAATAGTACTGAAACTGCGGATGTCTTAAAAATGAGGCTAAAATGCTCGAAGTGCGATCACGACTGGGAAACAAGGAAGGACAAGATACCTGTTTTGTGCCCCTGGTGTAAGCGAAGCACCTATTTTCACAAGCCGTTAGTCATAAAGAAGTGATCTAACAACAAGATCCATAGAAAAACTATGCCTTAGGCTCTTTTTTCTCGTAGGTTTCTATGAATTTCACTTTGCCTGGTTGTTTTCCTTCAAGCCTGACGTTTTCCAGAATCAAAGAACTTATTTTTTCCTTAATGTCAACAGGCAGCTTTATGGTTTCTATCTCGATATCCTCGCCAAGCCTGATTTCTGCCTTATCAATCCCAAAGAATTCAAGAACCATCTTTATTTTCTTTTCGGGCTCGTCAACCTTTTCCTTGACCTCAACTTCATAGATGAGTTTCTTTCCTGCAAGAGGATTGTTGAAATCTACGCGCACCCGGCCGGACGCAACGCTCTGTATCCTGCCTTTCATTCCGGAGAAATCGACTATCATGCCTTGCCGGGGTTCCGTGCTGTTGTCTTTGAAAACTTTCTTTGGCACAACCCTCACAAGATTAGGATCCCTGTTTCCGAAACCTTCTTCTGGAGATATTTCTACTGTCTTTTTCTCCCCTATACCCATTTTCAGCAGCTCTTTGTCGAGACCTGGAATCACGAAGCCAGCGCCGACTATGATAGGTATCGGCTTATATGTAACCTTAGGGTTGTATATGTTTTCCTTTCTTGCGAGCTGCTCATCAGTAAGATCAAACATCTCGCCGTTTTCCAGTTTTGCAACGTAGTCTATCCTTACGAAATCGCCTTTTTGCATGGAATCACTTCAATAGGTTGAACAAAAGCCCTTAAATCGCTTCTCTCGGCATTATGGAACAATTACAAATGATTTACTACTTTTTTCCCGGCAAACGCTTTTAAAGACAATGATGATATTGATAGAAAATTGAAGGTAACCGTATGCTGTTTAAATCAACAAAGGACTGGAAACAATATTTGTCCCCTGAGGACGAAGAGAAACTTAATGCAATAATCAGGCGCGTAGCTAAATATCGCGGGTCTTACAAGAATTCTGATGAAGTCAAGATAGCCCAGCTTTGGTCTGCAATACTGGAACTATACAAGCAGAATCTGATCTTGCAGAAAAGACTCGATGAGGTAACGGGAATCTTCGATTCCATGACGGAAAGACTAAAGAAGAAATGCGAAGACAAGAAAGAGCTCATCGAAAGCCTTGAGAGATTCTAACACTTCTAAAATTGAACTAGAAGAAACCTTCAAATCTTATTCGAGCAATATCCCTAGCTTCTGCGGGGCAGCCTGTTTGGCTTTTTTGTTTTCTGTCTTGTTGGAATCAACTATTTCCACATGACAGTTGAATTCCGCTTCAAGAAATTTCTTGGCTTCTTTCAGTATCTGCATCTGCCAGTTTCTGGGAAGTATTGGCTTTAGTTCGTTTAGCCTTTGATAAAGATTCTGGATAAAATTCACTGTTGCTTGCCCGTAGGCTTCACCTTGCATTATCTCTTTTGTTATTTCATTCATTCCTTTGTCCTTGTTCCGCAGGACTTTGTTGTACACGCGGAATTTCCAGCCTTCGGCAACAAAAAGAGTTATCTTGTTTATCCTTTCCATCTTTGCTATTTTTTTGATATCTTCGACACCTTTCATTGTATTCTCCAGGAGCGTTTCAGCTATTTCCGATTCTATATTTACAAGGTTCTGGTTATATCGCGGCCACTCCGCGACCGATATGAAGCCTTTTCCGCCGGACATTTGCCAGAACTCCTCACACATGTGCGGTGTCAGAGGTGTCAGCATCTTTACAATGGCATTCAGTGTGGTTTGCAACGCACGCCTGTTAGAATCTCTAACATTGCCCGTACGCTTCAGGTACCATTTAAGCAAGTTTGTGGAGTCAAAAAGTGCAAAGCTCACAGCCGTTCTGAATTTCATCATTTCATAGTTCTTTGTAGATTCCTGTATAATCTTCTGCAGCTTGCTAAGAAGCCAAACATCAATGTTTCGCATCTCTTTTACACGGGCCTTTTTTGTATTCTTTATCAGGTCTTCAAGGAATTCGTACCTGCTTCGAAAACTCTTTATACCCTCAACGCGCCAGTCGGCGTCATCCATATTTTCATTAGATGCCGCAATGTTTATTCTCACCAAGTCGGCACCAAATTGCTTTATTATATCTCTGAGAGGCTGTATGTTGCCTTTTGACTTGCTCATTTTTTCGCCTTCGACATTCACATAACCGTTCGCACCAATTGCTTTTGGCCACATGTTTTCAGGCCATACAGCGACGTGATGGAAAAGGTAGAATGTAAGATGATTTTGTATAAGGTCTTTCCCGCTGTTTCTCATGTCCATCGGGTAGAAGTAAACAAACTCGTCTCTCATTTGTTGAAGCAGTTTTAGATTCAGTTTTACAGACTTGGAGACTTTTTTCACATCATCTTTGCCGAAGAAGATATAGTCAAAGACGCCGTCGGTTAGTTTTTTGGCCGGTATCTTTTTTTCATTAATTAGCCTTGCTATGGTGTAGTAGGCCATGTAAATTGTCGAGTCACTCAAAGTCTCAACAATCCACTCTTTATCCCACGGCAACGGTGTACCGAGTCCTGTCTTTCGCGCGCAAGCCTTGTCTTTCAACCAGTCAATTGTGTTAAGGAAGTTAGTTCTTGCTTCTTCGGGACAGAGTCTCATTCTCTCCAGGCATTTCCTCACAAGTTTCTTCCAGTTCTCGTCAGAAAATTTCAGGAACCACTGGTTTTCCAGTATTTTCACATAGTTCTTTGTTGTGCACCTGCAAACAACCTTGCCGGTTGTCTCCCACATTATATCTGCTGCTCCCGCTTCTATAAAATCAAGAAATAGTTTTTCCTTTACTTCGCTTACTTTTGACCCTGCATATTCGCCGCAGTTTTCCCTTAGAACACCAAAGTGAAATTCCTTTTTGTAAACTATGCTCGTTGCTTCATCGAGTTTATCAATTTCTTTCGACGACATTATCCCTAGACGCTTCACAACTTCCATTGCCGGATGTTCACCAAACCCTTCGACTTTGACAACAGAAACAGGCTCTACGTCGTTTTTTGTCAGTCCGTAGAATTCCAGTTCGCCGCTTTCTATGAGCTCCTTAAGTGCCACCCAGTCGTATGGTGCGTGGCTTGGCACAGACATTACTATTCCTGTCGTATTTCCTGTATCAACAAAACTAGCAGGCAGTATAGAAATATCTTTATTGCCACAGGGGTCCTTTGCTTTTTTGCCTAGCAGCTCGTCACCTTTTATTCTTTCTATTATTTCGACTTTCTTCAACTGGTCTCCTAGTTTTTGTGCTGCAGATTCACTTATGACCCATTTCTCACCATCAACCTTGGCAACAACATATTCTGATTCCGGGTTTACCCAGATATTTGTCACCCCGTAAATAGTTTCAGGCCTCAAAGTAGCCGCGGGCAATATTTTATCACCCATCGAGAACTTTAGCAACGTATAGCCTACGGGTGATTCGCCTTCACCTTCGAGCCTGTCATGGTCGCCTGTAGGGGATTTGCAATGCGGACACCAAATGACAGGATGCGTGCCTTGGGTGACAAACCCCCTTTTCCTGAGGGTGTTATATTGCCATTCTATGAATCTGCTGAAAGTCGGATAAATTGCTGTGATGAAAACCCTGCGCCAGTCGATTGAGAAACCGACGCTTTTCATGTCTTCTATTATCTTTTTTGTCCAGAACCGTGCAACATATTCAACGCCTTTGCCCTTGAAGTTCTTTATGTCCGTTTTCGTAGCACCATAGATACGAAAAGTCTCGAGCTGGCTTTTGTCGTTATTTCTTATGCGTTCTACAGTTCCAAGTATCGGCTCGCCTGTTGCGTGGAAGCCCTGAGCCAAAAGAACATTAAAGCCGCACATACGCTTGTACCGCGCGTACGCATCAGTTCTGGTAAACGTGAATGTATGCCCAATATGCAGCCCGCCGTTGACGTAGGGTATTATAAGCGATGTAAAGAATTTCTTCCTCTTTTCTACATCGGCTTCGAATATTTTCGATCGTTCCCATCTTTTTTGCCACTTCTTCTCTACCTTCTTGAAGTCCATACCAATACCTAGATATACAATAATAAAAGGAAATTAAAATAAAAAAGAACAAGATTAATCCTGATTATAAGGCAAAGCTGGCGGATCTTTTGTACCTCGCATGCGGGCTCTTAGACCAGGCGTACGAGCCCAGATAAAAGATGGCTTTTTGCTATCACCGTCTTGTGGAGCCATTCTATACGCTCTACCGCCTTCAGGTAACGTAAGTCTTCCTGGTTCTCTTGGAGCAAACCCCTCATTCAGGTACCCCATGTCTGCATCTACCATTTTCTTCATCCTCCCGTTTTTTCTACAGTCCCCTGTGACGACATCATAAGAAATGAAAAGAAGTCGTCATTTATCAAGCAGCTTACCGCTTGATAGTGACAGAAGCAGGGCTAAGCAAACATATGAGCGGATTTTGCTTTGCCTGCATATTTTTCAATAAATATTCGGGAAGAAGAATTTAAATACCTTATTGGAAGCCGCACTGCAATATTAATCACTTTCCACCGAATGAATAATAAAACGGGCGCGTAGCTCAGTTTGGATAGAGCATCAAGCTTTGGCGTGTAAGCCTTCTAAGCTGAGGGCCGCGGGTTCGAAAAGCCCTTTTCTTCCAGAGAAAAACGCTTGCGGAAAAGAAACCGGGAGAAGGGGTACGAAATTCCCGTCGCGCCCATTAATTATTGCAAAGGAACTTGCTTCTTTGAGACCCCGGAGAGCAAAGCTCTCCGGGGTAATACTTCGGGCTTTAGCCCGAATATATTATTGATTATTAAAAAAACAGCCAATAGCAGCTTAAAAATCTTCCCAAATGTAATTATACAGTATGACAAGAATCATAGCCTGCGTTTCTGGTAAAGGTGGAGCAGGAAAAACGACGCTTGTCGCCAATATCGGAACAGCAATCGCAGAAATCGGCAAAGACATAATAGTTGTTGATACAAACCTCACAACACCAAATCTTGGCATTCATCTTGGGGTGCCATTGTACCCAACAACCCTTCATGATGTTCTCAAAGGGCATGCGTCCATCAAAGATGCAATCTATGAGCATGATTCTGGCCTCAAAGTAATTCCCGCGGGCCTTTCTATGCGTGACCTGCGCGGCGCAGACATACGTGACCTATCAAATACGCTCCTAGATCTTCTTGGCAACGCAGAAATAATAATGCTTGACTCGGCTGCCGGCTTAGGCAGGGAAGCACTCACGGCCATGGAAACAGCCGACGAAATTCTTATTGTAACAAACCCTGATCTTCCATCGGTTACTGACGCGTTAAAAGCAGCAAGGCTTGCAGAACAAACAGGCACAAAAATCATCGGCGCTGTTATAAACCGCGCAACAGGCAAGCCGCACGAATTGACAAAATTTGAAATACAAAGCATGCTTGAAAACATAGACATACTGGCAACTATTCCTGAAGATATCAGTGTTCAAAGGGCATTATCAAGACGCACGCCTGTAATAAATCACTCTCCAAAATCACCAGCCGCACACAAAATGCGAAGCATTGCAGCACAACTAGTCGGCTATGAGTACAAAATACCCATACCTTGGTACAGAAGGATTTTACTTCTCAGGCGATAAATATCGAAAGATTTCCAAAGAAAAAAAAGAAGCGGCCGCTTGAAGACAATCCAATGCGCGATATACGACCCAGAAAGTGGAAGCCACAAAAAAGGGACGCTTGATGGGAAAAATATTTTATCTTCATGAACCTTTCAGAAAAAGTGACAAATGACCTGCGATCGATGCTATTGGTGTCTTATAGTCAACAATAAATCACTTTTTCAAATAGAATACTTTTTGCAAATCCAACTCAAATGCAACTACAGGCTTCTCAAGTTTCCAGTTGTTGAGTACCTGTGGGTGTATTTCGCCTATAGTGCCAAACTGTTCATTCCCTATTTTAATTCCCGCCGCCCGGCCTTCTATAAAGCTTGGATGCTTTAATGGATTAAATTTATAGGACAGGCCGAGTTGATTAAGCAAAGCGTCAAGGACTGAAGAGATATCCTCATAACTTACCTTGGAATTCGATATTACTGCGGCCAGCTTCAGCATGTCCATGGAGCCCGTTTCTGATTCTTTATCAGGCACGACAGTATAGCCTATTTCAAATATTTTCTGCGGATATTCCCTGTGAAGATTCTGTGCCAGTACATCCATTAATGATGGCAACAGGTTTTTCCTGCATATCGTGCATTCCACGGAAACAGGATTTAGCGTCTCGCAGGCGTCCTCTTTCTTTATCAGCATCTTTTCGAATTCATCAATTTCGTTTGTAAGAATCATAGAAACAGCTTCTTGGAATCCCATGCCTTTCATCAAATTGCTGGCGAATTCAGAGAATTCTTCCATGTCGTAGCGTTGTGCTATAGTAGGGACTTTTGGCACACGTGGTTCAAATTTCTCATAACCATGAGCTATAGCCACATCTTCGACAACATCAATTTCATGCATTATGTCAGCCCTGTAGCATGGGACTAGTACATATTTTCCGTCGAATCCAAAACCCATTCTTGCTATTGTTTCAATAAACTCAGCCTTTGAAAGATCTAAATCAAGCAACTTGTTAACGTAATCCAAATTTACTAGTATTCTCCTTGGATTCAAATTAGGCGTTTTTTTCTTGTTAATACTGACAGTCTCTATCTTGAAACCTCTTTCTGCAAGCGAAGTGACTATAATGTTCAGTGCATGATTGACTGCACCTTCATGCAACCCCGTAATATCTATGAACAGGTTTTTCGTCTTTTCAGTAACGCGCGTTAGTTCGCCGTTTATCACAGGAGGGAAACTTAAGACATCGTTGTTTTTGTCTACTATAACAGGCCATCTCTTTGCGCGTTTCAATATGCTAACGTATCCGCCCTTCTCATGTTTTTTCTCTATCTCCCCAAGCGTCATCTTTTCTTTCTTGCCCAACGGAATGAATTTTATTTCGTCAGGCATTACAGCCTTGTATCTGAAAGGCTGTTTTACCTTGTCTAAGTCATGAAGTCCGATGGCTACTTTCTTCCTTTTCCTGCCCATCGTGTCATGGATCTTTTCCTGGACTTGTACTAGAGAAGCAATAACATCGTGAGTTAGCCTTACATTCCTGACAACAGCAGCCGCTATATGCGGTCTCACGTTAGAAACTGACTTCTCTACGTGAAGCCTGATGCCGCTAGGTAATGCCTTGTAAGATACCAAGCCTTTTGAAAATCCTAAGAAAGTTCTTGCGGCTCTTGTAAATCCTTCAGTGCTAAGCATATCGGGCCTGTTAGGAAATACTTCATAGAGTACTTTATCCTTTTCCAACTTCTCAAGCGGACAGCCCATCATTGGTATCTTTTCAAGATGTTCCTTTGTGAGCTTCTTTCCTGCAAGCTTATCCAAGTCCTTTAGCGAAAATTCGACTACAGCCATAATTACCACATGTTTATTTCCCTTAGCAGTTTCAGGTCATTTTTACAGTAGAAATTTCTGACGTCATTTATGCCATGCTTCAGCGCGATTGTTCTTTCAAGACCTAATCCCCACGCCAAGACTGGAACATCTATCCCCAGAGGTTGTGTAACTTCAGGCCTGAATATACCTGATCCGCCCAGTTCTATCCACTCTTTTTTCTCTTCAAAGTACACTTCCGGTTCTGCGGACATTTCAGTGTAAGGGAAGTATGCCGGTCTGAATCTTATTTTTTTGAACCCCATGCGTGTATAGAACTCCTTTAGATACCCAAGCAAATCACGAAAAGTAACATTCTCATCGACAACAATACCTTCTACTTGTGTGAATTCAGGCAGATGCTTGTAATCCAGTGTCTCATTCCTGAAAACTCTGCCTATGCAGAAAACTTTTGCAGGTGGTTTTAACTTACTTAGTTCTCTAACAGAAACTGCTGTCGCATGGGTACGCATTACCGCTTTCTTCGCTACTTCCCTGTTCCATTTATACCCCCAGCCAGACGAGCCTGTATTACCGCCCTTTTCATGCGCTTCTCTGACCTCATTCACAACGTTTTCTGCCGGTAATTTGCAGGATTCCGGGGTTTTCATATAAAATGTATCTGCCATTTCGCGTGCAGGATGATCTTGCGGCTGATAAAGCGCGTCGAAATTCCAGAAGCTTGATTCCAGCAAAGGTCCCCTGGCTTCCTTGAAACCAAGATCAAAGAATATGTTCCTTATCTTCTGTATATAGAAAGAAAGCAAGTGTGTTTTACCCGGATAGATTTTAGTGCCCGCGAGTTCGACATTATAAGGCTTCAGTTTTACTTGTTTCCAATATTTAGTTTTTATTAAATCTTCAGTGAGGTTTGCAACTTCTTGGCCTGCGAGTTTCTCAGCTTTCTTTACAGCCGTTTCTCTCTGTTTTTCTATGAGTTTTCTTTGTACTAGTACATCAAGCAAACGGTTTTCTACATGATCCCCGCCTGCAAGTTTCTTTAACGCTTCGTACTCCGGTATATTTTTCGGATTTCTGACAAGCGCAAGCTTGTTGTTTTCTATTTTAATCCAGCCATGTTTTTTCGCCCATTGCAAAGCTATGGAGAAGTTTT
>Ga0209542_10014643_pt1 | contig 13318 bp, 14 predicted proteins | sample RifCSPhighO2_01_FD_184028 | JGI IMG/M metagenome (GOLD analysis project Ga0209542, IMG submission 184028) | Soil microbial communities from Rifle, Colorado - Rifle CSP2_plank highO2_0.1 (SPAdes) (version 2) | ecosystem: Environmental > Terrestrial > Deep subsurface > Rock core/Sediment ... | reverse complement strand
TCGTTTATCTTCGCGTAGTCAGTCTTGCCTGAGATTCCAAGTATGTTGTTTGTGAATTGCACATATATATTGTCTGCGAAAGTGTTCCCTCTGTTGAGCAGCTTGGCGTCCATCTCGATGTCTTCGCCGCATGAATATGAGTTCTTGTTGAGGTCCATGTTCTCGAACACCACTCCAGTTAAAGGCTGTGGCTTGTTCACTGATTTCTTCGATCTCTTGCCCTTAACATGCCCATCAGCCAAATCATCTTTCTCATCATCGTCATTGAGGCTTGAGCATCCCCTGTCAGAAGGATAATCTGATTTCCCATCGTTGTCATCGTCTATCCCGTTGTTGCACTTCTTAGGCAACTGGCAGGAAGCTGTGCATGCATCATGGTCAAGCGTGTTTCCATCATCGCATTGCTCGTTCCCCTGGGTTATTCCATTTCCGCATATTCCAGCTGGAATTTCATTCTGGCATGTGCTTGAGCATCCATCTCCGTTCAAGGTATTGCCATCGTCGCACTGCTCTCCTATCTCTATTATAATGTTCCCGCAGATTGCATTAGGAACGCATTGATTATTGGTGTTGCATGTGAAATTAGGTGGGCATTGCTGCGCTGGACACACTGGATCAGGAGCTTCTGAATTGTCAGTTGAGCTTGAGCATCCAGGGTCGTTAGGGAAGTCTATTTTTGTATCCCCGTCATTGTCGACTCCATCCGAGCACTGCACTGTTGTCAGGCAAGCTGAGCTGCATCCATCTCCATTGATTAGGTTTCCATCGTCGCACTGTTCAGGCGTTTCCAATATGTTGTTGCCGCACACTGCCTGGGCTGTCTCAATCTGGCATGTGCTTGAGCACCCATCGCCGTTGATTAGATTTCCATCGTCGCAAGTCTCTCCTTGCTCGATTGCTCCATTTCCGCAAACGCTCTGCGGATCAGGCGATTCTGTATTATCATTAGGACCTGTACATCCCAAGTCATTAGGGAAGTCTATTTTTCCATCTGCATCGTTGTCAACCAAGTCAGAGCATTGGAAGGTGACATCGCAGAACTGCGAGCATCCGTCGCCGTTTATCAGGTTGCCATCATCGCAGGCTTCATTCCTTTCAAGTATTGAATTGCCGCAGACTGTTATAGGTGTTTGTTCAGTCTGGCAGCTTACTGAGCATCCGTCGCCGTTTACCCTGTTGCCATCATCGCAAGTTTCTCCTTGATTAACAACGCCATTTCCGCACAAAGGTGGGAAAGGAGGCGTTATTCTGCATAAGCTTGAGCACCCATCTCCATTGATTAGGTTTCCATCGTCGCACTGCTCTCCCCTTTCAAGGACCGCATTGCCGCAGATTGGATCAGGCTGTTCTGTGTTGTCATTTGGATCTGTGCAACCGAGGTCTGCAGGGAAATCAGTCTTTCCGTCCCCGTCATTGTCGATTCCATCAGAGCATTGCTTTGTTACGTCGCAGAACTGTGAGCAGCCATCGCCGTTCACTAGATTTCCGTCGTCGCAAGCCTCGTATCTTTCAAGTATCGCGTTTCCGCATGTTGTCACAGGCGGTATTTCTGTCTGGCAGCTTATTGAGCATCCGTCTCCATTCACTCTGTTCCCATCGTCGCATTGCTCGCCAGTTTCAGGGATTCCATTTCCGCATTTAGAAGGCGTTATCCTGCAAAGAGCAGAGCATCCATCCCCTGAGACTACATTTCCATCGTCGCATTGCTCGCCTCTTTCAATTACATTGTTTCCGCAGACAGGATTAGGATCTTCAGTAGAATCATTAGGATTATCGCAGCCTATATCTGCTGGGAAGTCTATTTGATTATCATTATCATTATTCACTGTGTCGCTGCACTGTACTGTAATCGTGCAGATGCTTGAGCAGCCGTCGCCATTCAAGGTATTGCCATCGTCGCATTGCTCGCCTCTTTCAATTACATTGTTTCCGCAGACAGGATTGCATGCAGCGCTATTCCCTGTTATCTCGAGCTTGTAAAGCAACCCAGCTGGATTAGTAAGCGCAGTGCTCTTCGCCAGAGCCCAGTTCTTGACTTCGCAACTCAATGTATTTTGCCCACCCTGAACCAAGCTATTGATGTTATAGCTGTCCTTGTTCTGGTCAAAGTAATTGAATTCCAGAGGATCATTCGCAAATTGGTTGTTGTTCAATGAGCATTTGTATGAGTTGTCAGCAGCTATTGTTATTGGCGCTGTTATTCCATTTATATCAGAAGGCAGATTGAAAGTCCTTGTGAAAGTTGCGTACGAATCCGCTAATGGATCGCTTACGAAAAGTTCCTTCCATACCCATATAGCTCCAGGGATGTTTGCCGTCCATCTCGGGTTCGCGTTGTATGTTGCGACCGCAGGGCCTGCATTCACTATCATCGAGCTATCGCTGAAAAGGGTTATCTTTGCCTTCCCGTTGACGCACGCGAATGTGGTCTCGTCGTTGTCCGAGGAGCTTGTGCATCCATTGTCGCTAGGGAAGTCTATCTGATTATCATTGTCATTGTCGATTCCGTCACTGCATTGAGTGGTTGTTGGAACAGGATTGGAATCTATGTTCGCGCAGGTTATGCTAGTCAATCTCGGGAATTTCCCGGTGTAATCTGATTTTATGGTCTTGAAAGCCACAATTGCTTTGTTTGCAGGGCATTTAGCTGTGCCATCGAAAGGGACTTTGACGGTCTCCTTGTTCTTCACAGTATTTCCGCTTGGAAGATCCATGCACGTGTATGATTTGATCTTGTAAGGATAGAGGTAATAATTGCTCTTGTCTATTGAAGTCAATATGGCGTTTTTTCCATTTGCACTGCAGTCATGCACGTCTTTTAGGTCTGTGCTTTTGACTGTTATCGAGTAAGTATCGGCACTTCTCCACGTTCTGCAGCCGACATTCTTAGGAGTATATTTGTATCCGCTTGTGATCTTGGTAGTCAGCTCAGTCATCGCTTGCGTACTTGGGCTGCATGAAAAATCGTTCTGTATGTCAGTAGGACCTGAGAATACGACAGTAAGCGCATCGACGCTCTGCAAGGCTAGTATGAAGGTAACTATAAACAATATGAGTTTTGTTATATTCCGCATTTTTAGCATTCCCCTAATTGAAACTACTGATTCGTGGTATTTAATTCCTATATAAACCTTACTATTTTAACCACCAACAAATAGTGTCGTAAGTAGATGCTGCAGTATATAATATAGGAAAGGTTTATGAGTTCAGGCAATATCCAAAAATGACCATGAAGCATTTCAAGGGATTGGTCGTTGCTGCATTCGCAACAGGAATTGCTATTGGAAGCTATGCAACAAGCAGGTATTTTTCTCAGGGAGATTCTCCTGTAAGATTGGATGATAGAACAACAACATCAGCAGGGATGGAACCGGCCAAGAAAAACGTTGATTCCCTAGTCTATCGCCCATCATTTTTTTTCTGTGAATGCATCCAGCCCAGCAACAAGGTCTTCTCTTTCCATTCATCAAATCTTCGCAAGTTCTTTGAATTCTTTTGATTCTAGTCTCTAGCTTCTTAGCTTCAATAACCCGACAAATCCATTCATTTCTTGCAAGAGGTGTAATATCTTTCCAAGCTTTCAAAACTTTAGAAGAAGAAGCAATTGCTTTTTTCAAGTCACTAGGTATTTTGTGAGTAACGCCTTCAGAAATTTCTCTGTCCATTTTAATTACAACCCCCAATCTTTTTAATTTCTTCTTTTTACTAGACTATAGAAAAGTTTATGAATCTGATGACTTCTGAAAAGATATGAATTTCAGATGGTTAAGATACGGAATTTTGGCTGCTACCCTTGGCACAGGAATTGGTATAGGCTACTCTTTGAGAGGGAATTCCAATGAATTAGTTTCTTCAAAAAATGAATCTTCTTTAGAAGAAAGAACTGAAGAAATAAACCTAAATCCTAAAAATAATTCTGAAAAGAAGGCAGAGATACCATCGTTAGCAACAAATACCAATTATTTACAAACTATTGAAGAAAAGAAAAAAGAGTTAGAAGAAAAAATTTTGAAATATGAATCTGAAAATGCGTTGTTAAAAAAGGACATCGGCGACCTTCGCAAGTTTGTCGGTGTATATGACTTTTCCGAGCTGAAGGAGCCTGAAGGCAGGACTCTTGAAGAAAGATTCCGTAATGGTCCAGAATATTATTTATCAAAACCACAGGAAAGCTATGAGAACATATTGGAATTGGTTGATAAGGCGATTGCAGATTATGATTTTAGCCAGCCAGGAAGCCCAATACCCTACAAGACACCAGATGGAAGCTTTTTCCAGATTAAGTTTTACACTAAAATGGGGATGATGGGCATCTGGAGGGAAGATAATAAGAGGTCTTACCGAGTGGATGTTGATCTTAGGAGGAATATGACTTCTGTAGAGCCGTTTTCATTGATGAACAAAATCGAATTAAGATTAGACAATCTTATGAAACCTTATGAATCAGGAGTTGCGAAATATATGAACCTGGAATTGACAGTTACTGCCAATCAAAACAAAAATTTTAGATCATTCTTGAGTCTTAGTTATAATGAAACTATAGACAGTATCGTGGATAAAAAAGCAACTTCTACTAATTCGAATTTTGCTATAGATGAGATTGCAGTTCCATCATCCAGGCAGAGATTTGCCGAGTTACTCAAGAATATCATGCAGAACATTGACAAAGGAATGGATAAAAAATAATGACAAAGATAAGAAATTATATTGTAGGAGCAATTCCAGTCTTGACTTTAGGATTAGGGTTCATGGTCGGAAGAGATTATGATAATAGCTCGGGAATTGAAACACAAGAAGCAGAATTATCTTCTTCAGATGGTATCTCCCCTCAAGGTGAGAAAGGCACAGATTTTACAGTCTTTTACCCATCATTGGAAGGCAACGGAAAAAACATCGCCAATGAGACAATCAAGGTTCTTCAGGACAACCAAAAAAGCCTCGAGGAGAAGGTTCTGAAATATGAGAGCGAAAATAAGACTCTTAAAGGAGAGCTGACAAAGCTTAAGCACACTGCCGGAATATATGATTTTTCAGATTTTAAAGAGCCTGAAGATGTAAAACTGGAGGATCGCTTCGCAAAATCCCCTGTGTATTATCTAGGCAACTTCGACAAGAAGTATGAGGATATACTATCAATGGTGGATATTGCGATAAAGGCTCAAAAAAATATTCATGACTGGCATGAGGACGGAAAGTGGCCTCGCACGGCAATGGATTTCTATAATTTTGGCGAGATGATAATACTAAAGAATCAGGGCAGGTCTCATCAGTACACTATTAACATATATTTGAAGGATGAGATGGTTACTCTTGACCCATTCACGAATTCAGAATCTGACGATATAGACATAGGCATAGCCATTGACAAAGCAGAAGTAAATGTGGGAAATAGTGTCGAAGAGCATTTTCAAGTGTATCTCCATAGTAAGATGCATAATGTTCAAATATCATACAACGCGACAAAGATGACAGGTTATGAGTTCATATCCCTTGGCAAGCTCGAACTGCCGATACTTGATGAGGAGAATAAAAAATTCAAAAGCGTCCCTCGCTCAATTACTCTTGCAAATAGTATTATCGAAGGAATAGAAGTGATTCTCGAGGATAAAAAATGAATATGATGAAGTACATCAAGAAAGCGATGCCAGCTTTGGCGCTCGGAATAGGGTTCATGCTTGGAAAATCGTATGTAGCGTATCATGCAAGTCCAATAGAAGAAAGACCGGCAGCATTTGATGGCTCGGATAGTCATGTTAGCAAGGCAATAGGCAGGACATCATTAGAGGGAAATGCTAATCCTGCCAAGATAGTTGAGGTTTTGCAGAGCAAACAATCTAATCTGGAAAAGCGCATTTCCGAGTATGAAACAAGGATTTCAGGGTATGAAACGGAAAATAGTTCATTGAAAGAGGAGCTGACAAAGCTACGCCATGACGCAGGGATATACGACTTCTCTCAGCTTAAAGAACCATCTGAAGTTACTCTCGAAGAGCGCTTCGCTAAATCGCCTACATATTATCTTGGAAACATCGACAAGAAGTACGAGGATATTCTTCAGATGATAGACACCGCTTTGAAAAGCCAGAGAAACATCCGCAAAGGATTTTTTGCCAATAACAAAGACTCACCTAGCGCTTGGATGGATTTCTACAATTTTGGAAGCATGACAGTGATTAAGACTGCCAATCGCTTGGAATACTATGTTGACATTGACCTGAAAGAGGAGCTGCTTACAGAGAAGCCTTTCAAGATCGGGCCGGATGATTATGGTGTAGACGAAATAAGGGTTGTTATCAACAAGGATAAAATTGATAAAGAGAACGGCATAGAGGAGCTTCTTAATATGTATATCATGAGCCAAGTACATAATGTCCAGCTCGATTATGATATTACTAACATGATACTGTCTGAGCATGTGTCTATTGGAAAGATTGAATTGCCGATACTTAAAAAAGAGGGTGAAAAAGTGAAGGCTGTGCCAAACTCTGTTGTTTTGGCAGAGAGCATCATGCAGGATATTGATTTTATCATTAAGGATATTAAATGATAAGTCTGGGGAAGCCAGGATTTGAACCTGGATCAATCGGTCTGGAGCCGATCACACTAACCGGGTTATGCTACATCCCCATCGGGATTTAATCGCCAGATTCATCATATATAATCTTTTGCGATAACAGTTCTTCCGTTTTATTGACAGAAATCTTTATAAATAAGTTATACTTAGTATAACTAATGGAATGCGAGATAATACCAAGGAAGTGGGGCCATTCTCTCGGAGGAGTATTTCCAAAAGAGGTAGTTGAAGCTATGGATATTAAGGAGAACAAGCCTATCAGGGTCATTATTCTCAAATCAGATGATACTTTCCGTAAGACTTTCGGAATTTTGAAAGGAAAGCTTAAGAAGACTGCTCAAGAAATAAAAGATGAAATAAGAGCAGATCTGTATGACGACTGAAGAAATATATTTTTTCGACACATATGCGCTGATAGAGATATTGAAGGACAGTCCTTCTTATCAGAAATATACCTCAGCTAGGATAATCACTTCTAAGCTCAACCTTTATGAGCTATTTTATTATCTGACGAAAACGAATAACCCTCTTGCTGAAAAGCTGCTTCAAGATTACAATAATATAGTAATAGATTACGGAATTGATGCCATCGCCTTCGCAGTGAATTTCAAGCTTGCCAACAACTCTCGAAATATTTCAATTGCAGATTCAATAGGCTATGCTATCGCCAAGTTGAGTGGAGTAAAGTTTCTGACAGGCGACAAAGAATTCGAGAATATGGGCAATGTCGAATTTGTGAAATAAATCTTAAGCTTTTCCAGCGCGTGTGCTCTTGAACGTGCTTACTATGTCAATTATGTATTTCCCGTCTTCCAGTTTGTAGACCAACGGCTTTCCTTTGAAAAGATCAACTAGATCAATCTCAAACTTCCCGGGCTTCAACACCCTTATCGATTCTAAATCCAATATGACTGGCTTCTCAGGCTCTTTCTCGCCAACCAAGTCAAGCACGTCATTCTCAAGTTCCTTCCTTTCATCTGCAGTGAGATTCGTTGTCAGATGTGTTACTTCATCAATGTCCTTCCTCTTCATGAAGAAAAAGAATTTCGCGCCACAGACGCAACCCTTTAACAGTTCCTGCGCTCCATCCTCATACATGGCTCCGCATCGAACGCATTGGTGTGGCATTGGATTATTTCCTTGATCTCCTCTTCTTGCTAGGCTTGTTAGGCGCGTCTATTGTAAGCAATTGTATCTTGCTAGGATCTCTTCTTATCTCCTTGACTATCGAGTCAGGCCCTATGATTGTAAGCCCTTCCTGGTTTCCGACCAATATCTTGGCAAGCTCCTTCCTCATCTTTCCGAAGAGATGTCCTGAACTCTCAGCAGGGTATATCGTGCAAAGCTGTATCCCCTTGAAGGCCTTCTTTATCCTAATCATCGTCTCCTTTATCAGGCCAGTCTCCTCTTCAGGAGTCAATCTTCCCTGCATCAGGACTATCTTCCCTTCCTCAACGATGCTAAGCAGGTGTTTTATCTTCTGGCTTGAGTTCATGTTCTCAAGGTCAGCATATTGCACGTACTGTAATGTCAGCATTATTTTTCAACCTCTTTATTTCTTTATTAATCTGAACAACGACTCGTAAAACTCCTCCATGTTCTTGCCTTTCATGGCGGATATCCCGACGACTTCGTACTGCGGGAATGCAGCCTCTACCTTCTTTATGTTGGACCTTTTCAGGTCAATCTTGTTGGCAACGATCAGCACAGGTATGTCCCTTGCTGCCAAGTTGCCTATGATAGTGATGTTCACTTGTGAATAAGGGTTTTCAGCGCTGTCCAATACCACGCAGACGCAATCCACATCATCAAGCCATTTGATGGCTTCTATGACGCCTTCAGTCGCTTCCTTCGCCCTCTTCTTGGCTTCAGTTTCCTTCATCTTGAATTTCATGAATTCTTCATAATCAATCTTGGTCGCTATTCCAGGCGTGTCAACCAATGTGAAGCCCATCTCCTTCCCCTTGTGCTTTATTACGACAGCTTCCTTAACGCTCACTGATCTTGTCTCATGAGGTATCTTAGAAACAGATCCGACTTCCTCTCCGAGCCAGTCTTTTGAGATCCTGTTGGCTAATGTCGTTTTTCCAGCGTTCGGAGGCCCGTAGAATCCAAGTTTAATCTTCTTCTTGGTCTGGAAGAGCTGGTGAATCATTCGTTTTATGAAGTCCCGTATAATTCTTATCACAATCTAAACCCCTTTTGTGTATTGCATAACTTTTAGAGAGTTGCTTTATATATATTTCGGTTAATGCTATATGGATATCGTCCTAATCTCATGGTGATTTCTAGCTTTCCCAGAAGTAAATCCTGACGATTTTCGAGTTTTTCTCTGCCACGAATATGCTGTTGGCATAGACGCTCCTGTCGATCGGCAGGTCATCCTGGAGGCAGCTCACGGCAGTCGTGCATACCTCGCATGCGTATTCATACCCGAAAGGCATGTTCTGGCTTATGAAATCATCCATGTTACTTCCGCAGACGTCCCTGCATGACCCTGTGATCTGCTCGTTTACACCTTGCGATATGCATTCCCTGTAGTCCTCATTGTGAACTATCTCGCTGAACATGAACTCCTGGGTCTCTTTTATTATGTCAGGCGTTTTCCTTTCCGCCTGCTTCGAGAATTTCGGCTCTGCCACTATTATGAACCCGAATATCAGTAGCACTGCGATAGTCGCTTCTATTGTCCTGATGAATCCCTTCTTGCCTACCATGCCTTGAATATCACTGCGTATTTCGTCCTTGTGCCATCCTCGTTGAGCAACCAATACTTGCCCTGCCTCACGAACACGTTCCTTTCCCCTGCGTCATCCTTCCCGAAGCTGATCTCATCTCCTTCGCTTATGGAAAAGTCCTTGTTCTTCGGAAATCCCCATTCAGACTTCACAGCTTCGTAGTCTGTTGACTGGCTGAATAAACTATTTATCAGGCTTTGCGACAGCCCTTCGGTTGTCTCGTCCACTCCGAGGTAAGCGCTACATCCGGTTTCCCTGCTGCAGATGTCATCATCAAGCTCAAGCTCCCCTGCGTCATGCGCTGACCTGTGGAACGTCAGCATTATCGGCGAGTGCTTCTCGTTTTCCATTTCAGTATCGCAGACGCCTATCCTGCATTTCAATGTCAGGTCATTGCCGTCGATTATCGGGGAAGCGAATCCTTCGGGCAGATTTTCCGCGTTAGTTGCTCTCCATCCGCCAGAAACAACATTGATGTTTATCTCAGGCTGATCAGGCACTCCTGCAGAATCAAGCTCTTCAACTATCAGCGGTGTCTGCACAATCTTTGTTGAAACATTCTTCTCGAAGTTATCCTGTATCAGGTTGAGGAATAAGTTTTCATCTCCAGGCTCTTTTATCCCTGGCCTGAGAAAAGTGAAGAGTGCTATTATTGATATGACAAATATCCCCATGCTTATCGCCCAGTCTATGTGCACCAGTCCTTTCTTGCTCATATCAATCCGCCTTTTGCAGTTGTTATTATCAGCAATGCGCAGGTTATCAGCACGAGCGAGTGCAGCAGTCCCTGCTTGAATGTCCCTTCTGAGAATTTTCCTATCATTATCCCCGCGAAGAACCCCTGTATTATTATCAATCCCAGGAATATCATGTCCAGGTTCACTAATCCTGCTTCTCCTTTAGCTCCTCCCAAACCTCCTATTCCTGCAGACTGCAATCCCTGTGTCACTCCTCCAGATATGTTCCCTAATTTAGGGAAGAGCCATAGCTGCAGCACGAGCATTATCCCGATGAATATGAAGAACACTATGTACCCCTGGACAATCTGCGAGAACACAGATGCTTTCCTCTCCTGCTTAAGCTTGTTCACGTTGAGAACAGATTCGGTCACGGAATCAAGTATGTCCGCTATGTTCCCGCCTGATTTCTCAGCTTCCAGTATGATTGAAATTGATGTCTTTATCATCTTGTTCCCTGTGTCATTGCTGAAAGTGTTGAATGACTTGTGGAATGGTATTCCCATCGCTACCTGTGACGCGAGCTTTTTCGTGTACGGTGTCAATGAACCGAAATCCTTGTCAGCTGCGTGTAGCACGGACTTCGATATCGGAATGCCGGATCTCACATCGCTGCTTATCGTCCTGACGAACTCAAGGAATTTCGTCTCGATCTCTTTCTGCCTTCTGCTTTCCTTGAAGAAGTCGTTCCATGGCATTATCCATGCGATCGTCACGCACACTATTATCAGAGGATAGAACCATCTCTTCCCGAAGAAAAGATAGTAGTCCACTACGAACAGCGCTAGCGCTAGTATTATCCCTATCCAGTATTTTGCCTTGAATTTCATAGTTCTGGTTGCGTTATCGTGAGGAATATTATGAATCCTATGTTGAGGAAAGGTATGATTATGAAAGTCCCGAACGACGAGATGCTCTTCACTGTGAATCCCCCGATGCTTCCTCCAAGCAGGTTTATGATCGCAAGTGTGACTATGAACAGCAGAGGCGCTGCAATCAGCACTCCTGTGTATATGTCAGAGTATGTTGACAATGTCTCGACGTACTTCTTCCTCTCGAGCCTGTACTTGTTCATCGCGTCATTGGCTTTTGATTTCAGGTAGACAGCAAGATTCCCTCCGCTTTCCACAGTCGATGCTATCCCTGTCAATAATTCCCTGAAGTCCATGGATGGAGTCGTCTTCGACACGGTCTTCAATGCTGTCGTCAGATCATATCCAAAGAGGTTGGTGTAGTTCACTATCCTCGTCAGCTCCTCTTCCAGCCCCTTGTACTCGCCGGATCTCAAAAGCAATCCGAAGATTGACATAGGATGCGCGCCGCTCCCGGCTACAGCAGCCATGTGTATTATCATGAAAGGCAAGTCATTCCTTATGCGCTTCTTTCTTGCAGTCACTGCCAGCCAGGGATATGTGTACAGCAGGATGTACGTCGCTGCTCCTACCAAGAACGCCAACAGCACTCCAGCGATACCGCCTATCAGCACCTGTTTTCCAAGGAAGCTGAACAGCGCCACTCCTCCGATTAATCCCAGAAAGGACGCGAATAATGTCGTCAGGAATATCATGTTTATGTACGTCCTTGAGAGGACCTTGACATCAGACGCCATCAATGACTTGTACAGCGAGTCGAAGATTTTCGGGTTCTTCGCGGTTATCCTTGATTGCAATCCATCAAACAATGAGTTTGCCAGCTTCCCGTATGCCTTCGGCTTGTAGATGGAATACTTCGCCCTTTCTTTCTCTGGTTTTTTCATTACGTTCCTCAGTCTCTGCAGCGCCCGTTTGTCAAGCCCAAGCTCGTCTATCAGGGATTGCTCAGCCTTGGCTGATATAGCGACGAATTTCCCAGAAGGTAGTGGAATTGCCGCTTCTTCCTTGTTTTTTTCCGCTGCTTTCGGTTCTTCAGCAGGCTTGGCGACAGGTATGATTATTTTCTCTTCTTCAGCAGCAGTGATTTTTTCAGTCTGCTCTAACGCCATGTCGCAGAGGATTTCCATTGATTCAAGTATCTGCATGATGTAGAGGTTCACCTGGTCGAGCTGGTATTCCTTGTTCGCCCTGTCTTCCCCAGAAAGGTTTGATGTCTCAGTCTCAAGTCTCCTGGCGAAGGCCTTGTAGTCATTCAGCTCTTTTGCGAAATCGCTGAGCTTCCTGCAGATTTCCTCGACGTTACGCATTTTTTATCGACTTTGCTTCAGCATGCAGCAGTTCCTTTATCTGCATAAAGAGTTTTTTTATCTCAGAATCATACCTCTCCATTTCCTTGCTGTCCCTGGTATTGTTGTAATTCTGGAGGTTCTCCATGATCATCCGTATCGAATCTTCTATTGTCATCTTGTATCAAGCAGGTTATATTTCCTCAGCACTCCCTCCTTGTCCTTGTAGTAAGCGTTGATTACGTCCTGCACTTTCTTGAAGTCGAAAATGCTGTTCTGGTAGAGCTTCATCAACAGCCTGGCTCTCGTGTTGAATTCCTTGTTTAGCACATCTCTTGATATCCCTGCTTTCTTCTCTATCCTGTCCAGTATCCTGCTCTCTGTCTTGAAGAAGAAAGAGTCTGTCTTCGGATCCCATGTGAAAGGGTAGTTCAGCTTCACTTGCCCGAGCCTCTCGCCAACTTCCACTATTTCGACTATCTCCTTAACTCGCCTCTCATGCTTGTCTCCGCTCTTTATGCTGCCGATAACGCAGACAGCATCGATTGTATTCACCAATGACGGAGAAAGTTCTATCGGCTTCGTTTCCAGCCTTCTGATCATGGTGGCCACATCCTCGGCGTGCATCGTGCTCATCGTTGAATGGCCTGAAGCTGCACCTTGGAAGAGCACGTACGCTTCCTTCCCCCTTATTTCCCCGACAATAACATAATCCGGCCTCTGCCTGAAGCTTTCCTTCAGCAGTGTGAACATGTCCACTTCCCCTTCCTCGCCTTTTATCCCGATGCCTTCCCTAACGACGCTTGGAAGCCAGTTCTCATGAACCAAATTTAATTCTCTTGTGTCTTCGATTGAAACGATTCTTGCCTGCGGCGGTATGAAAAAAGCTAGGGAGTTAAGCAAGCTGGTCTTTCCTTCTCCTGTCCCTCCGATGATCATGATATTCGAGCCGTTCTCTATCAGCAACCATAGATAAGCGAGTATTTCCGGACTAACAGTCCTGAATTGTATCAGGCGCACAGGGCTCCATGGCTCTTTTGTGAATTTTCTCAGCGTGAAAGTAGGCCCTCTGGAAGAGATGTCCTGCGTGTACGTCGCATTTACCCTTGTC
>Ga0209542_10014642_pt1 | contig 13318 bp, 8 predicted proteins | sample RifCSPhighO2_01_FD_184028 | JGI IMG/M metagenome (GOLD analysis project Ga0209542, IMG submission 184028) | Soil microbial communities from Rifle, Colorado - Rifle CSP2_plank highO2_0.1 (SPAdes) (version 2) | ecosystem: Environmental > Terrestrial > Deep subsurface > Rock core/Sediment ... | reverse complement strand
AACCGTCTCAACAACTGTCCCAGAATTGTTAAAAGTTTTCTTTATATCAACTCGTTCTTCAATCGGATTATACACAAACTGCTGCAACAACGGAGCAGATGAATCTGAGCCATTTCTGATATTCAGCAACTGATTCAGAGAATTATATTCTCTATACAATCCATCTCCAGTAACTAAATTTCCATTCGCGTCAGTTACTAAATTCAAAGTTGGGACTACAGGAAAACCTAAAAGAGATGCTCGTGATAAATGATTAAAACCGATTACAGAGATGTGGGCTGGGTGGGCGGTGAGCATTTTTTGTGTTTTTGGATTAGGGGTGCCAGACTAAAAAAATAAACCAGCCTGCAAGTATTCCAATGATGTACAAAATGGTAGAAACAACAAATAATACAGTTAACCACCAAATTGTTTTGTTTTTGTTATAAAGATAAAGATAGTTCACGGCTATCAATAGATAAACAGGAAGAATTAGATAAGCAATGATATAAGAACCTGATTTGCCGAGAGAAAAGGTCTTCTCAATAAAAATACCTGGTGCTGCAAAAATAAAAACATAAATATAGAAGAAAAACCCTAAAATGGCTTGTGTCTTCGAAAGAAAATAAGAGAATCCCAGAATTAGAATGATTATCAGGTTTATTTTCAACCACAACAGAGTTCCTTCTCTCAGCCTGATCATGGTTTCTTTATTTTTCATTTTAATCGCATCTCTAGCCACCATTATTGCCACTTTCCTTTTGTTTTGCATGATGTCTCCGCAACGCAGCAGTTTGACCTACTTGTCTCTCATAAATCACATCGCGAGCTTGTTGAGCTCGTCCTATCTGTACTGCCATCAGTGCATTTTTATCAACTGTGAGCCCAAAAATATCATTTATGTGATGGAATATCCTTGTACCATCTGCTGTCGTAATTTTATTGTAAGAACTGGTGCCTGCGTGATAGCCCGGCACGTCCGTCGAGCCGATATCGTGCCCTAATGCATGTTCAATATTTCCCATTCTTTCTAAGTCGCCTTCATCTACAGCTTTCTGATAATCATCGAGGAGTTGTTCAATATGAGCTTCTGTTGTTTGACCTATATCAGGTCTTGAGTCATATTCATGATAGTAATATTCAGCTTCAGTGCCCATCACATCCATTTCAAGGTCTAGACCGTGCAAGAATGCAGCTAACTTCACTACTGAACTAGTAAAACCCTCTTGCCTCGCATACCTGTAAAGATCTGGCTCAATAGCACCAGCTGCTACTCTCGAAGCATCGGCATCGGAAAAACCGGCAGCAATATAATTCTCTTTTGTTTCACTATAATGTACCCATATCGCCGCATGACCCTCAAAATCGATGTAATTATAGGGATTGTTACGACCGTAAGCATATCTATTTAGTTGTTGTGGATCGTATAAGTTAGGAAGAAGTGGATCAGGTTGAGTAAAAATGTTCCAATCAGATTTATATTTTCGTGCATTAAAGTCATAATCACTAACAACCGAGTCATATTCTTTGCCTTCGTAATCAAATCTCGAAACCGCGCCGCCAGAAATCACTTCACCGTAAGGAGAGTACTCCGTCCTCTCCACCACCTGCCCCGTAGAGTTAGTAACAACCGACGACGAGCCTTCATGATTGCCGTGTATGAACAATTTAGTGCCTTGCATTTCCTGCGTAATCAGCTGACCTTCATGAAACACAAAAGTGAAATTGTACGAACCGGACAAATTTCTCACTTCAACAAATGTCTTCGTCCAGTAATAAACCGTCTCAGTTATAGTCCCGCTTGAATTAAACGTCCTCTTCGCAAATATTCGTTCTTCAGTAGGGTGATTACACGAATTGTTGTAATAAAGTTTAGTCGTGGGCTCTGTTACGCTTTCTTACTACATCCAGAGTTGGCGCCAAGGGATGTATCTATTGGCAAAACCTTGCTTGTTATTGCCATAAAGCTTAAATTCATTGAAAGTTATCATTCTTTAGTTTAATATAAATGTAGAAAAAAACAGATATGATAATTGGAATTACATCATTAATACTAAGAAAACTGTAAGCAATTAAATCAGTACTAAGAGCTTCAGATTTCAAAGAAGAGTACATCCTAACCATAAATAATTCAAGAATAACAAATAATACTAAATGAAAAACCATCAATAATTGATTATTATTATTTTGCAATTTTAAAATTCTTAATAGGGAACACAGAATAAAAAAATATATTAGACCAGTAAGCACGAAAAAAGTAATAAGAATAGGTAATGAGGGTTTAGATCTTAATAATAAAACCTGCAGAATCAATAATGTTGCAACATAGATTAGACTTCCAAAGAGGGAATTTATTAGCAATTTATAAATGCTCATACTGGAACTAGAGTATAGTCTAATTTAAATATATCGCCTAAGTAGATAGAAGATAGTCTATTTATTTGGTTTCTTGTCTTTCTCAGAAGGCTTAGGCGTTTCATCCTTATTTTTATTGCCAGGACAACCACTTCCTAAGCACCAATATCCATTGCCTTTATCTCCATCTTGAGATACATATCTCCATCCGCGAGATTGAAGAGTATTATAAGTTTGTGCAACTTTACTTACAGGAATATTGTCATATGTTGTTAGGGTGACTTGTTGGTTAGTTAAATCAACTTTTTTAATTTTATTTGTTGCTTCAAGGAATTCATCTTTCTTATGCTCTTCATTAAGTAATGGATCAACCGCATCTTGTAACTCATAAGCATCAGATGTAACCTCTGTAATAACTTTAAAAGCTCCTGTTGCATCTTTAGCAGTCCCGGCAAGTCCTAAACCTATCGCCTCACTCTTAGCAGCATTCCATAAATACTCATTCTGCTCATCTATCGTTTTTCCAGTTCCATAGGTCTCTGTTGCGTAAATGGTTAATTTAGTAACTGCTATTGCAACAAGGAGAGCTAATCCAATTGCGACCAGAGGAGCAATATGCCCATCAGGATCAGTATACTTGTAAGGATTTCCTCTCTCAAACATATATCGATTCAATGCCTGCGGATCATATACATTCTGAATCAAGGTATCAGGTTGTGTAAACAGTCCCCATTCCGACTTGTACTTCCTAAAGTTGAAATCCGTATCACCGACTAAAGAATCAGACTCTTTACCTTCGTGGTCGAATCTGACTTTACCACCACCCGCTACAACCTCGCCCAGTGGCGAATACTCCGTCCTCTCCACAATCTGTCCAGTAGAGTTCGTAACAACTGACGACGAGCCTTCATGATTGCCGTGTATGAACAATTTAGTGCCTTGCATTTCCTGCGTAATCAGCTGACCTTCATGAAACACAAAAGTGAAATTATATTGTCCAGAAGCATTCAAGACCTGCACAAACGATTTGCTGATGTAATAAACCGCTTCAATCAAATTTCCAGAAGAGTTAAATGTCCGCTTGATATGAACGCGTTCTTCCGATGGATGATATACGAATTGCTGCAACAAAGGCGCGCTCGAAGTGCTACCATTACGAACATTAACTAATTGATTCAGAGAATTATACTCCCGATAAAGCCCATCTCCAGAAATAAGGTTGCCATTTGCATCTGTCACTAAGTTCGACGTTTCGGCGTGAACTACTGGCAGCGATGCAATTAACCAGAGCATGAAGATTGTGATCAGAGTGGTTTTCCTCATGACATCACCACTCCTGTCTGATTATCTCTAAATAACGAAGAATTAATCACAAAGTCAGTCTGATAAACTCCTGCTGAAGAATAATTCGTCTCAATGAAAAAGAACGCACCATTCGTAATGGTCATATTCTGTAAACTTGATATATTTGCTTCTCCACTTCTCAAAACCCAACTTACCATCTGCGTCGTATTCAAATTATTCTGTACAACAGCTTCAACAATAGCACGCTGCTGTCCTTGTCCAAGCACAGACAATCCAGTAATCTGTATCGGTAAATTCTCAAACCGATCAACTATCCTGTCAATAAACGTATCTCGTTGCGCTATCACGTTCGCTGTTGTTCTACCTTGAGCAGAATAATTGAGTGATTTGCTCACAAGCTGTGAATTGTTAAAATTAAGTGTTGTAGAATTACTATGAGTTCCAATTCCCCATAAGGTTGTACCCGCAAGCCAATTATTTTTGACGTAAAATACAAACTCTTTGACAGTTCCATAATTAATGCGAGAATAATTGAGTAAAGTAGCACCTTCAACACTGAACAGGTCAGCATACTGCACAGACGCAGCACCTGAAGAAACATTAATCAAAAAAGCGTCGTTTCCATCGGTGTTATACCAAACTTCATTTGTCACCGTTACAGCAGCATCGGTTGCGATGCTTTGTGTTGTTGTTATCGTTTCAGCATCAGTGATGCTTTTAATCGTCGCAGTCAAATTGTCATGCTCATTTCTGATTTGATAAGAAATAACACGCCGAGATGCATTATGTGCTGTAACACTATAATTTTCAATGGACAAGCCTTTGACAGGAAAGACATCTGTCAGTCCAGTGTTTCCATCTATGCTCATAATCGAGCAATTCGTAACCAAATCGCCGGGTGTTGAGTTATATTGGATATAAACAAACAAGCTTTGATTATCACTCAAATTCACCGGCGCGTTTGCCTGTATTCCAAGACATCGCCATGTTAAATTCTGAGCAAGAACGTTTAATTCATTTTTTGTGATAAACTCGAAGACATGGTTTGATGTCCTGTTATAAATCCTGCTCAAGCTCTGTGTTTCAATGCCAAAGTCAAGATTAAGTATCTCGCTGTCTGTGATATTCGGAGAGCGTGCACTCACACTAACACCATAACTGCCTGCATTTGTATACACATGATCAGCTTCAACAAAAACACTTCTGTCAGCAATTGTTGTTCCAGTCGCACTTGTTGAGCTTCCATCCCCAAACTGCACCGTCCAATTCACGCCAGACAAGGATTCGTTCTTGTCATTTACCAAGAAAAATGTTATCCTTCTTGTTTTATTGTACGTTTCATTCTGTTGAACATGATGCACATCCACACCCGCAAAATCATCAATGATTTGTGAAGGAAAGTGTGCGTTGCCATTATAGGTAAACTTCTTGCTTTCATCATTGTTCTTCACAATCTTCATCATGTTGCCGATGGGGTTGTAGCTGTATCGGTATCGATCAGGTCCTACCTGCGCTTCAGTAAGCCTATCCAATGCATCATATGACAGAACATGATCGATGTTCGTAACCGCATCATCAATCAGCTTGATATTGCCAACATTGTCATAGGTGTAGCTTAAATCTTGAATGTTCGGGATAAGAATGCGCGACAACCTGTTATTTTGATTATGGTAGGTAAAATTGGTAATCAAACTATTTCCATAAGTCATATTCAAAACACCACCAAACGCATTGTAATTGGCTACAGTCAAATAATTTGGAATCTGGCGGACTTTGCCTTGGGAGTTGTAAATGTGGTCTATATCGGCAGTTGGGCTGATTTCTGTAAGCAATCGATCTTGTGAATCGTAGGCAAAGCCTACTGAAGTTTCAAATGTGTTATTAAATCGCTGAATCTCTTTGGTTTTACGTAATTTGTCATCATATTCGTAAACAAATATGATTGTATCAGAGGTGTTGACATCAACTCTCGTTTGATTTGAAAGAGTGCTTTGGTACTGAAAATCATAGCCGTACAAGATATTAGCTTGCGCCGACGTTTTGTTAATAACTCTATTTAACCCATCATATGCAAGACGAATAACTTGATTCCTGCTATCATTTTGCAACACCAAATTCCCATTCCTATCATATTGATACACCCAATGCCCCAAGTCAGGATCATTCATCGCAATCTTGCGTGATAATGAATCATAAGTAAAAACAAACTCGTTCCCTTCAGTATCAATTATCTCAACCAAATTATCACTTCCATCGTACGAATAAGCAGTCGTGTACGTCTCATTCGCTCCTGTTATCGTGTCATTGTTAAATTCATAAACCCGAATTATCCTATCAAACCCATCCAATTGATAGACATGTTTCACACCATTCTCATTCACATCCGTAATGTTCCGCCGATCAAAAGTAACATTCTTAACCGTCCCGTCCGCATTCCGTACAGAGGTAACCCTGTCCAGTGCATCGTAAGAATAATTCGTCGCAGTATTCGAAGAAACCGCAGTAAGTGCATGTGAATGGCTTGTAAAATACGGATTCTGCACAGAAATAACCCGTCCCTGTGAATCATACACAAAGTTCTGCACAACCTGCTGATTATTCTCAATATCTTTCTTCAATTGCACTAACTGCCCAAACCCATCGTAATAATATCGTATCGTGTTCGTATTATTCGCCGTTGTTTTCAATTGAACAACAACCTGTTCAGGCGCAACCCCATCGAACGAATAATTGTAGGATTTCGTCGGCTGCCAAACAGTATCCAGCGGCATCACCTCTTTCACAACCCGTCCAAACACGTCATACACAAAAGTCGTAGTAATATCATTAGACGTTTTAGTCAGCACATTTCCCATTGAATCATACGTTGCTGTCATCACATGCCCCAGCGCATTCACCATAGTAAGAGAAAATAGGAATATCAAAAGAAATAACAATATGAGAAGAAAATGGTCATAGGTCTTGTTACACAAAGTTCCAATCATCTTTAGTTGACACCTAAGGAAGTTTACTAATAACAGAGATTAGATCTTATAATTAAAAATTCATAGTTAGAGTAGTCAAAAGATTGAAGCAAGAGATAATGTTTTATAGCAACGAACATAACTAGTAAAATAAGAAAAATCCAGAAGAATATTACCCACTTAGGAAATAAACAACGTAACATTAAATAATAAATGAGAAACCCAGAGAAGAAAGCAAGCAATAGAAACACAATCATTGAAATATGGGTGCAATATAGCATTTGTTTTTCGACATCGGCTAATCGAAAGATGTCATATTTTACAAAACTTAGGAAAATTAGCAAAGAAGCTTTTGAGGCAATTTCTTTAATACTTACAGCTAAAAGAGTAACTATTAGAAAACTGCACTTTTCTAAGAGCATAATTCGACCTATTTTAAGTCCAATCTTTTGTTTTATCATCTTTTCCATTTTATCAAACTACTTAATGTAATAACCTGTCCACTAGCAGTAGTTAGTTTGCCTCCTCTTTTGAGCCATTCTAATACTCTTTTACTAATATAAAGTGAGCCATAGTTTATATAATTCTTTGTAATCCATCGTGCAATTTTTTCATACCAATCTAAGAACTGTTTTGGTTTTTTCTTCCATTCAAATTCCCCATATCTATTCTGGAATGTATAGCTCGGATCAATGTAAATTCTTCCTTCCAATAATTCATTATTTTTATTGATGCCAGATCGAAAGAACTCAATAATTGAAGAATCTTTATCAATTACATAATAACCCTGTTCTTTTACAAGTCGATACTTTACTGTACCAATTGATTTATTCCAAAAATGTATAGCCATCCAGAAATCAATTGAGTAGGGCTCAGGTAGTTTTTCTAAATTTCTGAAAGGGATCTGTCTGGAGTTATACGCGTAGAACGCAACACTTCCGGTTGATTTTACAAATGTAATAAAATCGATTTCATCCTCTTGCAGCATAAAAAATTTTTTTTGTCGTCCCATTATTTATATTAGCCCTTTTTCACTGATTTTTTATTATAGATATGATAATTAACTTTTGTGGATTCATATTTATTAGGCTGTTTTTTAGTTGCCGTTTCTATGTCATTCATCGCATTTCTTTCCCTAGATACAGGCTGCCCGCTTCCAGTCTGTCTACCGATCTGGTGAATTTCAATAACTTTGCCAGTTTTTGGATCTATCCCAACGACATCGGCACGTCGTGTTTTACCAGTATCTGGATCTTTTATGGTATATTCTCTTTGAGGTATGAGACCACGAGCTTCAATACTTTTAGCAATCTCTATTGCCTTGTTTTGGTGTGCTGGACTCCCCTTGCTACCATAAGGATTGGGTACTCGACTTGTGCTAGAGGTATATCCTATTTCCTGATAGCCCAAATCGTGATTGTATGTAGAAATCTCTTCTAAGTCATAGCCATTCGTTACAGCGTCTACACCAGAAAGTGTATCCCCTTTCGAATCCAAAGGTTTGGAGAGAGGATAAGCTAATTCTGCGCCTAAAACTAGAACAATAAGAAAAATAGCAATAGCAGTTAGACCTAGGTCATGTCCCGTTTCATCAGTATTTTTGTACGGGTTCCCTCTCTCAAACATGTAACGATTCAATGATTGCGGATCATACACATTCTGAATTAGCGTATCCGGTTGCGTAAACAATCCCCATTCAGATTTATATTTCCTAAAATTAAAATCAGTGTCTCCCACAACCGAATCTGCTTCTTTATTTTCATATCCAAACCTCGTCTTAGTGCCACCAGAAATTATATTTCCGTAAGCATCATATTCAGTTCTTTCAACAATCTGCCCCGTAGAGTTAGTAATGACCGACGACGACCCTTCGTGATTGCCATGTATAAACAGTCTAGTCCCTTGCAGTTCTTGAGCAATCAACTGCCCGTCGTGATACACATACGTAAAATTATATTGTCCTGTTAAATTCTCAACAGTAACAAATGACTTTGTCCAATAGTAAACCGTTTCAACAACCGTTCCAGAATTATTGAATGTCTTTTTAACATCAATCCTTTCCTCAATCGGATTATACACAAACTGCTGTAACAACGGAGCAGATGAATCAGAGCCATTCCTAACATTAACAAGTTGATTCAGAGAATTATATTCTCTATACAATCCATCGCCAGAAATCAAGTTGCCGTTAGCATCCGTCACCAGATTTAACATCTCTGCATGAACAACAGGAATACTCAGAAATAGCCAAATTAAGAACAGTGAAACAAGAGTGATTTTCCTCATGACACCACCACCCCCGTCTGATTGTCTTTGAATAACGAAGAATTAACAACAAAGTCAGTCTGATAAACTCCTGCGTTTGTATAATTCATCTCAATGAAAACGAACGCATTGTTAGTAACATTTAGACCAAGATTACTCGACACATTCGTCTCTCCACTTCTCAATATCCAGCTTACTGTTTGCGTAGTATTCAAGTTATTGCGAAGAACAGCTTCCTGCACAACGCGCTGCTGTCCTTGTCCGAGAATGGATAAGCCCGCTATCTCAATCGGCAAGTTCTCAAATCTATCAATTATTTTATCAACAAACGTATCTCGTTGCGCTGTAATGTTAACTTTCTTAATCCCTTGCGTGGAGTAATTCTGAGAGGTACTTGTAATTATGCTAATGTTGTAATTCAGCGTTGTTGAATTCGTAAATGACGGGTTATTCAGTGTCCAAGTATTCAATCCTGATACCCAGTTATTCTTGACATAAAACACAAACTCTCGTATTGTTCCATAATTAGCGCGTGTATAGTTAAGCAGTGTTGAACCTTCCACACTAAACAATTCAACATACTCAGTTGATGCACTACCAGAAGATGCGTTCACAACAAACGCATCATTCCCATCAGAAGAATATACAGCCTCACTGGTCACGTTAACCGAAGAATCTGGAGAGATTTGTTGTATTGTCGTAAATGTTTCTGCGTCAGTTGCTCCTTTGATATTTGCAGATGTATTAACATACTCATTCCTTACAAGATACGAAACAACACGCCGTGAAGCGTTGTGAACAACGCTGTAGTTCTCAACAGACAATCCAGGAACATTGAATGTGTCAATCATACCTGCGCTGCCGTCTAAACTGCTGATTGAGCAGTTAGCTGCTAAATTGCCAGCTGAAGCATTATACTGCACATACACAAATAAGCTCTTATTGGCAGTCAAATTCACTGGAGCATTTGCCTGTATTCCAAGGCATCGCCATGTCAAGTTCTGAACCTGAACATTCAGCTCATTTCGAGCTATAAATTCAAATGTTTGGTTTGATGTCCTGTTGTAAATCCTGCTCAAACTCTGCGCTTCAATGCCAAAGTCAACATTGAACACTTCACTGTCCGTGATATCCGGCGAGCGTGCACTCACATTCACAGCATAGCTGCCAGCATTGCTGTACACATGATCTGCTTCAATGAAAACGCTCCTGTCAGCAATTGTTATGCCTGTATTGCTGCTTGAACTGCCATCACCAAACTGAACTGTCCAATTAACACCAGAAAGTGATTCGTTCTTGTCATTTACCAAATAGAACGTTATTCGCCGTGTTTTATTGTTCGTCTCATTCTGTTGGACACGATACACATCAACCCCAGCGTAATCATCAATAATTTGTGAGGGAAAGTGTGCATTGCCGTTGTACGTAAACTTCTTGCTTTCATTATTGTTCTTCACAATCTTCATCATGTTGCCGATGGGATTATAGCTGTACGCATACCTATCAGGACCAACTTGTGCATCGGTTAAACGGTCTAAAGCATCATAACTCAGAACATGATCTATGTTTGTAACCGCATCATCAATCAGCTTGATATTGCCGACATTGTCATAGGTGTAGCTTAAATCTTGAATGTTTGGGATAAAAATGCGCGACAAACGGATATTTTGATTATGGTAGGTGAAATTGGCAATCAAACCATTTCCATACGTCTTATTCAAAACACTCCCAAACGCGTTGTAATGGCTTTCTGTGAGATAATTTGGGATTTGGCGGACTTTGCCTTGGGAGTTGTAGATGTAATCGATGTCAAACATAGGACTCACTTCAGTCAGCAATCTATCCTGAGAGTCATAACCAAACATTATAGGAAATTGGAGATTATCAAAGCTTCTAATCTGTTTTGTTATGCGCAGACGGTCATCATATTCATAGTTATTAGTTACTGTAATGTTGGTAACGTTATCAGTTCTGACAATGCTAGAGAGAGTTCCAAGATATTGCTGGTCGTAATTATAAGTGATATTGCTATTTGCGGATGTTTTCTTCGTAACCCTATTTAACCCATCATATGCAAGACGAATAACTTGATTCCTGCTATCATTTTGCAACACCAAATTCCCATTCCCATCATATCGATACACCCAATGCCCTAAGTCAGGATCATCCATCCCAATCTTCCGTCCAAGTGAATCATACGTAAAACCAAACTCATTCCCCTCAGTATCAATAATCCCCACCAAATTATCATTTCCATCGTAAGAATACGAAGTAGTGTACGTCTCATTATCACCAGTTATCGTATCGTTGTTGAACTCATAAACTCGAATTATCCTATCAAACCCATCCAATTGATAGACATGTTTCACACCATTCTCATTCACATCCGTAATGTTCCGCCGATCAAACGTCACATTCTTGAACGTTCCATCCGCATTCCGCACAGAGGTAACCCTATCCAGTGCATCATAAGAATAATTGGTCGCAGTATTCGCAGTAACCGCAGTAAGTGCATGTGAATGGCTTGTAAAATACGGATTCAGTACAGAAACAACACGTCCCTGCGAATCATACACAAAATTCTGCACAACCTGCTGGTTATTCTCAATATCTTTCTTCAATTGCACCAACTGCCCAAACCCATCGTAATAATATCGTATCGTGTCCGTATTATTCGCTGTTGTTTTCAATTGAACAACAACCTGTTCAGGCGCAACACCATCAAATGAGTAATTGTAGGATTTCGTCGGCTGCCAAACAGTATCCAATGGCATAACCTCCTTCACAATCCGTCCAAACACGTCATACACAAACGTTGTCGTAACATCGTTAGAAGTCGTGGTCAACACGTTCCCAGTTCCAGTGTCATAGGTAACTGTAGAAACATGTCCCATTGCATTAACATTTGTCACAGGAAACGTATGCGTCCCATCGTAAAACACTGAGCTAGATTGTCCCAGCGTATCCGTCACCTTCACCACATTCCCAAAATCATCGTATTCAAAATAAGTAAATGTGTTATTGCCAACATTGTTCCACTCTTCTTTTTTAGTCAATGCACCTTTAGAAGCAACCTCCCCAAACCTCGCGTCATCATAAGCATACGTTGTCTCACGAACCTTCTCATCATCCGAATCATACACCCGTGTTCGTGCAATCCTATCAAGTATCCAGTTATCTCTATTCACCGCATAAACATTAACCGTTGTCCGATAATCATCCGTCACATTCAAATCGCCATGCTCAACAACAGTAACAACATTCCCATAATTGTCATAAGAAAATGTAGTATTCGTTACCTTAGCAGTCTCATTTACATCATATACATATTGCGAAACAAACGTCATCGTAGCATTAAATACACCTGCAAGCACACTCACATTAAATCCACGTGCCTCTGCTTTCAATAATTTGTCACCAAAAATCTCCGTCAAATACTCTTTCCCATGCAGTGCAATATCCTGATAAAAATAATGTTTCGTAGCACCAGAAGGCATCCGTTCATGCACCAACCCAAATCCCCTAAACTCACCTCGCTCGTTGTCAAACTTCCCAAATGAGTAATTATACGACAATGATCCAACAACAGAGCCGTTCGTCGTCACATTTGAAACAACGTAAATATTAAACCCCAGAGTGGAATTTCCAAATTCGCTATTGTTGAATGTTGTCGATTTGACATAAGTTATATTAGTAACACCCCCATACTCATTTGTAATGCGTCGCAATAAGAGCGGCATGCTCTGATTTGCTTTTGTGTACGTATACTTTTCTCCTGCACTTTCGCGCGCAGATATAATGTCCGCAAAGCCATCGCCATCCACATCAGCAATGCGCACCCCGACATTCAATCCCGAATCAGTAAATGCAAGTGGCGACGCCCAAGTATCATTCCGCAGCCATCCAGTTCCATTGTTCAGCCAGGCGCTGTAATTGCTCCCACTGTTATGAACAATATCAACCAATCCATCGCCGTTTGCATCATACAAGCGTACACCTGCATCTCCAGTTGCTATCTTAAAATCAAGGGGCGGCTTCCATCGGGATGACATATTAATCCATTGTGAGCCCGTGCTTATCCAGGCGCTGCGTTCAGGAGGCTGGCTCGTCGTCCAACCTTTGATGATGTCAAACATCCCATCACCATTAATATCTATGAGCCTGCCACCAAGATCAACGCCGTCTCCACCAGTGAAATATTCTGGAACAACCCAGTCGCTGGACTTGTCTGTCCAGCCTGAGCGATTGTTGATGTACACTTTTTTAGTGCCATCATGCCCGTCAGAGCGCACAAGATCAGGATAATTATCACCATTAATATCACCAACACGAACGGCACGATCACGTGTTGCAATGAAGTCACTCGGCAATACCCACTTGCTGTCATTCCAGCCAGACTTGTTGTTCAGGTACACATGCCGTACACCGTCGTATGCCTCAAGGATATCGGT
>Ga0209542_10014640_pt1 | contig 13319 bp, 9 predicted proteins | sample RifCSPhighO2_01_FD_184028 | JGI IMG/M metagenome (GOLD analysis project Ga0209542, IMG submission 184028) | Soil microbial communities from Rifle, Colorado - Rifle CSP2_plank highO2_0.1 (SPAdes) (version 2) | ecosystem: Environmental > Terrestrial > Deep subsurface > Rock core/Sediment ... | reverse complement strand
CGATCCCGGATCCGATTCGGTCAGTTCACTCCCGGTGAGGTTGTACATCAAATACGGCGGAGAGTTCCCCGGAAAGGGTCCCAATTCGCGCACGGTATTATTGATGATGTACACACCGTCACCGAGAAAAAACACACACAGGACTTCTGGGGTAACAATCGCACCCAAAATTGTGAAGAGAAAGTAATCACTGATCGTCTCCGACAAGCTGCCGCCCATGGCTTTCGCCACGGTACTCAACTGGCCGAGCACGAGGTGCTTGATCCTCTGCCAAGACAGAGAATCAATACTTTCCATTTTCACAACCTCATCGGACACGATCTGTGCGACGAGATGGGTACCCAGTTTGGCCCCGACTTCACTGTGTTTTCCGCTTCCGCAACCGTCACAAACGACCGCAACCACTCCACCCTGCGGCAAATATCGCCACGTGTAGGCATCGAGGTTGTTCTTCCAGCCCGGTTGTCCGGGCATGGTGTGGTCAGTTCCGGGAACCGACCCACCCGCAATACGAATCATGACACACCTTCCTTTCGGTTGAACCAAAGACAGTAAAAGAACATAAATGTGAGGCCGGTGATGTTAAAGAGCGCGTAACCGCTCCAAACATCAGCTTGGCCAGTTACTTTTATTTATATATACCTTTTTAGAAAATTGTCAAAAATAAAAGGTGTACAAAATTACACCACATCATTATCAATTCCTCTGCAAGATCATCTTCTTGCATCAATCTCAGAATACACAGAATATGGTGTACATCTTTACACCTTTACTCATTCTTTTTACTTCTTTTCCACTCCTCTACCATGTCCAAGCTTCCTTCCCGTTCTCCCGTTATGCACAAAACTATGCAACAGTCTCCGGTCAATCAGGATTCACGTACCGCAGCCATTCAGGCGGCCGTCGCACAGATCGAGAAGCAATACGGAGAGGGAGCAATTATGAAGATGGACAAAAATTACTCTCAGAGTATCAAGCGTTTCTCCTCAGGAGCACTCTCTCTTGATCTTGCACTCGGCGGAGGGATCCCCGAAGGACGCATCATCGAAATATTCGGTCCCGAGAGTTCGGGGAAGACGACTCTCGCGCTCCACGCCATTGCAGAGGCTCAGAAAAAGGGGGGCAAGGCCGCCTTCATCGACGCGGAACATGCTCTCGATATTCAGTACGCGAAGAAGATCGGTGTGAAGATTGAGGATCTCCTTGTCTCACAACCCGACAATGGAGAACAGGCGTTGGAAATCACCGAAACACTCGTCCGATCCGGCGCGATCAACATCATCGTCATCGATTCGGTTGCCGCCTTGACCCCGCAAGCGGAGATCGACGGCATGATGGGGGACAGCCATATGGGCCTTCAGGCACGTCTCATGAGCCAGGCGCTGCGTAAACTCACCTCCATCATCAGTAAAACCAACTGCTCCGTCATCTTTATCAATCAAATCCGCATGAAAATCGGTGTGATGTTTGGCAACCCCGAAACAACGACGGGAGGCAATGCGCTCAAATTTTATACCTCCATTCGACTCGACGTACGTCGTATCGAAAAAATTCTTCAGAAAAACGTTTCATCCGGAGAAACACAATCCGAACCAGAAATTATCGGGAGCCGCACTCGCGTCAAGGTCGTCAAAAACAAAGTAGCACCACCTTTTCGCCAGGCAGAATTCGACATTCTTTATGCCAAAGGCATCAATAGAGAAGGAGATCTTCTCGATCTTGGCGTCCGCTTTGGAGTCATCGAAAAATCCGGAACACACTTCCGCTTCAAGGAAGAGGCTCTCGGACAAGGGAAAGAACAAGCTCGCCTCTATTTGATAGAACATGCTAAAACTGCCTCAGTAATCGAAAAGGAAATTCTCACGAAGGCGATGCCTTCCTGATCTTTCCACATTCTCTCCACATATTCTCCACGCAGGAGAACAAGCTTCGTCGAAGCTCGCAACTGCATTTCGTTGCCGCAATGCAGACTCTCCATAGAATGGAGGTTCTCTCATGCCGACAGCCTCTTCCACAATCTTTGAATCTCCGCCACATTCTCTTGAGGCAGAACGCACAGTCCTTGGCGCACTCCTCATCGATTCGGATGCCATCATTAAGGTATCGGATTTTCTCGAGCCGCAGGACTTCTATGACCCCACGCATCGGGCAATCTTCCAAGCTATGGCTGAGCTTTATCAAAAGCATGAACCAATTGATTTTGTCACGCTCTCAAGCAAGCTCGCCGACCACAAAAAAATCCAGGAAATCGGTGGAAGCGCTTTTCTTGCCAATCTCGCTTCCACTGTCCCGACCTCATCACATGTATATCAATATGGCCAAATCGTTAAAGCAAAAGCAGTACACCGCAATATCATTGAAGCCGGCAGATGTATCGCAGGACTCGGGTACGACGTCGAACGCTCAATTCCTGAACTCCTCGATGAAGTGGAACGAACGGTATTTCAGATCACGAATACCGTCATCAAAGAAAAATTTGTTCACATTCGGGACATCCTCGACCAGCGATACGAACGATTTGCAGAAATGCATGAGTCCGATGATGACAATGCCGTAAAAGGGATCCCCACCGGATTCCAGGCAATCGATATGAAGCTCTCCGGTCTTCAGCCGAGCGATCTTGTCATCATCGCTGCACGTCCAAGTATGGGCAAAACGAGTCTCGCCCTCAACATCGCGCAAAACGCAGCAATCCGATATAGCAAAACAATCGGAATCTTCTCGCTCGAAATGAGCAAGGAACAACTCGTCGACCGGCTCTTTGCCTCTCTGCTGGGAGTCGATTCGTGGAAACTTCAGAAAGGAAAACTCGATGACAGTGATTTTCAAAAAATGGGGCCAATCATGGACGAACTCAACAAAGCCAATGTTTTTATTGACGACTCTGTTGCTTCGTCACTCCCGGAATTGCGTGCAAAAGCCCGGCGTCTGCAAATGGAACATGGTCTCGATCTTCTGATTATCGACTACCTCCAACTCATGAGTACGGGTAATAAAAACTACGCGGGCAATCGCGTGCAGGAAATCTCAGAAATATCACGTTCTCTCAAGCAGATCGCACGAGAACTTCGTATTCCTATCCTCGCGCTTTCACAGCTCTCACGCGCAGTGGAAAATCGGCCAGGGAACATTCCTCAACTCTCGGACCTCCGAGACTCAGGCTCAATCGAACAAGACGCGGATGTGGTTCTCATGATGTATCGCGAAGATTATTATGAAGAGGACAGTGATCGACCGGGCATTACAGATATCTATATTCGAAAACACCGTAATGGTCCACAGGGAAGAATCGAACTCCTCTTCAAAAAAGAACAGACACGCTTCTACGACATCGATAAAGCTCACCATAATCCTTAGGACATGGAGAATATTCCTCTTCCATTTCGTCCGGATATTCCTCTCGCTGCGATCTTAGGTTATGCCTGTTTCGCCTTTGTTCTCGGTCTCATTTTCACAGGACCGTTTGTGAGATTCTTACATACATACCGTTTTGGAAAACAGCTACGCACAGAAACAATCGATGGGAAAAATGCAGAAATATTTCAGCAATACCACAAAAAAAAGCAGGGGACTCCCACAATGGGAGGTATCCTGATTTGGGGATCGATACTTCTTACCATCCTCTTTTCACGCATGCTATCCCTTACAGGAGTTGTCGAATACTCTCTCCTCCAGCGAGGACAGGTGTATCTTCCGCTGTTTGTTCTCGTTTCTCTCGGGCTCCTCGGCGCTCTCGATGATTATCTCAATATCCGTGGAATCGGAAAAAAGAGGGGACTCGATTTTCTTCCAAAAATTCTCTCCCTCTCCCTCATTGCAGGTTTTGGTGCTCTCTGGTTCTACCTCAAGCTCGACTACAACCAAATATACATTCCATTCTGGGGACCCGTTATCGTCGGATGGTGGTATATCCCCATCTTCATTTTCATCATCCTCAGCACCGCGAATGCAGTCAATTTTACTGATGGACTCGACGGTCTTGCAGGCGGTCTCCTCATTCTCGCATTTGGCGCCTTTGGAGTCCTTGCGTATCTCCATGGCCTCATTGTCCTTGCAACCTTCTGCGCAGTCGTTGTTGGAGCAATTGCCGCCTTTCTCTGGCACAACGTCCCACCTGCCCTCTTTATTATGGGTGATACCGGATCTCTCGCGCTGGGGGGAGTCCTCGGCACAATAGCTCTCATGACCGATCAAGTGCTCATTCTTCCTTTCGTTGGCTTCATTTTTGTTTTAGAAGCTCTATCGGTTATCCTCCAGCTCCTCAGTAAGAAATTCCGCCATGGAAAAAAAATATTCAAGGCAGCGCCCCTCCATCACCATTTTGAAGCATTGGAATGGGGAGAAAGTAAGGTCACGATGCGATTGTGGATCATTGGAGCCTTCATGGCCTTCTTTGGCATCATCCTCGGCATCGCCGGTTGAAAGAGAACTGCTTCTTCGGTTATCATGAATCCATGATCCGGGTGGCCATCAATGGATACGGCCGCATTGGGCGTAATGTACATAGGCAATTCATCACGCGTTTTCCGGAAGAAATCGATGTCGTTGCCGTCAATGCTTCATCGAGTGCCGAACTCCGCGCGTACCTTCTGACGTATGACTCGCTCCATGGAAAACTTTCCGCCACTGTCCGCGTTGAGAATGAACAGGAATTCTCCGTGAATGGGAAGCGTGTCCGTGTCGTCAACGAGCGAGATCCCGCCAAATGCCCCTGGAAGAAAGAGCGAATAGATATCGTCATTGAATCCACGGGAAACTTCTGTACGGCAGACTCCGCAGGAAAGCACCTCCTTGCAGGGAGTAAAAAAGTCCTCGTAACGGCTCCCATGAAGGACGAAACACCGACGTTCATCATCGGCGTGAACGATGATCACATCACTCCCGATCTCACCATTCTCTCGAATGCTTCTTGTACAACCAATTGCATTGCGCCCGTTATTGCGATCATGGATGCAAACTTCGGCATCGACCATCTCCTCGTGAATTCAGTCCATGCATTTACGGCATCCCAAACTCTTCTCGATAACAAGGGGGAGGATGGCGATTTTCGCCGGTCGCGAGCTGCAACTCTCTCCGTCATTCCCACCAAAACCGGAGCAGTGAAGGCATGTACAAAAATCTTTCCCCATCTCAAAGGAAAAATAGACGGAATGGCCTTCCGCGTCCCTGTTCCTACCGTGAGTTGTGCCTATATGGCATTCACGCTCAAAAAAGAAGTCACAGCGGAAGAAATCAATGAGCGACTCACTGAAGCTGCTGCATCGGATCGTCTCAAAAACATCCTCTCGGTCTGCACGCAGCAGTGTGTTTCCATTGATTTTCAGACGGATCCACACTCATCCATTGTCGATGCAGCATTCACAAAAGTCGTCAACAAGGGGAAGGCAGCTCAAATTCTTTCCTGGTATGACAACGAATGGGGCTACGCTATGCGAGTCACGGAAACAGCAGTGCGTCTCGGTCACATGCTTCAGGGAATCGGTGTGAGAGAAACACAATGACCGATATTTGCAGCAGCATCCGTGATATCACAGTAGAACCCCTGTGGACAAAGAATGCCGGCTGTTCCTCCGCAGGGACTGAGACGACCACTCCCTGTTGCAACGGTTTTCTCACCACGTTCCGATAAACGGAACGAGACTGATTGAATCAATCGCAGAAAATTTTGCTGGAGTTTTGGGATGTCTGCTCCTTCCTGAGGAGAGAAGAGGAAGACGATGATTGCCCCATCGTGGAGAACATGAATTTCCTGGTGACCCGATATTTCATTCAAGATTCGCTCGGCTCGCTTCCCCCCCACAACAATGGGCACTCCTTTGGGAAGTTTTCCGTCTTCTTCACGGTACAGAGTAATAATGGGTACTTTCTCTCCTTCCTCAAAAAGAAGGAATGTCCCATCCTGTTCTGCCATACGCCATGGCGGGGGGAGATGAAATTCCATTCCCCATGCATCGATTGTGTATACCCTTTCTTCCAACTGACCACCTTCGACATGCGAAACAACCATCACCGGCCAATCGGAAGAATCGACATTGACCTCTATCTGGCCACTGACCGTGACTGTCATTCCTTCATATGGACGCAAATTCACCATTTTACTTTCCAAAAAGATCCGATCATCTCCTCGGACAAGAAGATGCGTACCACGTCGAAACGATGATAGCTCTGCTGATTCAATAACACCATCCAGAGAAGTCTCTTCACCAAAAACATACGTAGGAGAATCCGACGGAGCGGACGTACACCCTCCGATCAGTACGGAGAGACAGAAAATGGCAAACCACCGTTGCATTGGAGACACGCTACTTTTTCTTACTCGGATCAAATGCATACACCGCACGCCCGACACGGACAAAGTAGGGCATCTTCTGAAGATTGAGCGAGATTGTCCCCACCTTCACCGTGCGCTGCTTGGCAACCTCGGCAATGATTTCTTTCTTGCTGAGAGGACCCTTCTCTTTGAGTATTCGTTCAATGACATCCGCAACAGTTCCCGGCTCGTATCCCCATTCACGGAGAGCATATAAACCCCTCCCGACGAGCACAAATTGTGGGTAACGGATGAGCTCATTGTGCACTGCCTGCACTGTCACATTCTTATGATCAAACTGTGCATCACGGATAAGATTTGCGATTTCCATGAAGTGCAGGGGCTCTCCCTTCTTACGAAGAATGATTTCCACTTTATCTCGGATACTCCTGGGTCGCACAAAGCGCCATTCCGTCAGACCCCATCCCTCATCGATTTCTTTCAGCCGTTGGTCAATGGTCAAACAGCTTCCCACAAACTCTTTACTGGGGACACGCCCCTCGAAGAGATTCAATCCCTGAACCGTCGAGACAAGCTCATCATAGGACATACACGCCTTCTTCTTTTTAAGGATCTTCACCATATTTTCCACGACAAGATCGACATGCTCCATCGGGAGAGAGGATACGTGCCAAGAAACAACATACGTTCCTCCTTTTCCAATAGCACACATTTCACTCTCAATGGCATAAGAAAGTCTGAGCACAGCACCATCCACGCTGGCATCACCATTAATACGCTTGAGTGTTTCATTGATGAGATAATCCTCTCTCATGACACCACCATTCTTCCGGAGAATTTCCTTCGCCAATTCATTCACTTCATTCAACTTGGTCGTACGCACGGTTCGCTTAAGCTTGCTCAGGGCAATGCTCTCAATCTGACGAATCCGTTCCCGTGTTACTTTAAAATGTTTCCCTATTTTCTCCAGTGTCTGCTTTGGGTTTCCCTGAAGAGCAAAACGCTTTCGAATAACTGCCGCCTCTTTTTCCGTCAGAACAAGGAATAAGTCATCGAGCAATGCCTGCAAATTCATACTGACACTCGTACTGGCATTGTCCTTAAGCGGAGAAGCTGTTGCAGTGATACGATGATTCATGGAGACGGGGGGAAGAACAACCTTCGTTTTACCAGAATATTGACAATTAAAAAAGATATCCGACACATTTGTGTGGACGACATTCATCGGATGTTGTTTCCTAAGATTATGTCAACACACACCTGTGGAATTCATTCGGTGTCATCATCTCATAGTCATCTCACAAAGAAGAGAAAAACTCACGATGTTCATCCATACAAAACACGTGAGAATCCTCCTATGAGTTCTTCTGAGGAACACCACGATGAACGCGAAAGATCGGATGTTATTTTAGTACTTATTAAATAATTGTCAAATATTATTCTTTTTAGCAAAACTGGCAAAAGCAATCGAAAGAATGGCACATGCGGCCTGAGCATCATTGTCACCGCCATGTCCATGGGATGAATATCGCTCATCGATGAATTGCACGAAAATACCCGCTCTTTTCAGAAGTTCTACGCACCGACGCACAAAACGTGCCTGTGCTCCTTCGTTCCCCGAAGGCAAGAGGGGTAACCCAACAAATACGAAAGCAATATCACGGGCAGACACCAACGCAAGAACCTGTGACACAAGATCGCGAACAGAGGAGTGGGTGATCGTTGGGCACGGAAAAGAAATACCCAAAGCCGAATCTCCGATGGCAACTCCCGTGCGGCGCTGCCCTATGTCCAATGCAAGGTACTGAGGCATAAGGTTATCCCACCAGCCCCGCAATACGCGATTTACGCCTCGATGCAGTCTTCCAATGAATAATGTACCTCTTCGCTGCGGTATCAATTGCCTTGTACGCCATAGGAAGTAATGCGCGTGCCTCATCCTTCTTCCCTTGTTTCACCAAATCCATTACGGTGCGCATCACCGTTTTCATATGCGTACGATAGGGGAGAAGTCGTTTCCTTCGCACTTCGTTCTGTCGCGCACGTTTGATGGCAGAGGCAATAAGAGGCATTTTAAAGTAGGCGCAGGGTAGGGGAGAGGGAAGGAGGAGTCAAGGAAACACACAAAAATCACCTCATTGACCAATGTGGAAAAATTGGTAGATTTCTGGAATATGTGTGGAATCTTTGGGTATGTCGGAAAGAGGCAGGATGCAGGATCCATCGTTATTGAAGGTCTGAAAAATCTCGAATACCGGGGATATGACTCATGGGGAGTGGCGATGAAAACGAATAACGAACTCTTCCTCAAAAAGAACATCGGAAAGATAAGCTCTATTAAAGGAAGCCAATTCCTTCAGCCCTCTTCCCTCGCCATCGCCCATACGCGGTGGGCAACGCACGGTGGCGTCACCGACCTTAATGCACACCCACATACGAATGAAGATCATTCGATCGCCGTTGTCCATAATGGCATCATTGAGAATTTTGAATCTCTCCGAAAAGATCTTCTCTCAAAGGGGCACTCTTTCGTTTCTGAAACAGATTCGGAAGTGATTCCACACCTCATCGAAGACGAATTACGGAAAACACACGATTTCGCGTCGGCAGTGCGAAATGCGTGCAAACAATTTAAAGGAAGATTCGCTCTCCTCGCTCTTCATACCGGAAGTAATACACTCGTCGCTGCACGGACAGGCTCACCCCTCATTGTCGGTGTTGGGCGAGACGACGGATATTTCATCGCTTCCGATATCCCCGCATTCATAGAACATACACGTTTTGTGCAATACATCGACGATGGTGAAATGGTCATTACGGACGGACACAGTATTTTTTTCATGGATATCCAAACAGGAATGGAACGACCAAAGCGGGAGATCGAAATCACCTGGATCCCAGAACAGGCACAGAAGGGGACCTACGATCACTTCATGCTCAAGGAAATCATGGATCAGAAAGAAAGCATCGCGCGGGCAGTCAATCAGGATGAAGAGCAAATTGAGACTCTGGCTCGCGCCATTCGCAATGCCAAAGGAACCTTCCTTGCTGCGAGTGGCACAGCACACAAAGCCTGCATGGCAGCAGAATACTTTTTCTCGGTCATTGCCAAACATCACGTCAACGTTGCCTCTGCTTGCGAATTCAAGTTATACCACCACTTCCTTGTCCCGGAGAGCCTGCTCATTGTCGTAAGTCAGAGTGGCGAAACTGCCGACGTCCTCGAGGCAATGCAGATCGCAAAATCAAAAGGGGCAAAAGTTCTCGCAATCGTAAACGTCCAAGGGTCAACGATCGATCGCGAAGCAGACTACACCCTGTACATTCATGCTGGACCAGAGCGGGGAGTGGCATCCACAAAAGCTCTCACAGGCCAAATGGCAGTCCTCATGCTCATTGCCTTCGCTCTAGACTCCCGACTCCAAGAAGGAAAAACACTGTTGCTCGAAACTGCCTCACATATCAATGACATGCTCAACCCACGATACATCGAACGTTTGGAACACCTTGCTCAGTGCATTAATGCGAAAGAGAACCTTTACATCATCGGACGCAGCTGGAACTATCCCATGGCCCTCGAAAGTGCCATCAAAGTGAAAGAAGTAAGTTATATCCATGCGGAAGGATTTGCGGGAGGCGAACTCAAGCACGGACCGATTGCCCTCATTGAAAAAGGCACTCCATGCATTGCTCTCATCGGGAATGATGAAGTCACTCTGGACATCCTCAACAATGCCATCGAGCTCAAAGCTCGCGGGGCATTTGTGATCGGCATTGCTCCTGAGCGTCATGCAGCGTTTGACGAGTGGATCAAAGTCCCCGACGCGGGTACAGCGCAAGCGATCGTCAACATCATCCCTATCCAGATCCTCGCGTATTATCTCGCAGTACAGCGCGGTAAAAATCCCGACATGCCCCGCAATCTCGCAAAAAGCGTCACCGTGAAATAGGGAGGCTCTTCCTATTCATCATCGGGAGGAATGCCGTAATACTTAAAAAGGAAAGTTGCGATTTCCCGAAACATTGGAGCTGCCGATGTTGCACCATGCTGGACCTTCCGTGGACGATCAAGTTTGATGAGCATTACAAAGCGTGGATCCTGTGGAGGTGCAAAACCAACGAATGACGCAATGAACGCCCCTGTACCTGCCTCATACTTTCCTCCTGGCCCTGCAATCTGACTCGTCCCCGTTTTTCCAGCAATACGGTACCCTGGCACCTTTGCAGGTTTGGCATATCCATTGGTGACCGAACTGACGAGCATCGCGGTAATAGTCTCCGCGGTCTCGGGCGTAATGACTTGATCGACGACTTCCGGCGAATGATAGTCCACCGTCCCATCGCTCCCAATGACACGATCGATGATGATCGGCTTCATGAGTTTTCCACCATTCGCAAGTGCAGAAAAGGCACGAACCATCTGCAGCGGCGTTGCAGAGACTCCCTGCCCATACGCCGCCGTTGCAAGGAGTGCCCGACTCCACTTTCTCCACGGTAGGAGCTCGCCAGGAAGTTCATCCTCAAGTTCGATCCCCGTGATCCGTCCAAATCCAAACCGTTCGAGGGCACGGAAGAAAAGCTTCTTCCCGAGCTTGGCAGAAACACTCGTCATGCAAGTATTGATGGAAAACTCAAGACAGTTGGTCATAGTAACCGTCCCATAGAAACGAAGGGCATTACGAATGGTGAATTCATCCACTTTCACCGGTCCGATATCGTCATACGTATCATCCGGCGTCACTTCTCCCTGGTCGAGAGCAATCGCCATGGTAACGGGTTTCATGACAGATCCCGGTTCGTAAATCTCCTGAACAGCTCGATTGATGTACGCTCCGACACCAATGTTATTCCGATATTTCAGCCACACACCCTTCACATGTGTGGGGAAAATTTCGTGACGATTGTGCTCACCTAAATAGAGGAAGTATCGTGCCTGATCTTCGAGATCATAGAGTTCTTCAATCTCGGATAATGTTTTTTGTGTCTTCTCACTCAATCCCAGGCGTCCATTTTCTTCAAAAATATCCCGTATATACGCTTTGACTATGCGTACATTGGTCTCCGGATGATAGATTTCCACGACGATTTGTGCCTCCTGTTCCTGCGAAAGGACAATGGGCTCCTTCGCATACACGTGTCCATAGATGTTGCCATCGAAGAGAGGAGCATTCGCCATGGCAAGGATACGACCGGTCTTCGGGTCCATGACAATGATTTGACCACTATCCGCATCGTACTTCTCCACAGAGTCCGCAAGTACGCGTTCCACTTCCTTTTGGACCGTGCGATCGATCGTGAGAACCACCGTATCACCATCCTTGGGATCAATGATCGTCTGTTCGGCAGTCAGGATCTGACCACCCTGAGTATCACTGACACTCTGAATCAATCCTTCCTGTCCCCTGAGCTGCGGATCAAATGTTCGCTCGATCCCATACTGCGCTTCCTGATTGTTATTGAGGAATCCCACAACATGAGATGCCACCGTTCCATCGGGATAAAAACGCCAGTGTTCTGGTATGAGTGCTATGGACCGGAGAGGATCGAAAATTTTCTCCGAAGCCTCACGTGTGGGTGCCTCAGATTTACGCACAAGCGTTTCCTTGTGTGAAACTCTTTTGCGTTCCCGGAGCATATCAGAGAGAGCGGGAGGAAGTCCTCGCATGATGGGGACATACCGCAGGGGACGTGATTGCAGAGATTCTCGCAAAACCACAGGATCGTTGTCGAGAATCGGCGCAAGGCTACGTGCATATGCGGGAAGGCGTGCCTGAGGAATATCCTCCGGATTCGCAAAGATAAGATTCTGTGACCAGTTGATGTACACACCGAGAATACCGAGCTCTTCAACACCCTTCATCTGCACCTTGGTCGCACCATATTTTAATGGAACATACGTCAGACGCTTTTCGGCAATGCGCCTCTCGATATCACGTGCAAAGAGTCGACGGGCCTCCGTAAAATCCGGTAAGCCTAACTCCTCTGGTGTAAGAGGGGGGACAGAAGCAGAGATTCGCTCAAGAAGGACACCAGATTGAATGCGCTGAATCGGCAAGATAGGATCAAAGGCAGATTCATAGAAGGGGATCAGTGCTCGCGGACACTGTTCCTGTCCATGACTACAAAGCATGTGAAATTCCTCCGTGAGGAGGATCCCCGCCAAGACATCAGAAATCTCTGCAGGGTTATCGGTGATGAGTGGATCGACGTAGATCAGATCCAACGTCGTATTCGTCGCAAGAATACTCGTCTCATCCGTTTTACTGCTGAGAGCCTGAATCTCCCCCCGACGCGCAGGAAGTCTCACACCACCGAAGTGCTGTGATACGGCCGCCTCGTGATATTGTTCCCCTTCAAAAATTTGCAGCTCCAGAAGCCTTGCGATGATCACCAATACCGCAACAAGAAGGACAATATGAAGAATGAACATTCGCTGCATCAGTGCATTTCGCTTCTTGGTATCTGCATGGGGAAGACGCAAGCGAATCATAAAAGGAATTGTAGGCTCTCCTTTGTAGTTTTCTCTGGAACACCTTGCAATGGCTTTATCGGCATTCCCTATGGCTTACGGCTCTTTGAAGCCAAAGGAAGAGATGGATGAAATGATCATTCTGTGATATAATTACACGATGGATAAAAATTCGTACGCAACACTTGATGGCGAGAGTCTCCTCAAGGCATTAGAAGGGCAAGCCGTCACCTCAGGGATCTCCGATCTGCACTTTGCCCCGGAAAAAAAGCACGTCCGTCTCGAATGGCGCCTCCATGGAGTACTGGAACGGATCGCCGACATCACCCCAGTCACTTACGAGGCACTCCTGCGACGCATAAAATTCCTCTCCAAACTCAAACTCAATATCACCAATATTCCACAGGATGGCCAATATACGTTCCTGGCAGACAATCGTGTTATCAACGTCCGCGTCGCCACCCTTCCCACACGCTTCGGAGAAAAACTCACGCTCCGTCTCCTCGACCCCGCACGGGGAATTATCTCACTTGAAAAACTGGGATTCCCCGGACCCATCGCAGAAGAATTACGGACACT
>Ga0209542_10014638_pt1 | contig 13320 bp, 12 predicted proteins | sample RifCSPhighO2_01_FD_184028 | JGI IMG/M metagenome (GOLD analysis project Ga0209542, IMG submission 184028) | Soil microbial communities from Rifle, Colorado - Rifle CSP2_plank highO2_0.1 (SPAdes) (version 2) | ecosystem: Environmental > Terrestrial > Deep subsurface > Rock core/Sediment ... | reverse complement strand
GGGGTCGACCGTGGTCGACCCTGCTAACCCATATGAACTATGATAGCCTCTCCAAATTGAGAGCAGCTTACTTCATGGGCACCTTCCATGAGCCGCGCTAGATCGTAGGTGACGGTTTTGGCAACAATGGCTTTTCCTAGGCCTTGGATAATGAGATCGGCGGCTTCTTCCCAGCCAAGGTGGCGGAGCATCATTTCGGCAGAGAGGATTAAGGAGCCTGGGTTTACTTTATCTTGGCCGGCATATTTAGGGGCTGTACCATGGGTAGCTTCGAAAATAGCCACCTCATCGCTTAAGTTAGCGCCGGGCGCGATACCAATGCCCCCTACTTGGGCGGCTAATGCATCGGAAATATAATCGCCGTTTAAGTTCATGGTAGCAATGACGTTATATTCTTCAGGACGTAATAAAATTTGTTGTAAAAAGGCATCCGCGATAACGTCGTTAATCACGATGCGTTTGCCCGTTTGGGGATGTTTGAATTCACACCAAGGGCCTCCATCGATTTCTTGAGCGCCGAATTCACGCTTGGCTAATTCATAGCCCCAGGTTTTAAAAGCGCCTTCGGTGAATTTCATAATATTGCCTTTATGTACCAACGTTACGGAATCACGATGATGATCAATGGCATACTGAAAGGCGCGACGAACTAATCGTTCAGTGCCCTCTTTTGAAATAGGTTTAATACCAATGCCGCTTGAAATGGGGAAACGAATTTTTTTCACTTGCATATCTTTTTCTAAAAAGTGAATGATTTTTTGCACGTCTTCGCTAAACGCTGGCCATTCGATTCCCGCATAAATATCCTCAGAATTTTCGCGAAAAATAACCATATTCACTTTTTCGGGGGCTTTCACCGGAGAAGGAGTGCCTTCAAAATACCGTACCGGGCGAAGGCACACGTATAAATCCAACTGTTGGCGAAGTGCAACGTTCAAAGAGCGAATACCGCCACCTACGGGAGTGGTTAAAGGGCCTTTAATGGAAATTAAATAGTCTTTTGTAGCTTGCAAGGTTTCATCCGGTAACCAGGTGTCTTTTCCATACACATGGGTGGCTTTTTCTCCGGCATAGATTTCCATCCAAGCAATTTTTCGTTGGTTGCCGTAGGCTTTTTCGACAGCTGCATCCACCACTTTTTGCATAACAGGGGTGATATCGACACCAATACCATCGCCTTCAATAAAAGGAATAAGGGGGTGGTTAGGAACATTTAAGGTATGGTCGTGGTTAGCAGTGATTTTTTTGCCATGAGTTGGGATTTGGATATGAGACATGAAAACCTCGCTTTTTGGGGGGTATAATAACAAGCTCGGGGGGAATCAGCTAGAGCCTAGGCTACTCTTCTCCTGAGAAAGGAGAAGAAAAATTAAGCGTCCTGGATTTTCGCTTTGCTCAATTCAGCCTACTTTATTATACTGCGCGGAATGAAAACAAAACGAAAACAACGGGTGGTGGTAGGTATCTCGGGGGGAGTGGATTCCTCGGTCAGTGCTTTATTGCTTAAAGAAGCAGGCTATGAAGTTAGCGGGATTTTTATGCAAAATTGGGAAGCGGATGCAGAGGATCCTTATTGTACCGCGAGCCAAGATTTAAGTGATGCGCGGGCCGCCTGTGATCGTATTGGTATTTCCCTACACACCATCAATTTTGCCAAACAGTATTGGGAGCGAGTGTTTCAGCATTGTCTGGATGAATTTAAAGCCGGCCTCACGCCTAATCCGGATATTCTCTGCAATCAGGAAATTAAATTTAAGGCGTTTTTAGACCATGCATTAAATACGATGGGCGCGGATTATTTGGCCACAGGACACTATACTGCTTTAAAAAAAACGGAACGTGGATTTGAATTACACAAGGCTGCTGATCTTAACAAAGATCAAACGTATTTTTTGTATACTTTAACTCAATCCATTCTATCACGTTGTTTATTTCCGTTAGCTCATTTGACAAAACCCGAGGTTCGAGCGAAGGCAGAAAAAGCAGGCCTTCCTAACCATAATAAAAAAGACAGCACAGGTATTTGTTTTATTGGGGAACGAAAATTTAAAACCTTTTTAAAAGAGTATTTATTGGCGCAACCAGGCCCCATTCAAACGCCCGACGGAAAAGAAGTGGGTCAGCACGATGGGTTAATATTTTATACGCTCGGGCAACGAAAAGGCTTACACATTGGCGGCAAAAAAGAAGCGCTGGAAGCTCCCTGGTATGTAGTCAATAAAAATTTGGATACGCATACATTGGTGGTGGCTCAAGGGCATGAGCATCCCTTATTGTATCGACGTGAATTGGTATTTACTCATCCCACGTGGATTAATGACTCTCCGAGTGAAGATCATTTTCTTTATCAAGCTAAAATTCGATATCGACAAGCGGATCAAGCCTGTACATTAATGCCTACAGAATCTCCTCATTTTCGAGTGGATTTCGAGCAACCTCAGCGCGCTATTACACCTGGCCAATCGATTGTGCTATATGAAGAAACTCGATGTGTGGGGGGCGGAATTATTATTTAACTGTGTAGAGAGGGCGTCTTTCTGGGTGTTTCTTCTTTCGTTGCGTCATCTATGCGATAGGTTACATAGGCTGCGAAAATCGCTACAAAAAAACTGACGGCTGTCAATATTTCTCCTGGCATTCGAGTGAAAAATAGGGGTTTTTTGTTTAAACAGAACACTAAAAAAATCACGGCTAGCAGCAAAAAAACAATCACTATCACGTTTAAGGTATCTATCATGGTTTGTAAGGGAGGCTGAGAAAGAGTAGAACGAGCCACTGGCTGCCGTAAGGAGGGCTTAATAAGATAATTTTCTTCCCAAAGACTTCGAGTAGAAGGAACGCGTGTCAAATTCTTAGCTTGGAGGGAGAAGCGCAAATATTCTCCTAATAAGGCTTGAACTAAGGAGGCGGGAATACTTTCTTCCTCATCAGCTTCTACCGATTTGCTATCCTCAGACGAAATACTTTCTTCGTTATCGTCTTCCACCGACCTGCTTCTTGGGGGGGGAAGAACTTTGTTTTCAGAAAGGGGAAAGGGAGCAGAGGCTATTTGAAAAAGATCAGAAATCCATTGAAAGGCTTGCTTGCAGGCGATAGGAGAGCAATAAGGATATTGGACGGTTTCTTCTTCCACTCGACAGGGCGAAACTAATTTTCTTAGAAACGAGGGATCACGGGTAATATAATTAACGCCCCTTTTTAAACGAACCCGTTTACCTGTTTCCCATCTTTCTACCCATCGGGGCACATAGCCCTCGTCGAGTAATATTCGAAGTTCGGCCTCACTGAGAAAAGGGGACCCCTCCGCCAATAAAGCCTGAATGGCTCCTGGCGGTGCTCTATCTAAAATAGATTGCTGTCCTCGTGACATCGTCCTTTTCCATTTTTATATAATGAGGGTTTTATAGTATAGTCCGAGAATATCACATTACAATGCAAGCAATAATTATGACGAATGGGGTTGAACCGTTTCATATCCACTGGGGAAATCTGCCGGGTGCAAGCCCCGCGTGGGCTATTGCGCAGCTAGCTCAGGAACAAAATCGTCCCCTTCTATTGCTGTGTTCTAATGAGCAGCAAGCAGAACAGTGGAGCCAAGCCATTCAATTTTTTGCGGCCCCCGAGATTTCATTACGGCGGCTGCCTTCCCACGAAACCTTACCCTATGATTATTTTTCTCCCTCCGAATCGATTACCTCCGAACGATTGGCCACACTTTATCATTTGCCTGGCTTACAAAAAGGTATTGTAGTTAGTACGATCACTACGGCAATGCAACGGTTAATGCCAAAATCAGCGTTATTCGCCCGGGCATTATTATTAAAAATCGGGCAATCTTTATCATTAACATCGTTTAAAACTACGTTAATAGAAAATGGTTATCGTCTTACTAGCCAAGTGATGGAGCATGGAGAATTTACGGTACGCGGTTCGTTGATGGATATTTTTCCTATGGGCAGTAACAAGGCCTATCGCATCGAATTATTCGACGATGTAATTGAAAGTCTGAGAACTATTGACCTCGACACGCAATGTTCCATTGAAAAAATTTCATCGGTTGAATTATTGCCTACGCACGAATATGGATTAGATGAAATCTCTATTACTCATTTTAGACAAGCCTGGCGATCACTTTTTTCTGGCAATCCCACTCAGGCCCCTTTATATGAAGCGGTAAGTGATGGCCACGCTGCTCCAGGATTGGAATATTATTTTCCGCTGTTTTACGACCAATGTGAGACGATTCACGATTATTTGCCTTTCAATACTCTCTGTATTCTGGAATCTCAAGCCTATGAAAGCGCGCAAGTTTATCAAAAAGAAATTTTAAGACGGTATGAGCAATTACGTCACAATAGAGAACGACCTTTATTAAATCCTTCGGCGGTTTTTTTAACGCCAGAATCATTGTATCAATCTCTAAAACCTTACAGTACCATTACGTTGCATACTGACCCTATTCCAGCAAAAGCATCCGCCATTTCATGGGCTATGCAGCGAGCACCTGAATTACCCATTCATCATCAAGCCTCTTCACCCCTGGAACCTGTGCAACAGTGGCTTAAGCAATACACTGGAAAAGTACTATTTTGTGCGGAATCAGAAGGACGACGGGAATCATTATTAGAATTGTTTTCGCATCATTCCATTTCCCTTAACACTCTGCAAAGCTGGAAGGAAGGGCAAGATAAACAACAAGGTGTTTATCTCCTCAAAGCTCCGTTGACAGAAGGATTTATTGATGAGGATCATCATTTCGCGGTTATCACAGAAAAAGAATTATTTGGCGAACAGGTCAAAATTGCTACTCACTATAAACACCATGAAATAGATCCTAATACGGTTATTAAAAGTTTAACAGAATTAAAAATGGGTGATCCGATTGTACATCTAGATTATGGCGTAGGCCGTTATCAAGGTTTACAAAAAATTGAAACGCAAGGTATTGAAACAGAATACATGCTGATTACGTATGCCAATAACGATAAAATTTATGTACCTATTGCATCATTACATCTGGTGACGCGTTATACGGGTTTAGATGCAGAGCATGCACCTCTTCATTATCTTGGAACAAAAACCTGGAAGAAAGAAAAAGAAGCGGCAGAAAAACGTATTCGAGATGTGGCAGCAGAGTTACTGCATGTTTACAGTCAACGAAAAATTGCTCCTGGTTTTGCATTTAAAAAACCCGATGATGATTTTCAGGTATTTCGTAATGAATTTCCTTATGAGGAAACACTTGATCAAACCAAAGCCATTGATGCTGTGATTGGGGACATGATACGTCCTCACCCTATGGACCGATTGGTATGTGGTGACGTGGGGTTCGGGAAAACAGAAATTGCAATGCAAGCGGCCTTTTTAGCGGTGCAATCTGGCAAACAAGTCGCTATGCTGGTTCCCACCACCCTATTGGCCTCCCAACATTACACCTCTTTTAAAGACCGGTTTGCGCATTGGCCCATTAAAATTAGTTTGCTTTCGCGATTTGTTGATACAACAGAATTAAATAAAACAAAGGAATTTATCGAGAGTGGGCATGTTGATATCGTGATTGGTACCCATAAATTAATTCAACGCGATATTATTTTTAAAAATTTAGGGCTTTTAATTGTGGATGAAGAACATCGATTTGGTGTTCGGCAAAAAGAGCGTATGAAAGCCCTTCGGGAAAATGTGGATGTATTAACCCTTACTGCCACCCCCATTCCCCGAACACTTAATCTTTCATTATCGGGTTTACGAGATTTATCAATCATTGCCACCCCACCCTTACGAAGATTGCCTATTAAAACATTTGTGTATGATTATAACGAAATCATTATTAAAGAGGCTATATTACGCGAAATGATGCGAGGGGGGCAGATATATTTTTTACACAACGAAGTACGTACTATTGATCAAAAAGCACGGGAATTACAGCAATTATTGCCTCAAATCAAAATTGGCGTAGCTCATGGTCAAATGAAGGAAAAATCGTTAGAGAAAGTCATGCTCGATTTTTATCATCAAAGATTTCATGTATTAGTATGCTCAACGATTATTGAATCAGGTATCGATATTCCTTCCACCAATACGATTATTATTAATCATGCTAATAAATTTGGATTGGCTCAATTACATCAATTACGTGGCCGTGTGGGCCGTTCACACCATCAAGCGTATGCCTATCTCTTAGTTTCGTCGTTAAAAGCCCTAAGAAAAGATGCCGAAAGACGATTGGAGGCCATTACAGAATTAGAAGAATTAGGCGCGGGATTTTTACTGGCCACGCACGATTTAGAAATTCGCGGGGCTGGCGAAATTTTAGGGGAAGATCAAAGCGGGCATATTCATACGATTGGATTTTCTTTATATATGGAATTGCTTAATGAAGCAATTCAATCCCTGAGAGATCATAAAGAAATTACTCTACTAGAACGACCGGAAGAAGTTGTCATAGAATTAAATCAAAGTGCCTTATTGCCTGAAAAATACGTTCATGATGTAGGTTTGCGATTAACGTTATATAAACGATTGAGCAGTTGCGCCTCTTTGAAAGCATTAGAAGAATTTAAAACAGAACTAATTGATCGTTTTGGTTTATTGCCTGTCCCTACTCAACGCTTATTTAAAATTGCTCATCTTAAATTATTAGCTAAATCGGTAGGCATTATTGAAATTCGGGGACACGCCTCGATGGCCACTATCACATTTAATCGAACTCCTCGAATTAATACCGATCGATTACTGAAGCTTATTCATACGAAACCGGATGAGATAAAATTAAAGGGGGCTGAGAAACTAAGCATTCATATTCCCAAAGATCAAGAGCCAGCAGATTGCCTTGAAAATTTACTGCAATTAATTGCCTCATAGCTTGAACTTTCGCTTTGCTCAATCTGGGCTACCAGGCTTCACCCATCTTAAATACTCATACCCCAGCATGACATTTCTCTTCCTGTGGATTACAATAATAAAATGAAACGATTATCGCTTATCCTTGCATACATCGGCCTAGCCGTCATCTCCCCCAGCTATGCTGAAGCAACAGAACCCTCCTCCCCTACCCCCATGGCCAAATGGTATCAAATTGAAATGATTATATTTTCTCAAATAACTAAGGAAACGCTTGGCTCTGAACAATGGCCACTGCTTTCCGGGGCCTTAAAAATTCCTGCCAATGCCCAGATTCCTTCTCTACTGCCACACAGCCAATTCCATTTGCAAGACGCTGAAAATGCCTTGAGACAAAACTCGCAATATCAAGTCTTGATGCATATTGCTTGGAACCAGCCTTTTACGGTACGAGGCAAAAAAATTCCTCTTCGTATTCAAAGTGTCAATGATTCCGGTGATTCCGTGCAAATTAATGGCCTTTTAACCATAGCGCTAACTCATTATATTGACATGCATTTTAATTTTATGATTGCAGAGCCCAAAGAGTATTTAGAAAAAATTAATTCCGATATGGAATGGCCCTCCACAGAAAATAGTTTTTTTTACTTTCATATGATGCAAACGAGACGCACAAAAAGTGGTGAGTTAAATTATATTGATTTCCCTCTCTTTGGAGTTTTAATTGAAGCATTTCCGCTGGATCAAAAGACTGAGAATTAATCCTTATAAATGCTCATCTGCTACACGATAAATACCCGGCACATTACGTAAATATTCTTTATAATCCAACCCAAATCCAAACACGTAATAATCCTCAATTTCAATACCGATAAAATCCGCTTTTTCCAACCCTCCGGGCTCACGCACTCGTTTTTTATCGATGATGGCGACTGTATACACCTGTTCGGCGCCTTGGCCTTTCACATAGTCGACCAATCCTTCAAAGGTACTACCACCATCTAAAATATCATCCACAATCACCACGGTTCGACCCTGCAACGCCAAAGAAGGTTTTGCTTTCCAACGTAACTCTTTTCCTACTGTGGCGCCTTGATAACGCGTGGCGTGAATATAATCTAACTGCAAAGGAAAAGCTAAGCGCAATAATAAATGCCCGATAGGAATCATAGCCCCATTTACAACGGCTAAAAAAATAGGATTGCTGTTGGCCAATCGCTCTGTCATAGCTTCTGCCATTTTATCCAAGGCTTGGTAAATTTCTTGTTCCGTCACTAAACAAATAGCTTTCTTATAAACGTCCTCAATATGCTTAGGCATATTCTCGTGAAGAGAGTTAATGGATGCAGTCATAGAGCCCCTATTTTTCATTCGACATCAATTTCATGGAAGATGCACATTGTGCCCCATGTTTTGAGATAATATCAAGAGTCTTTAAGAGGATATCTTGCTGGACGGTTAAAAATTTTCCCCACTCTGTGGTTTTAATAAAAGCCACCAAGGAGAAGTTTAATGCATACTCCCCTACTTCCACTAGATTAACTAAAATAGGTTCACTGCTGTCTACATCCGGATGACGACTGAGCATTTCTTTAGTCTCCGTAAGAATAGCTTTTATTTTGGAATAGTCTTCATGACGTAATCCTATTTCAGCCGACATACGGCGGTTTTTCATCCGAGAAACATTTTCCAAAGAAATGGTGGAAAAAGTGCCATTGGGAATATAGAGAGGGCGGCTTTCGGCGGTACGAATACGGGTTAATCGCCAACCAATTTGTTCCACCGTGCCTTCTATAAAACGGTCGGGTGAACGAATCGCGTCTCCCACATTAAACGGCCGGTCTAAATACACCATTAATCCACCCACAAAATTGGCCAAGGTGTCTTTAGCCGCAAAACCTACCACTAAACCACCCACCCCACCAAAAGCCAATAACGCTGAAATGGAAATGCCCCAGGTTTGAAGCGCCACCAGCATAGCAATAGTAATAATCGTAGCCTGTGCAATTTGGCTCAATGCACTGATGGTTGTTTTATCGGTACGACGGCGGCCTAAATTGACTTGTACTTCCATTTCGCACTGTAAATTATAGACATAGCGAAGACCAAACCACGTGAGGAAAAGAATCGTGCAAAGGCGGTAGGCAACATCCAAATCGGGTAACACCTCCGTGCTATAAAATCGCCGCATCAACACATCCAAAATCCAAACCAATGTTAAACCACTAATGGCCGATGAAGCGCCACTAATAAGCTATCATCCCAAATTTGAGACGTTCGGGATAAACGAGGATGAAGTCGATTAAAAATAAAGCGCTCTAACCAGAGCAAAAAGAGACCGGCGATTAAAATAATCGATGCATGCACCAACCATCCATTGTGATCTAATACATCGAGAAGATTCGTCCAGGAAGTATGCATTACGATACCCTCCTTTCTTACATTTGGATTAATCGCTGAATTCGAGCGTCCGATTCAGCGTGATGATACGATTCCAAACATTCGAATACATTCACCAAGGCCTTTCTATTATTGCATACTAGCAATAAATCGCAACCTGCTTCGAGCGCTAATTGCGTGCGATCGGTTTCAGAACCAAACGAATGAGTAGCACCCATATTTAAATCATCACTGATAATAACACCTTTAAACCCGAGTTGGTGACGAAGCACGTTTTTCAGCCAAAAAGATGAAAATCCTGCGGATTTTTCATCGCATTGCTGATACACCACATGAGCGGGCATTACCATATCTAAAAGAGAAATTAATTTCATAAAGGGTTGTAAATCATTTTGGGTAATAAGCTCTAATGATCGCGAATCGACAGGTAAACTCAAATGAGAATCCGCTTTTACATGCCCATGGCCTGGAAAATGTTTTCCCACCGAAGGCATATGCATGCCATGCATAACTTCAATCATAGCCCGTGCTAAGTGAATAATTTTTTCCGGCTCTGAATGGAAACTGCGTTCTGCAATGACTTCATTTAAACCCATGTTTAAATCTAATACCGGCGATAAGCACACATTCACACCACAGTCTTTTAATTCTTGCATGTGAATGCAAACCACCTCTTGGAATGCTTTTACAGCTTCCTCCGGAGAGCGATCAAAATATTGGCCCCAGTATTGCATGGGTGGTAAACGCGTAAATCCCTTCATAAAACGCTGAACACGCCCGCCTTCTTGATCCACCATAATCAAAGCAGAAGGTTTTTCGCGATAAATAGCTTGCGTGAGGGCTTTCAATTGCAGAGGATCGTGATAATTTCGCGCAAAAAGAATAACACCCACGCACACCGGGTGATGGAGGAGTTCAATTTCCTCGCCGGTGAGGTGGGTGCCTTCTAAATCTAACGGAACATACCCTAATTTCGACATTCTCTCTTATCGAGAAATGGGATTATCCTCTTTGGGGGCTACGAGTTCTTGCACATGTAAACGAGTTACATTGCTTTTCTTCTCGTTAAAATCAATTAGTTTAGCAGCCCCTTTTCGCATGACTTCATCGATTCGAATCACTTCATGCATGGGAATATAAGCCCGTCTCACTCCTTCAAATTCTTTCTTTAATTTTTCTTCGGTGGGATCTAGGACTAACTGGTTCTTGTCCGGGAATACCAAATCCTCTACCTCGATAAATCCCATTAGACTTTCTTCGGAGATATATCTTGCAAGTATTTGATAGACTTGATCTTTTTGTCTAAATGTAATTCTATACATGGCTTCATAGTCACTCATGGATTAATACCTCTGTACCTAGGGGAACCAGATCAAATAACTGTATCACATCCTGGTTCCGCATGCGAATGCAACCGTGTGATGCCGGTTGACCCATTTTCACGGTCTCAGGTGTACCGTGAATATAGATATAACGGCCCAGTGTATCCACCGAACCTCCCTGATTCTTTGCTGGCTCCTTGCCACTCAACCACATAATGCGCGTGAGAATCCAATCGCGTTCTGGATAACGAGCACTGAGCTCGGACGTATAGATTTCTCCGGTGGGTTGACGATGAATAAAAACGGTATTGGGAGGGCATCCATCCCCTATTTTCTGGTGAATTTTATGGAGACCCAGAGGGGTTTGCTCACTGCCTATCATTTGCCCGACTCCCTTCGAAGCAGTAGACACAAAGTAGGTGCGAATGAGCTCTTCTTCTTGGTATACTCGGAGCTTTTGGGCACCTACGTCTATACGGATTTGCATCATTATCCGTTTGCCTTTTATTTACTTTAAACATAGCACATAAGAACCAATATGCAATTTAATCGATCAATTAGTAATACAGAATTGTTATTAAGCGCCGTCGGAGGGATTGTGGGCTCCGGTTGGCTATTGGGGCCTCTGCTAGCGGCTAAAATTGCCGGGCCTGCGGCCATTATCGCTTGGGTATTAGGCGGACTGTTAATGATGACCATTGCCCTCACCTATGCCGAACTAGCCTCGATGCTACCAGTGGCGGGGGGCACCATCCGTTTTTTGCAATTTAGCCATGGGACATTAGCCAGTTTTACGATTGGATGGGTCGCCTGGTTAGCGTCTGCTGCGGTAGCACCCATTGAAACACTGGCCCTCTTGCATTATGCCTCGGTTTATTTGCCCTGGTTGATGCATAAGGTGGGCGGTGTGGCGGTGCTGACGTGGGCAGGCTTTGGCATGGCAGCGTTAATTATGTTGGGAATGTGTATCGTGAATGTGGTAGGCGTTCGCATTCTGACTAAAACGAATGCAGCCGTGGTAATTTTAAAATTACTGGTACCCGCTTTGACGATTGTTGTGTTATTTAATTTAACGTTTCATCCCTCTAATTTTATCTCACACGGATTTGCACCGACGGGATTAAAAGGAATTTTAAGTTCGCTGCCTGCGGCGGGCGTGATCTTTTCGTTTATTGGTTATTCGCCAGCGATTCAATTAGCCGGTGAAGCAAAAAATCCCCAACGTGCCATTCCATTTGCTATTTTAGGCGCACTCATGATTTGTATTGTGTTATACACGCTGCTGCAAATCGTTTTTATTGGCGCATTACCCACTGAAAGTTTAGCGAATGGATGGGCGAATTTAAGTTTTGCAGGTGATACAGGGCCTTTTGCGGGTATTGCAACGGGATTAGGCGCGTTGTGGTTAGCTAAAATTTTATATTTGGACGCAGCCGTTTCTCCGTTTGGAACGGGACTGATTTATACAGGTTCTACTGCACGAATGACCTTTGCGATGGGGAAAAATGGTTATTTGCCTCAAGGATTAATGCGATTGAATGTATTTGGTGTGCCTGCTTATATTATTGCTTTCAATTATTGCTTAGGTTTATTTTTCTTTTTGCCGTTCCCCACGTGGCAAAGTATGATGAGCTTTTTGGTATCGTGTTTGGTACTGGCCTACACCGTTGGGCCGTTAGCGCTTAATACGTTGCGGAAATCGTGTGCAACGTTGCATCGTCCTTTCAAAATTCCATTTTATAAAGGCGTAACACTGGCTGCTTTTTATATTTGTAATCTTATTATTTACTGGACCGGGTGGAATATTATTTCCAATATGTTAATAGCCATTGTTTTAGGGTATTTGACGTTGAGTATTTATCAATTTATACGACGAAATAATAAAATTGATTTGCAATGGAAAAGCAGTTGGTGGGTCATTCCGCATTTGATGGGAACAGGCCTATTATCGTGGATGGGTTCCTTTGGTGGAGGAAAAGGTTGGTTGCCGTTTGGATGGGATTTTGCAGGCGTTGCAGCATTAACAGTATTTACCTATTGTATAGCCCAGCGAATTGGATTGGCAGATGGCACTCATTGTCGCGAAGCGCTTCAGTCAGAAACGCTTTCAGCGGTTGAGGTTGAAGAAAATATGGGGCCTCCGTAGTTCACAACTCCATGCCAATTTGCATACACTGGTGATCAAGAATATTCCCTAAGCCACTCCACCCAATACCATAGCCATAGGGCTAGAAGCAGCTACTGCACCCACTTCATCACTTGCGTGAGAAGAGTCTGCGCGTAGTTGATCAACAAATGTTTTTGCTGCTTCATATTGTTCCGGCGGAATACCCAGCTTTCGCAGTTCAGCTTCTTGATCTAAGGGATGAGAAGTAAGAGAAAAGGATTTTCGGGCTTGTTGAAGCATGGTATCGAATTCTCCTGATTTAAAATCCGTTTTCTGCAAAACCCTTTCTTTCTGATTAAGCAAAAGCATTGCCGCGGCTACACTAAAAGCCAGGATAGTAATGGCTGCGGGTATGAGGGTAAATAGGGAATTAAAAAGTGGGGCCGGATGTAGACTAAGCAACCCTACCATGAGAGTTCCAAGCATCCCGATAAGACCTACTACACAAAGGATAGGAGGAGTTCCCATAAGAGCTACTGAGAAAGAATAACGTTTTTCCATGTCTGCCTCTTGCTGAATTGTTGGGCGCATTGAGGCGGGAAATAATTCAAGGAATTCAGGCATAGAAAGATCTTTTTTACAGTCGCCGGG
>Ga0209542_10014637_pt1 | contig 13320 bp, 22 predicted proteins | sample RifCSPhighO2_01_FD_184028 | JGI IMG/M metagenome (GOLD analysis project Ga0209542, IMG submission 184028) | Soil microbial communities from Rifle, Colorado - Rifle CSP2_plank highO2_0.1 (SPAdes) (version 2) | ecosystem: Environmental > Terrestrial > Deep subsurface > Rock core/Sediment ... | reverse complement strand
ATCCATAGCCACCCGACATCATTCCGTATGTACCGCCACCCATTGGGCAACTAGAATAATCTGCTGCAGATACTAGATTAAAAGCAAACATTAATGCAAGCAACGTTATGCCTATTTTTATTTTCATTTTTACCTCCTTTTGATAAAATACTTATCATATTCAATTAACAATAGTTAGCTTGTATTTAAAATACTATCGATTGACAAGAGTGAGCTGTAAAGTAAATATCGCCTGAAAGGAAAGATTTTATGAGGGGTGCATCGTTTCCAGAAGATCTATATTTATTGAGTGAGTTGGTTTATTTTATTCAACCGAAATGTTTTTAAATATTAGAATATTCTAATATAATACTATGAAAGAATTATACAACATCCATGCTGAACTATGTAAGGTATTCTCAAATCCTACGAGATTAGAAATTCTAAACCTATTGGGAGATAAAGAAATGTCAGTGACTGAGCTAATACAAAAAACAAAATTGCGCCAGGCTAATATTTCCCAGCATTTATCCATTATGAAATCTAAAGAGATTGTTATTTCAGATAGAAAAGGAAAAAACATCTATTATAAACTCACAAATCCTAAAATAATCAAAGCATTTGATATAATTCATGAAATTTTAAACGAAAGATTGGAGAAAAATAAAAAAATATTAGCAAAGGTAAAATAATGAAAAAAATAATATCTTTTAGTATTTTAGTTTTAACTTTGAGTATAGCATCTGTTTATGCTGTTACTCAAGATGAACTTAATCAAGCTAAAACATTGATTGATTCAAATATAAGCTGTAATAACTTAACAAACGACCAACTGGAAATAATTGGGGAATATAATATGGAGCAAATGATGCCTGGAGAAGCTCATGAAAGAGCACATCAAATGATGGGACTAACTGAAAGTTCAGATGCTGAAGAACAATTTCATATTAACATGGCGAAAAGGATATACTGTGGTGAGAATGTCGGCAGTGGCATGATGGGCGGAGGAATGATGGAAAACTATTATTATCAAAACCAGCAGAATAGTAATTCTTATCAAAACAACTTTATTGGATTTCAAATATTCTCTTATGTTCTATTTACTCTTGTTATTGTTATTTTGGTTCTGATAATGCTACTATTAATAAATAAATTAAAAAAACAAGGAGGAAACAACAAGTATGGGGGATGATAACAATTTACTCATAGGAATAATAATTGCAATAGCAGTTTTTTTATTTTTAGGAATGTTTGGTTTTGGTGGAATGATGGGGGGATATGGCATGATGGGAAATTGGGGCTATGGTTTTGGAGATATGTGGATTTTTGGATTTTTATTTATGACTCTGATTTTAGCAGCATTAATTTTATTTATCTTATGGTTAGTTAAACAATTACAAAACGATAAAGACAAAAGAAGATGAAAATAGAAGATTTTGCATATATTGTTGAAACAGAAAAGAGCTTTGATGAAGCGGTTGTTTCAGTTTTGAAAGCAGTTGAACAGAAAGGTTGGGCTTTGTTTCAGGTTTACAATGTAAGGGAAAGGCTGGCTGCTAAAGGATTTAGTCAAAAACCACTAAAAATAATCGAAATCTGTTCGGGTAAATATGCGAATCAATTCCTGAATAAAAATAGGTTAATCTCTCTTTGTATGCCCTGTAAAATTAATGTTTTGGAAGAAGATGGAAAGGTAAAAATTATTGGAATGAAGCCTACTATGATTTCTCAATTCTTTCCAGAAGTAGACAGGAAGGAAGCCGAACAAGTTGAAAAAGACATAATTGAGATGATTGATAACTCAAGGTAAAAACATGAAAATAGGCATAATTTTAAGCACAAACGATGCAGAAACCTGCTGGAATTGTTTTCGATTTGGAAACGAGACTATTAGTAAAGATCATTTAGTGAAGGTATTTCTTCTTGGGAAGGGAGTTGATGTTGAAAGAGTAAAAGATACAAAATTTCCACTGCTTGAAGGCTCAATTAAGAAATTCATAAAAAATAAGGGTATTATTCTTGCTTGTGGAACTTGCTTGAAAATAAGGGGAAAAGAAAAAAGCAATATATGCCCTATTTCTACCATGGAAGATATGTTAAAATTAGTTGAAGAATCTGATAAAATCTTGACATTTGGTTAACTTTTACTGAATTCCTATTGGTTTTTATTATGTATTCCAAATAGATTATGCAGCCAGCAGAATCCTAAGAAGCTTTCAGCAAGAGAAATCCAGCCTACAATAGCTATAATCACGTTTAACCATGCTACATTAAATTGCGGAGCAAATGGTCCAAGCCACCAGAATGCAAGCGCAAATCTAAGGATTCTGTCGAGTTTTCCTAAATTTTGTTTCATGCTTTATTTTACTTCCTTTGACATTTATTTCTTGAAATCCTATTTCATTTTTTTCTATTCGCTGATTTTACTAACCAATATATTGCTGCAATAATTAGCACAATAATAAGTATATATGTTACCCAACCGAATAGCATGAATCCAGATCCATAGCCACCCGACATCATTCCGTATGTACCGCCACCCATTGGGCAACTAGAATAATCTGCTGCAGATACTAGATTAAAAGCAAACATTAATGCAAGCAACGTTATGCCTATTTTTATTTTCATTTTTACCTCCTTTTGTTAATTTATTAAATTTAATAATTTTGTTTTCTCGAATATATTCTATACATTGCCCAGCCATGCATAATTGCACCAATTAAAATCGCTGGCATCATTAACTGATTTTTATAGTTTGATAAAAGCATTCCTAATCCAAAACCAAGAATAATTCCACCCCACATCCAAATACGGAGTTCATATGGCTTTGCCTTTTTTATTTTTTCTAACATTTTTACCTCTTTTTGTTAAGTATTAGTGGCATCTAGCCTTTTTATTCTCTTCGGTTGGAGCTTTTTATTGTTGGGCATATCTATTTTTCATAGACTTTTGCCATAAGCTATAGAAAAAAAATAAAAAAATAAAAAAATTGCCTAACCAAGAAAATCTATGGATTTTCTGGGCCCCGAAAAACAATGTTTTTCGCGGATTTGCTATCTCTATGCCAAGAGCACAGAGTATTTATCGCAAATTTTTAATCCGGCAATTTTAGTCTGCAAAAAAATTCTTTGAATTTTTAGGCCCCAAAAATCCAGTGGATTTTTTGGTTTAAAATTGGACGCCGTGCCAAGAGCACGGGGTTTAGGAATTGATATTCCTAACTCATTTAAAACCCGCGGTTTTAAAGATATTAAACCCAATTTTAAAATAAAAAATAAAATTATGCTGTGGCGGAAATTGAGACCCACCATGGCACTTTAGCACTTATGATTTCGCCTGTTTCTGCGCTTACTTGAGATTCAACATGCATTTTTGCATTGAATAATCCCAAAACTTTTACTTTTTGATCTGCTTTAAGCTCGTAATTTGCTTTTGCGCCAACTTCTTTAAGCTCTATTGTGCAATTATTCTCTAAAGAGCAGACTTTTAGTCTAAGCCTTGCAAGCGCTGTTTCTGAAGCAGTTATAGACATTATTTTTATTTCAGACTCTGTATTGTCTTTAAAATGAGCCTTTATGTGAGTTTTATTTTTCTCATCAGTTTCAATTGTCAGATTTATTTCAGTCTTAACTGAAACATTTCCCTCTTTAAGTTCTCGAAGTTCTGCACTCATTACTCTAACATTTAATGCTAAGCCAAAAGGACCGATGTAAGTCCCTTCTCTAAGCTCTTCTTGCTTTACCTTAATCTCAGAGCTTAATTCTTGACCTATGCCCTCATTGTTCCTGCTGGCATTAGCCTCTGCATTTGCATTAATATTGGCTTGGCTGTTTCCGGTTGTTACTTCAAGATTAGCATCGACATTTCCATATGCTGCTTGAATCATGCCAACAAGACTAATTGCTAAAACTAATGCCATTAAAATACTTAAAATTTTCATTTTCTTTTTATAAATACCTCCTTTCAATTAATAAGCTCTTAATTACTAACATATGGGGTTTGCAGCTTTTATAAACTTTTCTTAGGCATATCTCTTGTCATAAAATAATGCAAAATTAGGCGCCCTGTACTGAATGAAAGTGTTCAATTAAGCGCAGAATTATTGAAGTTTAGGGGTTTGGTTTAGAAATAATAGTAAATGTGCTAAACATTTCCGATCTATCCAATACACAAAATTCTAGAACTAAATGTGTTAGATATAATGGATTGGACGAGGGAATTATGATAAACTGTTAAAACCTATGCCCTAAATTTTCCAACAACTATGATAAAAATAGCTAGAATTAATAAAACAGCAGGAATCATTGTAAGATACTTTGCGGGTTCAAAGAAAACTGCAATTATTAAAAAAATAGGCATAAGTATTGCTCCTAATATCATAAACCACGAACCTACTTTTTTTGTTTTTTCTTTTAAGCTTACTTTATCAATTTCATAACCATATAAAATGTTTATTATAGCTAAGGCAATAAAAGCAATATGACTTAATCTCAGCATTCTCCTAGGTAAAGAAGCATAATCTCCAACAGGTGAGGGTAAGGGTCCATTAAAAGCAAACATTCCCATAAATGCTCCAACAAGTAATCCTGCCAAAATCCAAACCCAACCAAAAGAAATATTTTTTTTGCCTATTCTTATTTCCATCTTACATATCTTCCATCTTTCTTAGCCTGTCTTAAGAATACAATAAATGTAATCAGGAAGAATGCATCAATGAAAGCAAACCATAAAAATACAATGTTAGCTAAATTAGCGAGATACCAGTAAAAAGTTAATCCTGAATAAACGAGCTTGTAAACAATTCCAAGTTTTACTAAATCAACATTTCTATACAAATTCAAAAATATAAAATAATAACCAATGCCCATAGCAATTACAAATGCTGCAGCCATCTGCAAATACATAGCATAATTCGGCAGTGGAATACTAAAATAAGAAAATATTGGCTCATAAAAGAAAAAGAAAGCTATTCCTAATATCAAATCATAGATGGCTGCAATTAAAAACCAAAGCTTCCATCCTTTATCCACTTTTTTATCCATGATTATTTTAATTCTTCCTTTCTTTTAAATCTTTCTATATTCCTTTGGAAAAGTTCCATCTTTTGATAAATCCTTTATTCTTTTCCTAAATGCTAGATTAATTGCTAGATTTCCTACAACGCCCAATAAACTTCTTATTGATGGTCTTTTAATAAACTGCCAGAATTTCCATGAAAGTCTTTTTGCTATTCTTCCTTTAGAATTAAATTCTTTAGATAACCAACTTACCCCCTCATAAAGCTCTTTAGAAGACAGATTTTTAGGTTTAATAACTACCTGTCTAAAATCATATTTTGAAAAATTGGTTGTAAGAAGTTTTTTTTGTTTTTTAAATTGATTATATACTGTAGTTCCAGGAATAGGAGTGACATACATAGCTAAAAATGATTCAATTTTAGTTTCATCTAAAAATTTTAAAGTTTCTGCAAAAACTTCTTCTTTATCATGGTCAAAACCAAACATAAAACCTGCTTCTATGCCGATCCCGTAGTTATGAAGCATTTCTACTGCTTTCTTATATTTTAATACTCTATTCTGACTTTTATGAGATTCTTCTAAACTAGCTTTTGAAATAGAATCGAAACCCAAAAATAGCCCGAAGCATCCACTTTCTGCAGCTAATTTAACTAGCTCTTCATCTTCGGAAATATCTACGGTTGATTGGCTAATCCAGTAAATATTTAATGGAGCAATTGCCTTAAAAAGTTTTTTTGCATATTCTTTATCACATAGCAGATTATCATCAACAAAGAAAATAAACTTTTTTGGAAAAGATTGAACCTGTTTTATATCCCTGACAACATCTTCTATTGGTCGAGTTCTATGTAAAGAATGATAAAAAGGAGCACTTGAACAAAATTTGCAATTATGACTGCATCCTCTCGTGACTTCAACAAAGTTTGTTGAAATATAGCCCATGCCTTTAAAAATTTCCCATCTAGGAGTTGGAATATTTAGAATTTTTTTTTGATTACTAAGATATTCTTTTTTTAATTTTCCTTTTTTAAAATCTTCAAGAAGTTGTTCCCAAGAACCATTAGCATCTCCTATGACTATAGCATCCGCATGTTTTAAAGATTCTTCAGGCATTAAACTTGGATGAAATCCTCCAAAAACAACTTTAACTCCTTTTCTTCTAAAGGTATCTCCAATTTCATATGCCCTTCTTGAAATAGAAGTATTCACACTTATTGCAACTAAATCTACATCCAAGTTATAGTCAACTGGAGAAATTTGCTCATCACAAATCTTAATATCATCTTCTTCAGGGGTTAGGGCGGCAATATTTGCAAGTGCTAGTGAAGGAAATCTAAGAAATATTGTTCCCTTTGGTTTTCCAGATTTTTCAGCACGAAGATAATCTTTTATTAAAGATACCAACAAAATTTTCATAAGAGGATTAAGAAAATAGATATTAAAAACTTATCTGCAAAATATATTTCCAATCCATCCCCTTGATATAGAGTATGAGTCTGGGCAAAGCAGCATAACCGCAAAGATTGCATAATTTTTAAGCCCAAAATAAAATAATGCTCCTGCAATAATTAATGGAATTAAACAGCATAAAATTATCATAAAACTATGATTTGCATGTATTTTATTCTGGGTTGTTTGTGTTTTCATTTTATAGATATTTATTATCAATCGCTTGAATTATTTCTTCTTTTGTTTTATTGTCAATTAACATCTTTTTTACTTGCAGAGTATCTGTTATGCACATAGCACAATTAGCTGCATGATTATCATAATCCCCATTTTCTCTTTTAAAACAGTCTAATAAACCTCGGTTATGGATTCGCCCATCATGAACCATTCTCATACATCCACAATGGCAATTGATTCCATTTAGCGCTTCTGGATTTTCAGTTGCAAATAAATATGCTTCTTTGACTTCGCTGTTAATCTGTGTATAAGTAGGAAGACCCTCATTCTTCTTTGAAAAATTTCCAAATACAATAAACGTCGTTAAGACTAATAAAATTAGAACTAAAATACTTGTAAGCCACTTATTATTTTTTAAAGAAGAGTCTAACTGCGGATTAGAATTGTTTTTATTTTTGTTTTCCATGTTATTTAAGGATTATCCAAAATATTTCAGATAAGATTAATAAAGTAAGAATCATAAACGAGATTCCTTGATAGGGGAATAAAACTTTATTATTTTTCCTCTTGATATGGTCGCTTAAGTTAAATGATACAAAAACAAATAAAGTTCCTATTATGGACCCAAATAATAATTTGTCTATTCCTAGAACATTTAATCCCAGCATTGATAAAGAAGGCACTGCTTTAACTGCTTCAAAACTATTTATTATTCCGGCTAAATAAAGTGGGGCTATGAATAATAGAAATGATGCAAAAACCATCAAGAATTTCTGAAGAGGCATGTCTATTTTAGTTTTTAACCATCTGTTAAACCATAATGCTGTAGAAACAATAAATGCTCCTAAAAATAAACCCACAATGCTATCATCAATTCCATAAAATCTCGCTACTCCTATGCCTGCTCCTGCTGCAATAGTGCATAATGGACAATGAGCTAATGCACTCGGTATTGAAATTAAAAGAGCCATTGAAGATGCGAATATGGAATATATCTTTTTCATAATATTTATTAATTAATTTTTAATTTAAGAAACAATAATGCGAAAAGAATTATCAATATTATAATAAATATCCAAAAACTTAAATTACTCTTTTCATTAATATTTTGATTAGTATTGGGTTTACAACAATCCATTTTAAAACTTCTTCTTTTTCATTAAAAGAGTATTAAGAACTACGCTAACACTTGAAAGAGCCATTGCTCCTCCTGCAATTATTGGCGAGAGAAGCCAGCCAGTAGATGAATATAAAACTCCTGCAGCAATAGGAATTCCAAGCGAATTGTAAAATAATGCCCAAAACATATTCTGCTTAATTTTTCTAATTGTCATTTTGCTTAGATTTATTGCTCTAACAACATCTGTTGTTTTATTATTCATAAGAACTATGTTTCCTGTTTCCATTGCAACATCTGTTCCACTTCCTATGGCTATTCCTATATCTGCTTGAGCAAGAGCAGGAGCATCATTAATTCCATCTCCGACCATTGCTACTTTTCTCGAGCCATTTTTCTGTAATTCTTTAACTTTTGCAGCTTTGTCTTGAGGAAGAACTTCTGCGATAACATGATTTATTCCAAGTTGTTTTGCTATTGCATTAGCTGTTCTTTTATTGTCTCCTGTTATCATGTAAACAAAGGTTTTATTTTTTTGCAGTTGTTTTACTGCAATAATGGAATCTTCTCTTATTGTATCCGCTATTGCTACTAAGCCATAAACTTTGTTGTTATAGACTAAAATAACTACTGTTTTTCCTTGACCTTCTAAATCTGTTATTTTATCGTTTAAATTTTCCAGGCTTTTTATTTTTCTTATATATTCAGGCTTTCCAACAATTATTTTTTTATTTTTATAGATTCCTTCGACACCATGACCTGGAATGGCCTTGAAATTTTTTATATTCTCAAGCTTTATTTTCTTATCTTTTGCTTTATTTACAATCGCTTGAGCTAAAGGATGTTCGCTATATTGTTCTAGGCTTGCTGCAAGTTTAAGAATTTCCTCCTCATCTATTGAAGAATTATCAGCAACAATGTCTGTGACATCAGGTTTTCCCTGCGTTAGTGTTCCTGTTTTATCGAATACAACAGCATAAAGTTTATGCGCTGTTTCAAGCGCATCTCCACCCTTGATAAGTATTCCTTTTTCTGCACCTTTTCCTGTGCCAACCATTATTGCTGTTGGAGTAGCAAGTCCAAGAGCGCAAGGGCATGCTATAACAAGAACAGAAACTGCTATTATTAATGAAAACTCAAAGCTTTTCCCCACAACAAAAAACCATATAGAAAATGCGAGTAGTGCTATCACAATAACAACAGGAACAAAATAAGCTGAGATTCTATCAGCAAAACGCTGTATTGGCGCTTTTTTGCCTTGAGCATCCTCAATTAATTTAACTATCAGCGCTAAAGTTGTATTTGCTCCAACTTTTGTTGTTTTAAATTTGAAACTTCCATGCTTGTTTATTGTTGCTCCAATAACAGTATCTCCTTTATGCTTTTCAACAGGCATGCTTTCTCCTGTAATCATGCTTTCATCAATAGAACTTGAACCTTCAATAATTATTCCATCTACAGGGACTTTTTCTCCTGGCTTGACTATGACAATATCTCCAACAATAACATCATCGACTTTTATTTGCATTTCTTTTCCATTTCTTATTACTGTCGCTATTTTTGGAGAGAGATTCATTAATTTTTTAATAGCCTCGCTGGTTTTTCCTTTTGCGATAGCTTCTAAATATCGTCCAAGAATAACAAAAGTTATCAGAACTGCAGCTGCTTCAAAATACTGTTCGCCCATTGATTCAAAAAAAGTTACATAAACACTATAAAAATAAGCCGCACTAGTGCCTATTGCAATCAATGTATCCATGTTTGCTGATTTATTCTTTAAAGCGCCGAAGGCGCTTTTATATATTCCCCAGCCAATTATAAACTGAACAGGAGTTGCTAATGCAAAAAGAATATAATTTTTGTAAGGAACATCTATTCCAAACCACATTAAAACCATGCCGATTATAACTGAAGGAATAGCAAATATTAAGCCCCAAATAAGCTGATGCTTTAATTTCTTTATTTCTTTATTTCTTTTATTTGTTTCTTTATCAATATCCTGTCCTGTGCAGATGCTTGCAACATAGCCCAAACTATTTATTGCTTTTACAATATCTGCTTCAGAAGTTCTTTTCTCGTCAAAATCAACCGTGGCTTTTTCAGTGGTAAGATTAACATTAGAATATTTTACACCATCAACTTTTTCTAATCTTTTGCTTATTAAAGTCCCGCAACTAGCGCAGTGCATACCTGTAATATCTAGTGTGATTTTTTGCATTTTATTTTCTCCCAATAGTTAGAATATTGAACAATCCGAGTCGTTTTTGTCTAATATCTTTAAATTTATAGCTCTTAAATAATTCTTTAAATTCAAAGGCAGTATGCATCCCACTATTTCCCGGCTCTATTCTACTAAATATCTTATTGAAGAAAATGCTAAAACTAAAATCAACTATTACTAGATAACCGCCTTTTTTTAAGATCCTATAAAAATTCCTCATGACTAAAGTAGAATTATAATAATGATGAAAAGCGTCTATGCTAAAGATATAATCAAAAAAATCTTTTTTAAAATTAAGCTTCTCTACAGATCCAAGTTTTATCTTTACCAATTTTAATTTTTTCCTTGCAACTTTTAGCATCTCTTCAGATATATCAATTCCATAGAGTCTTAAATTTTTATTTTCATCTTCTAATATCTTTAATAAATTTCCTGTTCCGCATCCAGCGTCTAATATTTTTGAGCCCTTCTTAACATTGACAAATTCGACAGCATTTTTAATAGGATTTAATAACAGATTCTTAAAGATTCCTTTATCATAATATCCTGCAATCTTATTAAAAAATTTTCTATTTTCTTGCATTATATTTTTCATTTTAGTGCCCCCTTATTTTCACACTTTTTGCATTTAATTTTAAGATTGCTGTTAAACTGGCTGAATGCATCCCTAAGAACACACCAGCAAAATTTATCTGAAAGCTCAAAATATTTTTCCTTTCCTTTCTTTATAGAAAAAATAATCCCGGTATCGCTTAGAGTTTTAAGCTGATGAGAGATTGCAGAGAGAGTCATTTTATCTTTGCCTACAAAATTGTGAATTTCATTGACGTTTCGCGGTTTTTCAGCTATGCTGAGTATGATTTTAAGCCTAGTCTCGTCGGCAAGGCTTGCAAAAAATTGCATAACTTCTCGGTTTATTTTCTGTTCACGTATGTTTTTCATATACTTGAGTATTTGCTCAAGTATTTAAATGTTTCTATGATAAAGAATATAATACCTTTCTAGAGGTATATGCTAAAATTCTTTGCTAATAATGCTAAAGATATATGAATTAATAATAGAAATATTGCCGAATATACAAAGATATGATGATACTTTGTAAGCCATAAAACTGGCTTATATTTGCATAAATTCCATCGCATATTACAGCAGCATCCTAAAAAAGTAAAAACTAAAGAAATTGCCGCGAGGATGCCACTCCAATAGATTAATGATTGACCGAATATTATTATCATTTTTATCTTATGTTTACTTTACTATCAGTTTGCCCTGCATTTGCATATGCCCACTGCCGCACATATTTGTGCAATACCATGTAAACTCTCCTGCTTTATCTGCTGTAAACTCCAGAGTTTCGTCTCCTCTAATTCCTAAATCCGGAATTCTTATTCCATGAAGAGTATCTGTATTGTCTATATTGATTTTTACTTTATCCCCTTGATTTACAGTTATAGTGTCTGGCGAATAGCCAAATCTAAATGCTTTAACTGTAAACTCTTTTACGCTTTCTTCTTTAATAGAGTTTCCTGTAAAAGATTTTATAAAAAAACCTGCAAGTACTAAAACTATTATTAATCCTATTACAACATATTTTTTATCCATTCTTATTATTTTTACCTCCTTTCAAGTTTATAAATTAAACTACATTAATAGTTCCTGTTCCCATACGCATCCCGCATGCAAATTCAAAACTACCTTTTTTATTTGGAGTAAACTTTATTGTATCTGAGGGGTTTGAAGATTTATAGCTTACTCCTAACTCTCTAATATTAAATGAGCGAAAGCAGCCTCGAACACTGCTGTCCAGAGTAATTTCTACAGGCTTTCCTGCCTCTACTGTTATTGTATTTGGAGAATAATTATTTTTAAAACTAAGAGTTATTTTTTGAATGTTGTCGGATGTTGCGTTTCCAGTTAAACTATTTCCTGAAATTAAAAAATAAGCAATTATAATTACTGTTGCTATACTTATAATCCAAAACATTGTTTTTTTATTAATTTTTGATCCTTCTTTTTGAGTATTATTTAATGGAATATTATGTTTTGCTGCATTATGAGAAGCTAAAGCTTCTTGGCTTCCAAATTCCCTATTACATGCTTCGCATTTTATTTCTGTTGTTTCAATGTTTTTTTCTTCCATTTTTTAAATTACTTTATTTAGTTCACATTTAGTTAGCTTAGATAATGTATAAAATGATTGCTCCCCTGGATAACTCTGATTTCCTATTATCCAGGTAGGATATCCAGTAACATCATTTTGAAGACAAATATCTTTGTTTCTATCACAATCAATATATTCTATATATTTAAACGACTTTCCAAATAGGGCCTTTTGAGATTTACAATGAGGGCACCATTCAGTGCCATACATAGTAGTATTATTTTCAGTTAAACATTTTGTAAAATCATCATATTCTCCTGGAGAAACTTGTTTTTTGTATCCTATGTAAATTAATAAGATGGATAAAATTATTATAACTCCAAAAATTATATATCTTTTTTTTATTTTAAATTTTTCTTTTATAGGTATTATATGGACATTATGTTTAGCAGAGTTATGCATAGCTAGAGCTTCTGTGTTATTAAATTCCCTATTACATGCTTCGCATTTTATTATTTCTGCAGTCATATTAGCACCCCCCAACCATTCCACTGCCTTTTGATGCAAGATTAACTGCCTGGCTTGCACTTATGGGATTTCTTAAAGAGAGATCTATTAAGATAACTATAAGCAGACCTATAATTGTCCATAAGATAACTCTTCTGTTTATCCATGAAAATTTACTTTTTATGCTTTTATCATTTAATTTTTTCATTTAGCACCCCCCAACCATTCCAGCTCCAGAGCTTGTTTGCCCTTGCTCAATTCCGCGATATTTATTGCTTGTAAGATTAATATAATCTACTTTAATCCCTTTTGATTTAAGCGCTTCCGCTTTAGTTTCATGTATTCCCGGAAAGAAAAGAACTTTCCATTTGCCAAGTTCTTCTAGAATTTGATCATCTGTAAATTCGCTTCCATGATTTATTAAAAGGTATTTAGCCAAGCCTCTCATCGCATAAGAATGCGCACATCCACATGCTGGCTGGCCATTGGTGAAAATTATAGATTTTGCACCGCAGCAATATTCGCAGGAAATTTGTATTAATGTTTGGATATACCTTTGAAGATTTTCGCCTTCTAGATTTAAAGTTAAATCAAGATTTTTAAGGATGGCAATAGTCTGGTCTGCTTTTACTGGATCATTTGGAGATACATCATCGTATCGTATTCCAAGCTCTTTGCCATAAATGCTTGGAGTTCCGCTTGGAATTATGCTTGAAGAAAACAAGCCAGTTATACTTTTGGCATTTATATT
>Ga0209542_10014635_pt1 | contig 13321 bp, 15 predicted proteins | sample RifCSPhighO2_01_FD_184028 | JGI IMG/M metagenome (GOLD analysis project Ga0209542, IMG submission 184028) | Soil microbial communities from Rifle, Colorado - Rifle CSP2_plank highO2_0.1 (SPAdes) (version 2) | ecosystem: Environmental > Terrestrial > Deep subsurface > Rock core/Sediment ... | reverse complement strand
CATGGCAGCAATATGCATTACAATTTCCTTAGCTAATTCCTGAAAATCATTATTTCTTGCAACAAAGTCAGTTTCGCACAAGACTTCCACCATGGAACCGAGTTTTTTTGTCGCATGGATATAAGAGACAATCACACCCTCCTTCACCTCACGAGATGATTTATTCTCGGCCACCTTAATCCCATGAGCTTTCAATATTTCAACAGCTTTTATCTCATCTCCTCCGGCCTCATCAAGAGCTTTCTTAATCTCACCAAAAGAAAGGCCCGTGCTTTCTCGTAAATGCTTAACCTTTTCTACATCGGTTCGATTATTCATTTGTTCATTATTTATTGATTAGCTCATTCTTGATTATCTCCATAATCAAATCTACTGACTTTTTAGAACGATCGTTAGCCGGAATCACATAATCCATGTCATCCGGATTAGAATCGGTATTAGCTATGCCTAATGTTTTAATACCCATCCTTTTGGCTTCTCTGACCGGCAAAGCACTTTCTTTGAGAGAGGAGACAAATACCGCATCAGGCATACGAATTAGCTTTTTTAAACCTTCAAAATGGACAGACATTTTCTGAAGTTCTTTATTAAACATCATTCTTTCTTTTTTGGTATATTTATCCAATTCGCCAGATTTAGTCGCCTTTTCAAGTTCTTCCAGTTTCTTTACTCTTGAATTTATTACTTTATGATTAGTTATAGTTCCACCCAACCATCTGTCCAAAACATATGGCATATTCAACGCTTCAGCCAATTCTTTTACGGAACTTACTGATTGTTTGGTAAGGGCAACAAATAATATAATCCCGCCCTTGGCTAAAGTTGCCTTGAGAAATTCAATGCTGTTTTTTAATTGAGCTTTGGTTTTTAAAAGGTCAATAATACATATTCCGTCACGGACGGTAAAAACATACCTAGACATCAAAGGATTAAACACTGTCTTTTTGCGACCAAAATGCATCCCCGCCTTCAACATATCCTCATATGGCACTTGTGTTTGTATTTCTTGCATGAGAACAATGTTACCAAAATTTAGTTATACAATCAAGCACTGGACATCAACTCAACCCTAATCCATTCTCGAATACCCAACCCCTGCTCCCAGCCATCTACCCCCGACTTAGACCTCTTCACAAAGCCGATAACCCTTCTCGGACACGGCGTCAATTTCTCCAGCGAGAAATCGCGCCTCTTACTCGGGCTTTTGACCCTTCAGCAAAGCTTCAGGTACCATGCTCAAAAACCCTCCGTAAGTTCCTCCAAAGGTTATCGGCTTTGCTTTATCGTGTTTCTTAAAGCGACAGCCCCAGTCCCTAAGAAGGGACTTACGGAAACCGTAAGCGGGCATGGTTCCCGCCTCTTCGGCGGGAGAGCGAAGGTTGAGTAAGAGGCAAGAATTTCACGCTGGGAAATTCTATGTCGTGCCCTTCGAGGGGGCTGGGGCGGAGCGTTTTGACTTTATCAATGTTTTGTAGTAACATTTTAATATTATGAAACAAGGCATACATCCACAATATTATCCCAACGCCAAGGTGAAATGCGCCTGTGGCAATACTTGGACAACCGGCTCGACAATGCCGGAGATTAACACGGGAATTTGTTCTGCCTGTCATCCATTCTATACTGGCACAGAAAAAATCCTCGATACTCGAGGTCGAGTTGAAAAATTCAAAAAGCGTCTTGAAAAAACAGCTCAAAAAACCTCTCCAAAAAAGAAAACTAGAAAATAAAATTTTTATGAGCTTTAACTCATACACTCCATATCAAGGACAACAAAATCAACAAAAACCTCGCAACCCCAACAACGAAGCCATAGTGGAAATAAGAGCCGGTGCCGGTGGTGATGAGGCGGGTCTTTTTGCTTCAACTCTTTTTAATATGTATAAAAAATATGCCGCAATAAAAGGCTGGGGTTTTGATGTTATAGATTCAAACGAAACCAATATCGGTGGCTTTAAATCTATTATTTTTGAATTAAAAGGAGATGGCGCTTTTATTAAGATCAAAAACGAGTCTGGAGTTCACCGAGTACAAAGAGTGCCTAAAACTGAAAAGGGTGGCAGAGTTCATACTTCCACTGTTACAGTAGCAGTTCTCGCCAAAGCAAGCGAAAGCGAACTTCAAATACGCCCCGATGAACTTGAGATTACCTTTTCTCGCGCTGGTGGACCAGGAGGACAGAATGTTAACAAAGTAGAGACTGCCGTGAGAATATTACACAAACCATCAGGGATAGTTGTTTCTTCAAGACAAGAAAGGAATCAACAAAGGAATCGTGACAAAGCAATGGAAATTTTAAGAGCAAAACTTTTAGAAATAAAGAGGCTTGAGGAAACAGGCAATGTTACCGAGGAACGACGAAAACAAATTGGCACGGGAGACAGATCCGAAAAAATAAGAACCTACAATTTTCCTCAAGATAGAATAACCGACCACCGAATAAAAAAAAGCTGGGGTAATATAGACAAAATACTGAACGGAAATCTAGATTCTATGGTAGATGCATTAGTTAATATTTAAAAATTCTAAACATGGAACAGTTAGACTTAAAAAGCCCTATATTTAAACCCAATCCTGGCTGGGGAGGAAAACTAAAAAAGTGGCTCACCAACAACGGATTGCCACTCTTTGTTTTGTTTTGGATCAGCCTACTAATTTTCTTTCTTTTCTTGAGGTAACGAAGTTGTCTTTTCTTCGTCTTCTTCTGAAATTTCTTCTTCTTTTTCCTTCTTGATAACCTCAACGTCTTCAACGGTTGCTGTCGATTCTTCCAAGGCTTTTTCGAGTTCTGCTTCTGACATAGGTTCTTGAACAGTAGCTATTATTTCTTCATCTTCAGCTATCACTTTAAGTTTTGGATCTAATTTCAAATTCTTAACTAAAACTTGATCACCCATATTTTTCAATGAAGATATGTCTATAACGATTTCATGAGGCAAATCTTGTGGAAATGCTTCTATTTCCAACTCATTGATATTTCTAACAAATATACCGCCAAGATCTTTAACGGCAGAAGATTCGCCATTAAAAACAACCGCCACCTTAGCCTTAATTTTCTCATCCAGTCGGACTTTATAAAAATCGGCATGCAAAATATTATCACTTATCGCATCCCTAGCTATATCATGAATAATTGTAGGATAAGATTGTCCATCTACGTTTATATATACTAGCGTTGATTCTCCAGCTAGATCAAAGGCTTTTTTAAAATCCTTAACCGGAACTTGAAGTGGAACGGATTCTTGGTTTTTACCATACAAAACCGCCGGCACATATCCGGATTTTCGAAGCCGACCTACTTTGCTCCCGAGGACTTCCCTCTTTTGAGCATTAAGTTCTATTTTTTGCTGTTTAGTAGCCATGTTATTTAGCTTAGTTATAATAATCCAATTTTTATTTAAAATCAAGGCCGCTCCCAGCCCATCTCTAATTTTGACCACCGGTCCTCGTCTTCAAAAATATACTTAGCTCATTTGGGATTTAAGCCAAAATAACAAGTAACCCTCTCTTGCCTCCTCACTATCGTTCGGCGTTCGACCTATTATTTTGGATAAATCCCTTAATTCGCTTTCATATATTTTCTTGCCTGCGGAAGTGGCAAAATCAGAGATGGGCTGGTCGCTTTTTTATACAAACAAAAAAGCGGATTGATGTTATCGCACCGCAACTTTAGCTACTCTTACTCCACAATCCCAACAGCGACCGCAATCGCTTGTCCAATGGTCATGGTCACAAGCCCACCTTCCAACATCTTCAGCACTGATTCTTTTTTCTAAATCAGTTGAACGGATTCTTAAAACAAGATATCTACTGTTCGCATTCTCCTGATATTCAGCTTTCATTTAACCTCCTGTCGTGCTTTTTCCCAACCCATTACCCAATGCGTATGGTAGAGATTGGCAGATTGAAATGATAACGGGTCCTTTTTGTCATAATAATCTTCTGGCCTTGGTTCAGGTTTTATTAATTCACCCCTTCGAAAAGCTTTTAAACCTTTTTGTTCTGCCTCTTCGAGTGATTCCATAAGGCACTGTTGCCAACTCATGTACTGCTCCTTGTTACCTAAATCCCCAGCGGATAAAATACCATATTTTAAGAATTTTACAAACAACAAGGTGAAAGATTGTCGTACTTAATTTCAAGAGAGTTTGATACCTTTTACCAGTCGCCATCTATCTACCCAAGCAACCGGCGGAGGGAGTATGCTTTTATGAAATCAGTAGTATTTCAGAAAAGTATGCTCCGCAGCATGCATAGAGGTTGTGTGAGCTGTTCAGAAGGAGCGTAGCGACTATTTCCCCATGAAGAGGCGAATTTTGGTGGCGACAAGTTTTTTGACTTCATCAACTGCTGGGCCGAGATATTTGTAGGGTGTAGTTTCATTGGGATGAGCGTGAAATTGTTTATCTATTTCATTGCGATAAGCGACTCGAAGTTCTGTGTTGAAGTGAACATTGGTAATACCCGCTTTAATAGAAGCAACAACATCCTCATCTTTCAGTCCTGATGCTCCATGAAGCACATAATAAGGTCTCGGCTCAGCCAAAACAATTTTAGAAAAATGTTCAATATCTAGTTTTTCTTCTTGGTCAGTAACTATACCGTGGATGTTGCCAAAAACTACGGCCATACGATCTACTCCAGTTCTTGATACGAAATCTACAACCTCTTCTGGCTTAGAATAATCGGCAGGACTTATTTCAATTTTAGTTTGAACTTCTGATGAACCCTTCAAATATCCAAGCTCTCCCTCAACAGAAATATCGCGGTTTATTGAATGGGCATAATCAACTACTTGTTTTGTCAAAGCAATATTTTCCTCATTTGATAATTTGGAGGCGTCAATAATAATAGAATCATATCCTGCATCAATCGCTTCTTTGCATTTTTCAAATGATTTAAAATGGTCAGAATTCAGAAATACTGGATAATCAAGATCTTCTCGCAAGACACGAACCATAGCAACCGCTTCTTTTATACCAAAAAACTTTGCCTCGCCTTCGGATGTTCCAACCATGACTGCCGGCGCACCAGCATCTCGACAAGCCTCGACAATCCCACGCAAAACATCTTCTGTGGCAAAATTAAAATGCCCTATGGCATAACGCCCCCCTTTCGCTTGTTTTAAGTAGTAATTTAAATTTTCCATCAAAACTCAATAAATCCGTTTATTATATTTTCCTCAATTAATTCGTTCATTCTTTCTCTGCCCTGATATTCTGAGAATATTTTATTCCAGAGAGCTTCTTGTTGATGATATAGATATTTAATCTGGCCCTTTTTAACTAAAGACATTATCAAATCTGTTAGATCAAAGCTCACAAGTTGCTCCTGACCATTTTTGTCTTTAAAAAAATCTCCAACACAATCCAATTTTGACCAATAATCCAACCCTATCTTTTCCTCACCGAGCCCCATCATCCTATTTAATCTAACCAAATCTTCAGAAACCTTTAACCAGTGTTCGGCCTCTGGATTTAAGTGTGGCTGAAATAGTCTGAAATCATTTTCATTATCCTTGGCCAGATATGTTTGAACTACTCGCCAAACACGACCTTGATCTTCAATTATTTCATCTGAAACATCCCCTCTTAATAAAGATTGTAATTTATAAATAAAATCTGGCTCTTTCATAAATTTTCGAAATAAGCCGGAATAAAACGGTACCTCGTGCAGATAGTGCATAATCAATGTGAACATTCTTATCGTCTCACCGGCTGTATCAATAGGCAAAGGAATCACAAAAATGATGCCATACTCCTTGAGGTGGCTTATGTTATGATATTTTTTCTCCAGAAACTTATCAGCTACTGCCAGCCACTTAGTTTCTAATACCTTCAACTCAACATCTCTTTCTTCAAAATCTTCAGGCTTCAAGTCGGCATAAGCAACGTCAAAAAATTCATGCATCCATTCCTTGCTTTGAGTGAATCTGAGGGCACTAACAACAGAAGCGAAACCTTCTTTGTCCAATAATTCTCTGGCCGAAGAATATCCGAAATGATTGAGCATATTGCTTGGAGGATATTTATCCAACAATTCAGAAACTTTTTCTTTTTTAATGAACATCCCTTTTGGTGGAGAAAATAGCTTAAAAGCCGTCTCGCAAAGCTTTCCACAAACAACTGACATTTTTGAAAGATCTGGTTTGTCCAACAGCTCATATAGATTCTTGTCCAAATTAATCAAACGATTAACAAGGGCTAAATAGACCTCTTCTGCCGAAGAGTTTTTGGTCAAAGACAATTCTGTCAATATTTTTGAAATCAAAACATCGTTTTGATTTGCAATGGCTTCCATAACCCCATCTTGACCAGTAATTTTGCTCATCTTTCCATCCAATTCATAAAGCACCTCCGGTGTAGTTCTTAATATTCTTGCGAGTTTTTTGTAAGGCTCCAACATATAACTAATTTTCAATTATCAATTATCATTTAATGTATCAATTTATCAATGTCTCAATTAAAGAACTGAATCATTGTAAATTTATTGAAAACTGGAAATTGCAAATTGGTAACTTTAAAGTTGAGTAATCTCAACTTTAACTAACGGCCATGGTCCCCAATCGTCTTTTTTTAAAATTCCAGCCTTACCACCATATTGAGTTACCACCGATGATGCATTAGCAGAAGCAAATTGAACTGCTTTTGAAATATCTCTCGAACGAATATATTCGGAGATAAAACCAGAACTAAAAGCATCACCGGCTCCAGTTCTTTCAATAATCGGGGAATCAGGGACTCCAGCTCTAAAGACATTTTTACCATCAGAAACAACAACACCATTCGGGCCCTTGGTCATTACAAACATACCCCCAATAACTTCATCCATAAATTTAAAAATATCTCCCTCTTGATCATAATCAATCTCAGTCAAACCTGAAGCTTCTTCTTGATTCATGATTACTATTGAAAAATTCTTTAATAGTGGCCTTAATTTTTCTAAACCGTGTTCCAATTCCTTTCCCCCTGGATTTGTTGCAATTTTTACATTATTGGCAACAGCCCAGTTAACTGCTTTTTCCAGTAAATCATAATGCCCACCTAAACTATCCAAAAAAAGCCATTTGGTTTGTAGTTGATCAAAATCAATTTTATTAGCATCAAAATGCTGACCCTCACCCTTATAGGACAAAATTGTTCTCTCTCCTGAAGAATCAACTAAAATCACAGAATAGGCGGTAAAATCGTCATCGTGTTTCTTCAAATATTTTGTCTCCACATCCTCTCTTTTCAGCTCATTTATAATTTCTTGACCATTTAAATCCATCCCGACAACTCCCACACAAGCAGTAGAAAATCCTTGCCTTGCAAAAGTAACAGCAGTATTAGTTCCACCACCGCCAGAAGTAAATACTATTTTTTTAATTTCTATTTTTGAACCCAATGGAAAACAAAGCCCTTTTCCAGTAGCAAAATCTGCCACATCTAATGACTTAAAGCTATCTGTATTTATGAAAATGTCACGGGTTGCCGAGCCAATTGAAATTATGTCAAACATAGAGTTAGATATTTACTCATTATTACCTATTGCCTTCAATTCTTCAATTGCTTTACCCACATCATTGCCTTCTTGAAGAATATGGGTTCCAACGACTAATGCTGACGCGCCAACCGAAATAACCATTCTTGCTGTTTCAGAATGAATCGCTCCATCCACCATTATGGGCACATTCGGATATTGTCCATGAAAATCCAGTATTTTATTTACGACACTCTCCACAAACTCCCCTCCATAAGAACCAGGGCGTACGGTCATAAACTGAACAAAATCAATTTTATCTATCATGTTCGATATTTTATCAATTTGAGTTTCCGGGTTCAAAACCAAACCAACCTTTCTACCATTAAAATGTATCTGATCTATTAAATTAATATGTCCATGATCAGTTTCTGCATGAATCAGAAATCTGTCCGCTTTTGTTTTATACCACAAATGCATCTGATTCTCCGGTCGAGAAACCATGAGGTGAACATCAAAACCTACTTTAGTTTCTAAATTTATCAATTCTTCATATCCGGAAATTGTTTTGGTTTGAACAAAATCACCATCCCCAATATCCAAATGCACCCTGTCTACATATGGCTCAACTACCTTAAACACCCTTTCAAACTCTTCTGATGTTTTGACTAATATCGAGGGGATGATTTTAATCATTTTTTTTAATATGTTGCATGGTATATTTTGCATCCCCTCCTACTTTCTTGCCTGGATTAAATATGTTTTTTGGATCAAAAATTTGTTTTGTCTTTTCAAACAATCTATATATTTCCAAGCCGTACATTTTTTCAAGGTATGACGTACGGATAAGCCCATCATTATGTTCGGCTGTTATTGAACCATGGTATTCTAAAACTAAATCATACACTTTTTCTGAAAGTTCTGGAATAATCTGTCTTGATTTTCCATCAGATAGATCCATAAGGGGTATGATGTGAAAGTTTCCATCCCCAGGATGTCCAGCAATCGTATAAACCATGTATTTTTTATATTGATCTAAAATTGCGTTAAGTTTAGGTAAAAATTCTGGTAAAAGTTCTGGTTTTACAATAATATCGTCTATGAAGGGGGCTGTTTTCTTATCTTTGACATGTTTTCTTAATAAATTAAAGCTTTCTCTTCGTATTGTCCAGTATTTTTGTGCATCCGCATGATTATTGGCCACTCTGGTTTTTAAAGAGAATTTTTCTACAACTTCTTTGTTACATTTTTCTAATCTCATAATTAGTTCTTTCTCATCGTCGCCAGTAAATTCTACTAGCATAAATAATTTGGGAATACCACCTGTCAAAATCATCCAAACATCAGGCAGAAACCTGAACATTGCCCCAAAGCCTATTTTTTTAACCAAGTCCGGTAATATCTTGAATATCAACTTAAACGTATGATCATCATAGGATTCAAAGCTTTCTGGCTCATGTTTATTTATCATATTAACCACATCTCCAAGTCGACCCAAGTTCTTGAGAAATACTACCAGTAATTTAGAATGCGTTTTAGGTTTTATTAGTTTAAATTTTATTTTAGTAACCAGGCCCAATGTTCCCTGAGAACCGACAAACAATTTTATTAAATCAAATATTCCATCCTGCCGATTATATACATTCCAAAGACAATATCCAGCCGAGTTTTTTGATACATTTGGTTTAGCTTTCTGAATAAGTTCATAATTGAAATTCAATAAATCATACATTTGGCGGTAAATCTCGCCCTCAAAATCATTTTGGAACTTCTTTTGTTCTAGTTCTTGAGGCGTAAGAGCTTTCAAAAGGTATTCCTCACCGTCACTCAAAACAACACTCAACTCCTGGACATAATTTTCGGTTTTACCATAACGCAAAGATTTCTCGCCTCCAGCATTATTAGCCACCATGCCACCCACAGTACAAATCTCTCGAGAAGCTGGATAGGAAGGTAATAATAAACCTTTTTTAAGAGTTTCTTTTTCAAAATCACGATAAAAAACTCCCGGTTCAGTTATGGCATATCCATCACTCGGCGAAATTTCCACTACTTCTAATACTCGATTAAAATGGGCGATAAAATCAAGAACAATGGAATCATTCAAGACTCCTCCTGTCATATCTGTTCCGCCAGAACGAGCTGTCAAAGATAATTCTGGATTAGAATCTTTATTAGCAACAACCCATTTAACTAAATTTTTTATATCCTCTGCGTCTTTTGGCCTAACCACCAATTGAGGCTTAACCTCAAAAATGCTTGCATCGTGGCTAAAAGCAATAAGCTCCTTTTCATCGGAGCTTATTTCACCTTCTATAATATTTCTTAAATCTTCCATGTGGTCTGATGCTGTATTAATTTTCTTCTTCAATTTCACCCACCTCTTTCAATCTACGATTAAATCTTTCTTCGTCTCCAAATTCAGTATCAAGAAATGTTTTAATTATTTCTTTGGCTTCATCTTCAGAAGTAAAATCCGAAGCCAAAGCCAAAACATTTATATTATCATCATTTCGAGCGGCATGTATCTGCTCTCTATTAATTGCTAACCCGGAACGAATACCGTCAAACTTATTTGCAACTTCATCTACACCAACCCCTGATCCACAAACAAGAATTCCGCGATCATCTGGATCAACCATACTTTCAGCCACTTTTTTAGCATAGATTGGGTAGTCATCTGCTGGGTCTAATTCAAAAGCACCCATATCTTCATGATCATATCTCCATTCAGTTAACCATTGCTTAACTTTTTCTTTTAATTGAAATCCACGATGATCAGCAGCTATAAATATCATAAGTGACTAATTATCAATTTTCAGTTTTCAATTTTCAATAAATTTTCAATGATTCATTGATCAATTGGTACATTCATTGGAAATTGGAAATTGTAAATTGGTAATTGGAAATTACTTTTGGTGGTTAAGATAATTAACCGCCGAAAGTGCCGCTATACATCCTTGTCCAGCAGCAATAACTATTTGATTAAAGGAAACATCAGTCACGTCCCCCGCAGCATAGAGTCCGGGGATAGCCTGCCCTGAGCTTGTTGAACTGGTTTCACAGTTTTTATTTACAATTATTTCTCCAAAATTATTTTTCTGGACATCATCAGAAATAATATCAGAATTCGGAACCATGCCTATGTGGATAAAAATCCCATTCACTTTTATTTCATGTTCCCCTTCACCAGCTGGCGAATTTTCATATTTCAAACCAGTCACAAATTTCTCACCTATAATTTGAGTGGTTTTTGCATTATATATTATTTCCACATTCTTTTTAGCCACCAACTTGTCTAGTAACACCTTGTCACCCTTGAACTGACTGTTTTTGTTTATAATATAGACTTTCAAAGAAATATCAGCCAACATCAATCCAGCTTCCAAGGCCGAGTTTCCACCACCAATAACAGCTGTAATTTTTCCGGCAAATAACGGCCCGTCACAGGTAGTACAATAACTGACGCCTTTATTCCTAAATTCTTTCTCCCCTGAAATGTTTAATCCCTTCGGATGAACTCCGGTTGTTACAATAACCGATCTAGCATTATAATCTTGTCCATTTTTTGTTTTTATTAGAAAAGTAGAATCTTCTTGTTTGACTATTTTATCAACCTCTATGCCTTCTTCAGGGATGACATTATAAAATTTAAGGTGTTCCTTAAATTGATTGGCAAGAGTTATACCATCAGTTTGAGGAATTCCTGGCCAATTGCCTATCTCACCCGATGTTGCCACCTCACCACCAAAATCTTTGGTAATAATTTTAAAATTAAGCCCGCGCCGAGCGGCGTAAATACCAGCTGATGTGGCAGCAGCTGACCCGCCAATTATAATTAAATCGAACATTGGTTTAAATAATAACGTATTTATTATATCATAGACAGGATGAGCAACAAATCTTTATTACTCATACTTTTGTTGGTAAGTATAGCCACTCATTTTGCCTTCTTTGGGCACCCAAATCAGACAGTTTTTGATGAAGTCCATTTTGGTAAATTCATATCGGGCTACTATACTCATGAATACTATTTCGATATTCACCCCCCATTAGGAAAACTAATGATCGCCGGCTTCGCTAAACTTTTTAACTTTAAACCAGAATTCAGTTTCACTCAAATCGGTGAAAAATTTCCTGACAACAAATATTTAGCCCTACGATTCCTTCCCTCTTTGGCTGGGGCGTTACTACCAGTTGTTATATTCCTGCTTGCTCTCCAGCTCAAATTCACGCCTCGGGCAGCCTTTATGGCTGGATTCTTGGTAGCTATCGAAAATGCTTTACTTGTCCAAACCCATTACATTCTTATGGATGGCTTCTTGTTACTTTTCGGATTTTTGACACTCCTCTTTTATTTTCGGCGAAATTTCTTATGGATGGCCGTATTTGGTGGATTAACCATGTCAATCAAATGGACCGGTCTGACATTTTTGGCTCTACCCTTTTTAATAGAAACACTTCACATCTACAAGCAAAAAGAATTTAAGAAAGTTTTTAAATTGCCAATCTATTTTTTGGTAATTCCCTTGGTTTTGTATTTTTCTGTTTTTGCCGTTCATTTTTCTTTGCTCACAAAACCAGGTTCAGGTGACGCTTTTATGAAACCGACCTTTCATCAAGACAACATTGTTACGAAGTTTTTCCAACTAAACACGGAAATGTACCGCGCTAATCAGCGTCTGACCGCAACACATCCATATGGCAGTTCATGGTATTCATGGCCTTTTATGACTCGACCAATTTTTTACTGGGTATATGAAAATTCAAGAATATATTTGCTTGGCAATCCAATTATCTGGTGGGCATCTACCGTAGCGGTAATCTTATTACTGCTACGGAGCATTGAACAAGGAGCAAGGAGCATTAAAAATAAAAAATCGATGTTCACTGTTCCCTGTTCATTGTTCCTTTTTGGTGGCTATTTTTTAAACCTGCTACCCTTTATCGGAATTAAGAGGGTTATGTTTTTGTACCATTATCTGACGGCTCTCATATTCGCCATATTGATATTAGTTTATTTAATTGAAAAACAAAAACACGCAAGAAAAATATTTATCGGATTGGCAATTACATCTGTCGCCGCTTTTATATATTTTGCTCCATTAAGCTACGGATTACCCTTGAGTCCTAAATCTTATGAATCACGAGTCTGGTTCTCGAGCTGGAGATAAACGAAAAAGCTCCACGATGAAGCTTGGGGGCTTATTTCGTGGAGCGTCTGCTCCAGTTTCGATACAGGGCGATAGCCATCACGCTACCATGAAAGAGCGTTGCCAGGCCCGGAAAAACAAAATCTTGCCAATCTCCTCGACCAGTTTGCAAGTGTCGAAGGTGCACTAGCGGCAAATCGAGCGCGAAACTGCTTGTCCAAAAAACCCACGGCTTTGCGCTCGCTTCACCCCTCCATGCTTGTGACATGTATGGGACAAACGAGAGCATCATAGGCACTTGGGTGAACAGATTCGCATCAGTTGCCGAAGACAATTTCCAGATCACCGTAGCCGCAATAGCCAATGAGATCGGAAGATAGTCCCTGCGCGGCGGAAGTTCGAAGCTCCCTCGCTTCCAAGCAAGAGCCCAGATTAACACGCAGAGAGAAGTATCAGTCAGAAGCAAAGTTGACAGATACCAGTCCTGATTCATTGTGAAATAACTGCTAAGATTTACAATCGTTAGCAATACCCACAAATTCCAAGAAGCAGTGTTCGCCTTCTCTTTTCCAAGAATGACACTCCGGTTTAACACCCAGAATCCCCAGGCGTTGAGCGCCGAAATAATGACGGCCAATAGAACTGTCGGTATCACTTTCTCCCTCCTTCCTTGTCTTTGTCAAAGATGCGGGGGAACTTGTCTATAT
>Ga0209542_10014634_pt1 | contig 13321 bp, 16 predicted proteins | sample RifCSPhighO2_01_FD_184028 | JGI IMG/M metagenome (GOLD analysis project Ga0209542, IMG submission 184028) | Soil microbial communities from Rifle, Colorado - Rifle CSP2_plank highO2_0.1 (SPAdes) (version 2) | ecosystem: Environmental > Terrestrial > Deep subsurface > Rock core/Sediment ... | reverse complement strand
ATTTTACCATAAAGAAGTCCTTTGCCTTTGCGGCAAATTCCCGGATAAGGGCGCTATTTTTAAAACGATTTCTCCGAGGAGTTCGTGACAGGCTAAAACCGTATCTTTATAGGTGTCCGGAATTGAGAGGCCTTTCTTCTTCAGACATTCTTCGGCAATATCTACAATGCAAAGAATTAAGTCATTCACTGTTTTATCAAGTATGTTTCTGCTGTCCCGGTCTGCAAAATATCTGTCTCTGTCAATTTTTTCTGTTTTATTCATGAAATATGCGACTGTTTCTTCAAGAAATGAAACAAGTCTTTCTGTTTTGATTTCAGGCTTCATACGCTGCTTTTCTCCTGAATCTTATGCCTTCCGATTCATGCAGAACACGGTCGCTTACATCATATAATTTGTCTTTATCAGGTTCTATCAAAGGTATCCCTTTTAGAGCCTCCTGAATGACAAATGGCGATTCGTTTTCATCGTCCAGAAAAAGTATTTCAATGTCCTTGTCAGAGGCCATCAATATCCTGTCAATGGCCTCTATTCGCACATCTTCGTCTTGACTATTCAGGTAAACTGCAAGGTCTATGTCGGAGCGTAAATGCGGGCTGCCTTTGGCATAAGAGCCGTATAGATAGGCAAGTAGAACTGTCCCTTCTCCTTGCAATCCTTCCAAGACCTCTTTTATCCTTTGTATTTCATCTTTTTTAGCAGTTGTGTTCACGAAGGAAAAATAACATAGAGGGGTAGCTATTACAAGGGGTAAAATTTACAGACAATCCTTTCTGCGATAGGATGTTCGGGGAAGCCGGGCATAAGAAGGATATTTCCGCAGATTGCCACAAGAAAGCCTGCACCTGTGGCTGGCAATATTCTTCTGACTGTTATATGAAAGTTTTCCGGCCTTCCAGGAAGCGCTGCATTGTCTGACAATGATTTTGGCGTCTTTGCAATGCACACAGGGAGGTTCTTATATCCAAATGCCTCCATATCCTGAATATCCTTTTCAGCCTCTTCTGTAAATATTACGCCGTCTGCGCCATACATCTCTGTTGCAATGGTTGTAATCTTTTCCTTTACAGGCATATTAAGCGGATAGAGATATTTAAACCTGTTTTTCTCTTTGCATAGCTCTATCAGTTTTTCTGCAATCTCCCGCCCGCCCCTGCCGCCCTTATTCCGGACGTCAGCTATAAATGCAGGGATGCCTTTGGTTTCAAGCCTATTGATTATTTCCTTTAGTTCGCTGCCTCTATCTCTCTTAAAGCGGTTAATGGCTACAAGGAATGGAAGGCCGAATTTTCTGATATTTTCAATATGTTTCTCCAGATTTTTAAAACCATGTAGTTGCAACGCCTTTAGCGTAGCCACAATGACAACAGCAGAGGGCTTAAGCCTGCCAATACGGCATTTTATGTCAAAGAACTTTTCTGCGCCAAGCTCTGTTGCAAAGCCTGCCTCGGTTATGACATAGTCGCTGAGCTTCAATGCCATCTTTGTAGCGATGAGGCTGCTGCACCCAAGAGAGACATTTCCAAAAGGCCCGCCATGCACGAATACTGGCGCTCTTTCATAAGACTGGACAAGATTTGGGTGGATGGCATTTTTTAAAAGCGCTGTTACTGCGCCAGAAATCTTTAAGTTTTTTAGCAATATGGGATTGCTAACACTGTCAAATGACAGAAGGATTTTCTTTACCCGCTCCTTTATCTCTTTAATATTCTGGCTAAGACAGAGTATGGACATTATCTCAGATGCGGCAGAGATGTAAAATTCATCTATTCTCTCATTTTTGTCGCCGACGCTGATTCTTATCCTTCGCAGCGCCCTGTCATTTATGTCAGAAACCCGTTTCCATAAAATCCTGTCAGGATTTATTTTGAGTTTATTGCCGTGATATATATGGTTGTCTATTATAGAGGCAATCAGATTATGGGCTGAAACCACTGCATGGTCATCTCCTGTAAAGTGCAGGGTAATATCCTCAGAAGGCAGAACCTGTGAATATCCGCTTCCTGTTGCGCCGCCTTTGACGCCGAAGAATGGGCCGAGGCTTGGCTGCCTTATGCAGGCAATGACCTTCTTATTTAATAGTTTAAATGCCTGTGCCAAGCCAATGGTAAGGGTTGTTTTACCTTCTCCGGCAGGGGTGGGAGTCATGGCTGTAACTATGATTAGTTTGCCGTCTTTAACATGCTTTAAGTCTTTAAGTAAGGCAGAATTGACTTTGGCAGTATGCGGGCCGTAGGATATGACATGCCGTGGCAGAATACGCAGAGTCCCGGTAATATCCTCAATTGGTTTTAGCTCTATTGAACGGGCAACATCAGCATCTGTTGTCATATTATCCCTGCAGAGAGGACTTGAGTCGGATTATGTGTCAAGTTTTTGGGTTTTTGAAAGGGGTATATATGCGGTTGCAATGGCTTAATTATTTGTATTGTAAAACACCATACCATCACAGGTGTGGGGATTTACTCAAATATTATTTCTTTTATGTTCTTTGCTGCAATCTTGTATGTTCCAAATGTAGTCTGGCCGTAGAATCTCGACTCTTCCTCAAATGTAATCGCAACAACCTCGCCGCTGCGCAGGGTTACCTGGCTGTCCTTTTTGCCATCGCTTGCCTCGCCGACAAATACCACCCTTTTAACTTTTTCAAAGGGTACACTGATAAAACCTTTGCCCCTTGTGCCTGCAAAAAAGAGCTGCCCCTCCCAGCTTACAAAACTGCACTTTGTGGATATCTCCTGGTCGTCTATTACAGTGGCAGCAAAATTAATATCTGGCTTCGGGATTTCACTCTCAGGGGTTTTAGCCATACCGGAAAATACAAACCAAACAGCCATAAGCAGTAAAAAAGTTAACGCCCTTTTCATTTTTAATACCTCCGATATGATTCTGAAGTCTTGCTTCACAAATTTGTGTTTTTATGGATATGCCTTCATGCTTTAAGGTCATTATAAAACGCAAATCTTAAGAGTCAAGAAGCCCCGCCCGCAGGGCGGGGCTTCTTGACTGCAGAGGAAATAAATCTCGATTTCCATGCGCCCTCCTTCATCCCCGTTCACAGGATGGGGCATACAGCGGGCTATGGCAGTTATGATTTAAAAAAAGAATAATTATTAAAGAAGGATTTGGGACAGGGGAGCAGAAAGAAGTTTCATGTATTCATATGCACTGCTATCGGCTCCATGAGTTTCAGGCCTGCCCTCGTATCCAGTCTGCTTACTGTCTTTGACCACATAATCTTAGCGCTCCTCTGCTGTTTTAAACTCGTTATATGTACCTTTACCAAAGTACCCGGGATTAATGGTTCACCGACATAGCTTACATTTATACCGTTTTTTGATGTGTCCTGTGTTATTCCTATCAATGGCGTTGTATGCTCTACCCCTTCTTCGGATATATAACAGTATGATAGCCAGCGCAACCGTTCCTCTGTCCTTCTTTCTGAGTCTTTTTCCATCATAATTGTTTTATTAAGCAGCTTTATCGCCTTTATTGTCAAGTATATTCTTTATCTGTTCTACCAAATCAGATGTTTTAAATGGTTTGGTCAGGTATCTGCAGTGATTTTTTTTAATGAATGATAATATCTCATCCGTAGGGCTGCCTATAAGAAACAGGGTTTTGGTTTTTAATTCCGGATAATTGTTTCCTACCTCATGATAGAGGTCTATACCGTTCATCTCAGGCATATTTATATCAGAGATTATGAGGTCATGGCCTTTCTTGGCAAGCACTTGCAGCGCCTCTTTTCCATTTTTAGCCACATCCACCGAATATCCAGCATCTGACAGCGCTTCAGAGATTACCGTTCTTAAAGTCACCTCATCATCAACAAGAAGGAGCCTTTTGCCGGATTGATGAGGGTTTTGCATGTCCCGCTAATAGCACAATTATTATATTTCTGTCAAACTATATTTGTAAAATAAATTACCCGCCGGCTTGCTGGCGGGTAATCTCATTCCGGTTATCCCCGGGAAATGCTTAAACTACTTTTCTTCTTTTACAAAGACATCATTCGCACCGCACTTTGGACATTTCTTTGGTTTACATCTGCCTTCCATTGTATAACCGCACTTTTTACATATCCATGCCGCCATGCTTGTATTACCTCCATTTTTCAGGTTTTAAAAGTTAGGTGGGGCAGTTTCCCACCCCTATCTTGCCGGCAGACTTTTTATTTGGGCCGTGCCTCCATACCCGCAGGCTGTTTTGTCGCCTGTGAAACTACAAGCTCTTTGTTGGCAACTATCTTATGCCATACACCCCTGGGTGCAAGCACTGTAACGCCGGGTTTGAGGCCTATGCATTCTTCCCTGCCGTTATCCATGCAAAAGGTCCCTTCGCCTTCATGGACAAAGAATATCTGGTCTCCCTCAGGATGCCTGTGATAGTCAAGAACCTGACCGGGCTTGAAATAATAGGTGTCTGTGGTGAGCTGTTCGCTCTTGATATGGTTTACCTTGTTTACATTCTCATTCTTGAATTCCTTTTTTTCGACTACATTTGCGTAATTCATTTTTTACTTACCCCCTTGTTTTGGTTATAGGATTTTTATGCGGCTATTGCTTCGTAAACCTTTCCTACAAGCTTGGCCGATGGTTTAAGTGTCTTTCTGCCGTCGGTCCAATTTGCCGGGCATACCTCATCAGGATGGCCTGCGACATATACATTCGCCTTCACCTTCCTGACAAGTTCTGATGCGTTTCTACCGACATTGTAGAAATTCACCTCTGACGCAGCAAGTTTTCCTTCAGGGCTTATGATGAATGTCCCCCTCAGGTCAAGCCCTGTGGCTTCGTCATACACGCCGAATATCCTTGATACATTTCCGGTGGGGTCTGCGCCCATCAGGTATTTTACATCCTCCAGGAGCCTTTCAGACTGGTGCCATGCAAGGTGGCAGAATTTCGTGTCCGTGCTTACAGAAACAACCTCGCAGCCCATTGCCTTCAACTCCCTATGCTGTTCGGCAAGGTCTTTCAGTTCTGTAGGGCATATAAAGGTAAAATCCGCAGGATAGAAGAATAAAACCAGCCACTGCCTTTTTGCCTTCATATCCTCCAGACTTATCTTGCCAAAATCTCCTTTCGTAGGATTATAAACCTCCATCTCAAAACCCGGGACAGGCTGTCCTATCTTTACGATTGATTCCATGATTAATTCCTCCTTTTCTCTTTTTTCTGACATTCCCTGCAGATACCATAAAAATCTATATGGTTTCCGACAGGCTTGAATTTATCCGTTATATGATAAGGAAGCCGTAAGGCTTCTGAATAGTCCTCAAACACATCAACAATCTTGTTGCATTTTACGCATATTATATGGTGATGTGGTTTGGGGTTGGGGTCGTAATGCTTCTTCAACGGGTCAATGGTAATCTCCTGTATTTCTCCCTTATCCCTGAGCGCCTCAAGTGTGTTATAGACAGTCGCAAAGGATACGGTGGGATATTCTTTTTTTATGTGCCTGTATATATCCTCTGCAGCAGGATGGCTTGTATTACCGTCCATGAACTTTAGTATTGCGAGCCTCTGGGGAGTAAGCTTGAAACCCTTGTCTTTATATTTTTGTATAAGCTCTTTCATATAGCCTAATTTAGAATTATTCTTAACTTGGAATTAATATAAACTAAAATAATATTCCTGTCAAGAACTTTTTTCATTATGGCTTTATTTTATAATGCCGTGGTCTTACGGGGTTACGAATGTCATTCCCGTTTACGCGGAAATCCAGACGCCACCTCAACTATCAAGTACGGAATTATGTATGGTTCGGCAGGAATGACAGCAGCTATAATTTTTTAAGATACCGCAGCAAGTAAGAGGTTGGTTTATGAATGGCGGATTTTGAAGAGTTTCGCAACAGGAAAAATGACAATGCGATTTTATACACAGCATCACAAATATATGTCAATGCCAGGGATGCAAAGTTATGACACTCTGTATAAATGAGAAAGGCTAAACAATCACTTCTTTCCATTACCGCGGCCCATATCCATAATATCTTCTGAATGGACAGGCATGAACCACCTCTGCGCCACGAGTGTGGGTATTACAGCGCTTATTGTCAGGACACCTGCCAGCACAGAATACTGCACCGGGTTTATAAAACCTGAACTCAGACCAAATACAATAGCTATTAAACCGAATGTAAGCCCTGTGCTCATTAAGAGCGTGGTATACATACTTCCGCCGGGAATAAATCTCTTTGCGAGAAAATAAACACCGGCAAATTTTGTAAGCTGTTTCACTGCAAAAAGGAGTATAAAAAGCCCCAGCGAAGATATGACAACAGGCAGCGATACCTTAAGGCCGGCTACAATGAAAAATATGGGTGTTATGACTGCAAAGGTGACTGTTCTCAGGCGGTTTTTAACCGCCCTTGTTTCAGATGTTTCAATAAAATGTTTTGACATGAAAAGCCCGAGCACAAATGCCGGCAGTATGGCATGACCAGCCCCGAGACGCGCAAAATACATAAATACGAGCAGAAGGAGAAAGATATATTTTATTTCAGGCTCTATCACCTTATTTTTCAGCCTCGGATTATCAAAGACATGATGGGAAAATTTTGTTGCAATAAATATTACCGCTATAGAAACTAAAACAAAGACAGCAGCATACAATGTCGGTTTAGCGAACAAGATGCTAAGCGCAACGGCAGTCCATGTGTTGGTTATAAATGTTGACGCCATGAGCATCCTGCCGATATCGCTGTTTGACAGGTTGGTTTCAACTAAGACCGAGTAAACGACAGCAAGGGATGTTTCTGATAACGCTATTCCGGTAATAAGGGATGCATACAATGTCCAGCCAGCAATATAATAGGCGCAGAGAAATCCTCCGGCAAAGGGTGTCAAGAAAGAAAAAAAGCCGATAAGAAAGCCCTCTTTAAATTTCTCTTTCATCAGGCCGGTATCAACCTCGGCTCCTGCCAGAAAGGTTAAAACAATCCCTCCGAAACTCGCCAGAGACATCATCCATTCTTCTGCCGTGAGACCGAAGGCGCCTGCCACAACACCTGAAATGATTTCTATTATCGCTACGGACAGCCCGGCCTTAAGGGATATTAAGCTTGAAATGAAGACTAACAGGCCAACAATCAATGGTATAATATCTGCCTCCATACATTCCCCTTTATAAATTTGATACTGTAAACCAAATATCAATCTTGACCGCAGATTAACATGCTCTTATACCTGCGTCAAGGCTTGCGTATGGTATAGAAAATATGAACTGCTTAAAATGTATTTTGGTAAAAACCGGACATTTCTAAATTGGCTTTGCACAAACTCAGAAAAACCCTTGACAAAAGATGCTGTTATAAATTAACCTATTTCATCACAAATAAGTGCCCAGATAGCTCAGTCGGTAGAGCAGGGGACTGAAAATCCCCGTGTCGGCGGTTCAATTCCGTCTCTGGGCACCATAAAAATCAAGGGGTTAGCTAAAACAGGCTAACCTTTTTTATTTTGCGGAGTGAAGAACCCCGCCCACAGGACGGGGTATACGGCGGGCTATGACAGTTATATTCTTATTGACAAGACTGGCCTGTTAAGTTATCCCTAAAGGCAAATCTGTTATACAGGAGGGATTTATGAAACAGAATAATATAGATGTGGATAAGCTAAAGGAAGTAATAAATGAAGTTAAAGGAGATTTGGAGAAAGCAAAGAGGGTCAATAAAATTGAGGGTGAGTGGAATCTCGGCGAAGGGCCGCAGTTTTTATCAGAGATAAGCTTTGAAAAAGGAAAGGTTACCTTAAAGGCAGACCAACCCTCTTTCATGGGAGGCGGGGGCACACAGCCTGGACCGATGCATTACTGCCTTTTCGGCCTTGCCTCATGCTATACAGCCACATTCGTAACCATGGCCTCCATGGAGGGGGTGAAACTTAAAAAGGTCAGGGTGTCAGCAGAAGGTAAGATGGATTTTTCCAGGGTATTCGGCCTATCAAATAACCCCATTACTGGAGGAATAAAGATAACCCTTTTTGTGGAAAGCGATGCCCCTGAAAAAGAGCTTAAAAAGATAGAGGCCATTGCTTATGAGAGATGCCCTGCAGTTTACTGCCTCACAAATGCCATAAAGCTTGAGACGGGGCTGACCATAGAGAGAAAGTAGACTAACGGATTTTTTCCTCTTTTATCCTTGAGATAAAATCAAAGGCCTTTTTAACGCCTTTGTCATCACCTTCCAGAACAAGCACCACAGCCCCCTCTGAGCCGGCAATTCCGCCTGATGCCACATGCGTTGCCCTGACATCTGATCTGCCGAAGAGGATATCCACTGCCTGTATCTCTGTTATAATCTTTACATTCACAAGTGGCATCATGCCCACCTTATGTCCCATGGCGTATTTGAATCTCCCCTGTCCGCACTTTGCAGATGCCTCAATAACAGAAGGCACCAGTTTTTCAAGGCCAACAGGGACAATCAAATTACTCCCCCTCGCATTGATTATGCCCATTGCAGCGCCGATTGTCCCGCCCTTTTCATTTGACATCAGAACGCCTGCATGGCCGTTTGCATCCACTGCATTTGCGCCTTTTATATACACATCATCTGCTGTGAATTCTTGGAGCGCCTCGTTTGGCGTCATAGCTGTCACCTTGCCATTCTTCAATACAAATGGATTTATTCTCCTGTCAGAATCATTTGCCCCAAGTTCGCCGTATGCGATTCTGCCTGCTGCAAACCAGAACTTATCAACTTTTCTATTAAATATCTCCTCTGCAACATAGGCATTTGTTGTGCCGCCGATGATTATGAGCCTCCCCTTTTTCAGCGCCCTCTTTACCTCAGGCATCTCCTTGACAGCCTTTGCAATAAGCCTCTTGGATGCAGCAGGGGTGAGGACAACCACTCCCCTTGTTTCTTCGTCAGATTTTTTATAAAACATAAACTCCTCCCATAAAAACAGGTTAAGGTTAAGGTTGAGTAAAATCAGCTATTTTGTCAAGGGTTGACTGCCTTTACTACTTCTGCTACATTTAGCTCTAAATGTCCTCCACATTCCTTACAGCGCTTCTTCTTACCACATTTGCAGGCCTTGCTACAACCATCGGCAGTGTTATAGGCATTTTTTATAAAAAGCCGGGACCAAAATACATGGCATTTACCATGGGCTTTTCAGCGGGTGTCATGGTTTTGGTCTCTTTTGTTGAACTTTTGCAGCAGGGGATAAAAAGCATAGGCTTTGCATACGGACATATTGCATTCTTTGCAGGTATGGGTCTCATGTATGCAATAGATGTCCTTATTCCGCATAATTATATAATGGAAGAGCATGACCATTCAGAAAAACATAACCATTCCGGGGTTGCAATAAATAATAAGCTTCAAAAGGCATCGCTGTTTGTCGCTGTCGGCGTGGGGATACACAACTTTCCAGAAGGCATGGCAACATTTGCAGGCGCTCTTAAAAATATAGATGTGGGTATTGCTATTGCTATTGCTATTGCTATTCATAATATCCCGGAAGGCATTGCAGTAGCTGTTCCTGTATATGCTGCAACAGGAAGCACCAAAAAGGCGTTTTTATGGTCTTTTCTTTCAGGAATAAGCGAGCCAATAGGCGCCTTCGTTGCCGGCATTTTACTTCTGCCATTTTTAAATGAAACTGTCCTCGGTATAATGTTAAGCGGTGTAGGCGGCCTGATGGTATTTATTGCCTTTGATGAACTCTTGCCAATATCCCATTCCTACGGCAGGGAGCATCTGTCTATTATTGGTGTAATAATGGGGATGATAGTGATGGCAGTAAGCCTTGCAATGCTGAATTAATTAGTTCACGCTGAAAAACGCCCATCTGCGGAGCCTGTTCCGAGCATAGCGAGGAATCTTGCGCTCACTTGTGGGCAGATTTGGAATTTGGGCCATTGTCATTGCGAGCCGAAGGCGAAGCAATCTCATCCCTTTTTGATAACGTTAGGACTCGCTTCTCAGCGCCTTGCATCTGGACGATTTTTGAGCGTGAATTATATAACGGCATTTTTCAGTATCGCCTATTTACGAATACAATATAATATTCAGCTAAAAAATACTTCCCTCTTTATTGACTTTTTGATATTACCTTTGTATGTTATCACCGAATATAGAGTAAGCATAAAAAAGAATGTTATGCTGCTGTTCCAAGGTTTAGCCAAAGGATAAAGGAGCAGTATGATTCGTAAGACCCTAAAAGCAACGCAGCTTGCCACTTATTCAGTTGACCTTCCTAATCCAAATCAAGGGAAGGGGTCACAAGGGAAGGGGTCAGGTCTTGAAAAGTCATTTTTCACCTTCCTCCTCCTGAATAGCTTTGCTGACCGTAGTGTAGTGAATCTGTAAGTAATCCGCAATCTCTTTCAATGTATAACCAAACCTTGTATGTGCAGCGTATATATGCTTATTCCGGCCGGTTTTGTTTTGCTTTTCTTTAAATAGCTCCGACAGGGTCGGGCGACCTATGTGTCGCTGACTTCGAGGTATTTCCTTTATTTGTTCTTTGCCAGCCAATAAGTCTTTAAAGTCTTCAATGAACTTTTCATCTCCGAGCAGTATCTGTCCTTGCAACTCTTTCCATGGTGATACTTTCCTTATCCCCTCTCTGACAAATTCTTTGTATTGCCCTTGCGCTGTCTTTCTGTCTCTTCCAAATTGTTGCAACAGCCAGTCAGTGGTTAGATAATCCGGAACCTTCTTTAGTCCGACAGTTGCCGGATAGCTGCTCCATTTCCAATCTTCCGGAGCTTCAATAATCTTTGCCCTGACCGGGTTGAGGACAACGTATCTGTTAAGCTCAAGTAGATAGCTGTCTTTTTGCACCAATACCGCCTTGAATCTCCCCTGGAACACATGACCAGGCTTTCCGTGCCTCCTGTTGTATCTTTGGGTATAGACTCCATTTAATTGTCTCATCCCTTTTGAAAGGTTTGCATCCTGCGTTTCTATCATCACATGATAATGGTTGTCCATAAGGCAGTAGGCATGGCAAAGCCAGTTGTAGCGCTTCACAGCAGAGGCCAGCGTCTCAAGAAAGATTTCCCTGTCTTGATCGTCGCGAAATATCTTTTCACGAGCATTTCCGCGAGAGGTTACATGGTATACCGCTCCTGGGTATTCTATTCTTAATGGTCTGGCCATGAGGAATCCATATCACAGTCTTTCTTATTTTTCAAGACCTGACCCCATATTTCCTGACTGACCCCATATTTCCTGAAATTATTGTGGTGGTTGTCTTGACAAATTGCCCATTACAGCTATAATTAAGAAAAATTCTTTACAATAGTAAACCGCATGGCTTAGCTCCGATATTAGGAAAGGAGGGAACGAACATGTTAAACAATAAACCACTTTCACTGTTTTTACTTGTATTTGTAGCAATGTTAGCCTTAGTGAATTCAGGGTGTGCAAGAACACCTGAGCAGAGAGCGCAGCATCTTGTTAAGCATATTTCAGATGAACTCAAGCTGGATGAAAATCAGCAAAAGCAGCTTGAAAGGATCAAGGATGAATTTATGACTAAGCGGTCAGATATGGGGCAAATGAGAGAAGAGATTTTTGAAGAGATGCTTTCATTAATGAAAGATGCGCAGGTTGACCAGAAATCAACGGATTCAGTTGTTGAAAAAAACCAAAACAGGACTAACGAACTGATTCAATTTTTCTTTTCCAAATTTGCAGAATTTCATGCCATACTCACACCCGAACAGAGAGAAAAAGTGATCGCACTAATGGAGAAACACAAGCAAAAGAAGGACAAGTGCTGGTATAGGAGATAAACCGTGATAAATAGGCAAGGAGGTGTTTGATAATCTCAAATACTGGAATGTCTTTTTTTGCCATATCATTATAAAGCTATACCTTCCCCTCAGCAAAACAAACCTTGTTCTTTCCACGCTCTTTCGCCTCATACATGGCCTTGTCTGCCTGGCTTATAAGCGCTGTGCCCATTTTTATTATATTCTTCCGCAGTATTACATTTCCCTTGAAAGAAGCAACACCCACACTGGCGGTTATGATGCCTTTGATATTTAATGCCTTCTCTTTTATAGAATCCGCCTCTTTAATGAATACACTGTTTTTTATCTTCCTTCTGATTGCTTCAGCATATTCCCCGGCAATTCTCAAGTCTGCTTCAGGGAGGATAATAACAAATTCGTCCCCTCCGTACCTTGTGAGAATGGCATCTGCCTTGTTAAACACCTCTTCCATCAGCCCGCCAACCTCCTTGAGGACCCTGCTTCCAACCAGATGTCCGTATGTATCATTAACCTTTTTGAAGTGGTCTAAATCAAAAAATATCAGGCTCACATCCTTACCCCTCTCAACAGCCCTGCCCAGTTCCTTTTCAATGGCCTCAAAGAAAAATCTGTCATTATGAAGGCCGGTAAGGTTATCAAGCCCTGAAAGTTTCTTAAACATTGCAGCGTCAAGGGTGTTCTGGATAAGGGTTGAGGTATAGCCGGCAAATATCTTAAGGAGTGTTAAATCCTTGCGGTCGTAGTTTATCCTCTCTTTCCTGTTTATAAGCTCAATTACACCTATCTTTGCGCCTTCTATCTCTATGGGCACACAGATTATTGACCTGCTTATAAACTTCGTTTTTTTATCTATCGCAGAATAAAAATGGGTATCGCTTGCAACATCTTTGCTTATGTAAGGTTTCACTGAGGTATATGTCTGGCCGACAATGCCGACATTGTCAGGCAGGGAGGTCCCTACAATATTTGAAGAGCCTTTTCCAAAACAGGCAATAAAGTAAAGCCTGCCTTCATTTTGAAATTGGTCAAATTTAAGGAGAGGGTCATCCAGGAGTATGGAGCCGGACTCAGAAGGGACAAACTCGTTTGCCCTTAGCAGTATGGTCTTTAACAGGCCACCGATATCTACCTCCTGCCTTTTCCATCCAGCCTTCTTTTTCCTATGAAGCACCTTATCCAGGACAGCCTTCTTGGCAAGATTGACAACGATAGGAAGCCACCTCCCTGTTGGAAATTTTGGATTTGGGAATTAGAAATCTGGTGTTGCCATTGATAGTTGACGAGACCCTTCGCTAAATACGCTTTATGTGACTACGCTCAGGGTAAATGCTCCCGTAAATGCTTTTGGTCGCATTTATTTCACAACCTCTCCCTTCCACTTCTTCATGCCGCCCTTAAGATTGGAGACATCTTTGTAACCATTTTTCATAAGGATTTCGCTAAGCTCGTCGCCCATTGGCCCTCCATGACATACAAACACAATGCGGTCATTGGTGGAAAGCTCTTTTAATATCCTTCCCTTTGCGGTATCGTATAGAATGTTTACGGCCCCTTTTATATGCCCTGCTGAATAA
>Ga0209542_10014633_pt1 | contig 13321 bp, 13 predicted proteins | sample RifCSPhighO2_01_FD_184028 | JGI IMG/M metagenome (GOLD analysis project Ga0209542, IMG submission 184028) | Soil microbial communities from Rifle, Colorado - Rifle CSP2_plank highO2_0.1 (SPAdes) (version 2) | ecosystem: Environmental > Terrestrial > Deep subsurface > Rock core/Sediment ... | reverse complement strand
GCGATATTCTCATCTACCTCAAGAAAAAATTTGACAATAAATTATTGATCTTCTCTCTTGATTCTGGATTTACCCAGGAACCGATGATCAAAACCTTGTTAACTTATTACAATATCACTGAATATCCTGCCTTAGTGATGGGAAACCAAGTTTTGGAAGGACACCAGAGCGCGGAACAGCTGATGCAATACATTTGCGCTGACTTCCAGCAGATGAACAGTACTGTACCCGAAGAATGTCTCGCTTTTAATAAAGAAAAAATAAATCTGGCTAAAAATCCACTCATTAATTAATTTGTTTAATAATTCTAATTTCTAACTACCGTAAATCCTTTCGCTTTTAGAATTCTGGTAACGGAAGCATCGATCTGTGCTTCCGGAATTTCTCCTTGCTGAACCGCGGCTTTCACTATTTGGATCATGCGATAAATCTCATTCGGATCATGGTCAAAATTAAGTACCACATCATTGCCGGCCTTAAACACCGCTACATACATCTCATCCAGGGAATGATAATAATTCTTTAGGCCTAACATGTGAATCTCATCGGAAACAATCAGACCGTCAAAATGAGCCCTTAAATCATCCATCACTTTTTTAGAAGCAACCGAAGGAATTCCCTCTGAATTAATTTCTCCGGAGGTAATAATATGGCTGACCATGATGGCCTTTACCTCGCCTCTTTCTTCCAGATAAGAATAAGGGTAGACATCTTTCTTGCCGATTTCAGCTGCTACCACATATTTGTGCGGATCTTTGACAATCAAGGTTTTGCCAGGATAATGCTTGGCCGTCGCTAACACCGATTCAGTCTGCAAGCCAGTGATATAAGCCTGCGCCAGCTCCGAGATTTCGCTTTCATTTCCCGGGAAGGATCGGCATTTCCAGATATCATCTTTTAGATCGACTACAGGAGCGAAATTCAAATTAAATCCTAGCTTATGCAAAAATTGTCCTTCCTCTACGCCTTTGGCGAACGCTTTATCCACGGTATCGATTTCTGAAGCTGGCGTAAACTGGCGGATGAATCCAAAGGGAGTCACACAACCTTCTAAGTCTGAAGTCACAAAAAAAGGAATCGCCATTTGGTATTGGAAATCAACAATGGTGTTATTAAAGACATGTTCAGTTTGCCGGGAAAATAAATGGATGCCGCCCAGCTGCATATTTCTCCAGGGCCAGTAATTCTCCTTGTCTCCCACTACCACAACCATCTGGGCAATTTTCTGCTCCATAGTCATCTTGCTCAGATCAACTACCTTATTCTTGACATCCACTGGTTTCTGCTGCGGGATAAGTAATCCTTTTGCTTTAACGATATTGAGGCAGCCTAAAATTAAAACCAGAACTAATAGCCCATACAATACTTTTAGTTGCACACTATGACTTTGTACACCATCCCTCTTTTTTTTGTTTCTCATACTAAATTCGCTGATATGCTTACCAATACGGCTGCTGTCGGCAATAATTATACGCTTTGTTATTCAACCAAATCTGTAATCCTGCTTTTGCCCCGCACATCCAATCTAAATCACCCTTAGGTTGCGCTTGACATTCTAACTGTTCCCGAGCCTGCAAGCAACATCGATCAATATCATAGAACGAAGTCATTTCGCCCTGCCATTCGATCATGCAAAGCGGTTCTTCCTTATCTAAGACATACTGTGCTTGACCTAAAGTTGGAAGTTTTACTCCCACAAACATTATCAATAAAAGCATCGCTAATAACCCTAAGGAAACATTGATAATAAACAAACTTCTCCCGGAAAGCATTACTTTAGTTAAAGCAAAAAGGTATATAAATGTATTCTGATTAAAGAAGCATGAATAGCATATGAATCATATCCAAAAACATTTGAATGAATTCTTCCGCGACATCACCGCTATCGGCGGTTTTGCAGCGTCAGTATTGCTGATCTTATTATTCATTTCTTCACCCTTATTAATTCCCTTAATCGCCGGATCAGTTATCACTGCTGGCGTGATCGTCTTGATCAGGATATTTTATTTCAAGAATCGTCCGAAAAAAGAAACATATCACACTTTCTGGGAAAGAATTGATGCCTCTTCCTTTCCTAGCCTGCACACCGCAAGAATTGTTTTTCTGGCCATTCTCTTCAGCGCCTATTTTTCTAATCGCTACCTAAGTATACTTTGCGCTATTACTGCCGCCTTAGTTTCGTATTCCAGAATTTATCTTAAGAAACATGATTGGTGGGATTTAGCCGGCGGAGTAGTATTGGGAGCGGCAACTTATTTTCTGGTAATTAAAATATTCTAGGCACAATATGTCCAAAGCAAACTTTCTCATTAAAGAAACTCCTGAATGCGGCAAGGGTATCTTCAGCAAAAAAGCGCATCCTAAAAATGAAGTGCTTTTCTCCTTTGGCAGCAAAATCGTTTCCTGGTTCAAGGCTAACCATCGCAGCATCCAGCTGGGTAAAAATAAATGGTTAAATCCCAGCAAAAAAGAATTAGGTTATTACGTCAACCATTCCTGCCAGCCTAACGCTCGGTTTAAAGCACCACATCATGTCGCTGCCTTGCGCGCCATTAAACCGGGAGAAGAAATAACCCTTGATTATGCTACCTTAGTTAATATTCCCAAATGGGATATGGACTGCTCCTGCGGAAAGAAAAATTGTCGGAAGATGGTCAAGAGCTATTCTAAATCTCCTAAAAGTATTCAAAAGAAGTATAAGGGAATTGTGTCGTTTAAACTTTCTTCCTAACTTTCATAAAATCGCCCAGAGTAAATCCATCGGACTTACCATCCTTTTCTTTCTCATAGGATTGCTCCAGATCTTCTACTACCAAAGAAACTCCTAAGGTCTTCTCCAGCCTTCGCGCAATATCCACGGAGGGCGGCATCCGACCTTGCTCCCACTTAGAAACAATACTTTCTTTTTCTTGTAAGAAGCGAGCGAAATCCTCCTGGCTTAATCCTTGCTTTTCCCGCGCCTGGCGCAATACAGAAGCATAATTATCTTTTACCCTAAAAGCCGGCTCTTTATGCATTTTTTTATGACTGACTCGTGTCACATCTGCCTTCTGCCGCAAGGTACCAAAACGCGCGCAGTTTGGACAGACATTCATCTCCACTCCTTCAACTTCCGCGGTGACTAAGCCGCCTTGTTTTCCGCACATGTCGCAGGATGCCATACTATGCTAAGAGAATAATCTCCTTTTAAAATTTTCTAGAGCCTAAACTAAATTCCATAACCTATTTAAAAGCAAATAAGCTCAATTTTCCCATGGCCAGACAGAAAATCAGGGAATTTGATGCAAAGAAATTAATTCTTCAGAATCTCAATCAGGAATATAAAGGAATCCTCATCGATTTTCATACTGATTTAGAAAATCTTCCCACGCAATACCCTTGGCTATTGCAACAAAAATTAGTCATCAAGCCTGACCAATTATTTGGCAAACGCGGAAAATTAGGATTAGTTCTCCTCGATGCTGACTTTCAACAAGTCAAAGAATACCTTAAACAACATTTGAATAGAGAAATCACTATCGGCAAAGCAACTGATAAATTAACTCATTTTTTAATTGAACCATTCATTGCCCATCAAACAGAATACTATCTCTCCATCACTTCAGAACGCGATCATGATTTAATTAATTTTTCAGAAGCCGGCGGCATTAATGTTGAAGAGAATTGGCATAAAGTCACTAAAATAGAAATACCAACCCTAGAAAAATTAAATTTAGAAAAAATAAAGGCTTCGGAAAAAATAAAAATATTTATTCAAGAAGTATTTACCATCTTCAAACAGCACCATTTCTCCTACCTAGAATTCAATCCCTTTACTCTCGACAAAAACAATAACATTGTCCTTCTAGATACTGTCGCCCAGATGGACAGCTGCGGAATAACTATGCCCTTTCCCAAACCCTTTGGCAGAAAATCTCATCCGGAAGAAGAACATATCGCTGCTTTGGATAAAGAAAGTGGAGCTTCTCTGAAACTGACTATTCTCAACCCCCAGGGAAGAATATGGAATATCCTTTCCGGCGGAGGGGCAAGCATTATTTATCTCGATGCCATCGCCAATAGCGGAAAGCAGGAAGAAATTGCTAACTACGGAGAGTATTCCGGAAATCCAACTACTGAGGAAACCTATCAATATACTAAAACTATCCTGAGCGCCATGACTAAAGAACACCACCCACAAGGAAAAGTGCTGATCATCGGCGGAGCAATTGCTAATTTTACTGACGTAGAAAAAACATTCATCGGTATCATTAAAGCCTTCCAAGAATATCAAGAACTATTACAAAAAGGGAAAGTTTCCATCCTGGTCAGGCGCGGAGGACCGAATTATGAAAAAGGCCTCAAGCTGATGGAGCAGACTGGAAAAGAACTGGGCTTGCCGATCGCGGTACATGGTCCAGAAACACCGATGACTAAAATGGTAGAAAATATTCCCGGAGCGAGCTCATGAAATTCACCAAAGAAACCACGGCAATATTTTACAATCTAAAACCATTGCCGATCCAGCAGATGCTAGACTTTGATTTTCTCTGTGCTAGAAATCCCAGCGTCTCCGCTATCGTTCATCCAGGAAGAAAAGGATTTCACAAAGCTTTTTTCGGACAGCAAGAAATTCTTATACCGGTTTATGATTCCTTGCAGGAAGCAACCAAAAAACATCCTCATGCAGAAGTATTGATCAATTTTGCCTCTCACCGCTCAGCTCATCTTTCTTCCATTGAAGCATTAAAATCAGATTCACTTAAGTGCCTGGTTATTGTCGCCGAAGGAATTCCAGAGCGCCAAACTAAAGAATTAATTACTCTAGCAAAACAGCAGCGTAAACTTATTATCGGCCCCTCTACCGTCGGCGGGATTGCTGCTGGCGCATTTCGAATTGCTGGTTACGCTGGTGGAAAGATAGAAAACATTATTCGCGCCAAACTCTTCCGTCCCGGAAGCGTAGGTTTAGTTTCCAAATCCGGGGGCATGATGAATGAATTATTCAACATCATTGCCAGGACTACTGACGGCGTAAAGGAAGGAATTGCTGTAGGCGGAGATTTATTTCCTGGTTCAACTTTACTCGACCATTTACTTCGTTTTGAATCCAACCCAGAAATCAAACTTCTGGTTGCTCTGGGAGAATTAGGCGGAAAACAGGAATATGAGATTATCAAAGCTAAACAAGAAGGAAAAATAACCAAACCGCTGATTATGTGGACTCCCGGAACCTGCGCAGATATCTTTCCTTGGGAAGTGCAATTCGGCCATGCTGGAGCAAAAGCCGGAAGTAATGAAGAATCCGCTAAAACAAAAAACCAAGCCCTTAGAGAAGCGGGCATCATCGTTCCTGAATCATTCGAACAACTGGAAGAAAAAATCAAAGAAACTTTTCAAACTTTAGGACTTCCCAACTCCAATGAAAGTACACCAAAAGAAGTTCCCCTCGATTATACTGAAGCGCTGAAAGAAGGAAAAGTCCGAAAAGCAACCAATATTACTTCTACTATTTCTTCCGATCTGGGAGAAGAACCAACCTATGGTAGCGTTCCCATCAGCCAAATAGCAGAAGAAGATTATTCCCTCGGAAATCTGCTAGCTCTACTGTGGTTTAAGAAAAAACTTCCAGCATATTTTACTCAATTTCTGGAAAAATGCATCTTACTGACTGCCGATCACGGGCCGGCTGTTTCTGGAGCGCATAATGCTATTGTTGCTTCAAGAGCAGGTAAAGATGTTATCTCTTCCTTATGCAGCGGACTGCTGACTATCGGGCCTCGATTTGGCGGAGCGATCGACGATGCCTGCCGCTATTTCAAAGAGGCAGTCGAGACTAACAAATCACCATCAATTTTCGTCGAAGAAATGAAAAGCAAAGGGATTCCCATTCCCGGCATCGGGCATCGTGTGAAATCCATTCGCAATCCTGATAAGCGCGTAGAATTGTTAAAAGAATTTGCTAAGCAGCATTTCCCCACCACTAAATATCTTGACTACGCTCTGCAAGTAGAAAAAATAACCACTAAAAAAGCAGAGAATCTCATCTTGAATGTAGATGGCTGCATGGCTGCCTTATTTTTAGACGCTCTCCAATCATCACAACAATTTAGCTCAGAAGAGATCAAAGAAATTATCGACATCGGCTATATGAATGGCCTCTTCGCCTTGTCCCGCAGCATTGGTATCATCGGCCACATCTTAGATCAAAAAAGATTGAAAGAAGGATTATATCGCCATCCTACGGAAGATATTTTGTATTTACAATAAATTACACGCCTGTCTTTGTTATTTACTAGTCAACAATTATATTCCAAATTCACCCCATCGGAAAGATGAAACAGATAAGTCTTCCCGCCTCCGAAAATAAAAAAAAGATGATGAACCAAAAATCAACCCCCAGTCTTCCAGATTTAGACTTCTGCGTGCTCTCAGCATTACATTTATTCTCCCGAGAAGAACTGCCAGATCTAGACTTAGGAAATTATCAAAGACCGCTGGTAGTTGGCAGCGGCAATGCTGCAGTTACGGGAAAAATTCTGCTTAAAGAAAAAGATGCGGTCTTTGCCGACGAAAGTAATTATCAAGATAAACTCAAAAACATTCCCGCCATTGATGGAGCCATCCTTATTTCTGCATCAGGAGGAAAGCATGCACCCATAATTGCCCAGGAATTACAAAAGAAAAAAATAGAGACCAGGCTTCTCACCAACAATTCCAACGCTCCTGCCAAGCAGCAGGCAGCAAAATCCTTTGTCTTCCCAAAACTTCCTGAACCTTATACCTATAATACTTCAACTTATTTGGGCATGATCCTCGCCAAAACCAAAGAAGATCCTCAGAAAATCCTAGAATATCTTCGCCAGCTCAAGAAAATGCTTCCTATTGACTTAGATAAGTTCAACGCCTTCTGCATCATTGTTCCGGAGGAATTCGACCTCGTTCGCGAGATGTTCCAGACTAAATTCCAGGAATTATTTGGACCGATGATCTCGGCTAAAATCTGCACTCCTGAACAGATGAAACATGCCAAGACCGTTATTCCTTCGGAAAAAGAATTGTTCATCAGCCTGGGTTACCAAAATAATCTCTTTGGAAAGCATCGCCTGACCCTTCCTTTGCCGCACCAAGCTGATTTTGGCGCAGTCATGGCTACGGGGTATTTTATCATCGGCCAAATCCAGAAACAGCATCCGCCTTACTTTAAAGACAACATCGAATCATATACGAAAGAAATTTCTAAAGTCTTTGGACAAGAGATTAAGCCCATTGTGGAATAGAAAATAAGAAGTTATCCCTAATTACTCTTTAGAATAGCGATCTAATTTTCGGTATAAAGTTCTGCGATCAATGCCCAGGAGCTTTGCGGCATACGTTTTATTTCCGTTGGTAGCTTCTAAAATTCTGGTGATATACGCTTTCTCCAGCTGCTCCAAAGTAGGAATTTTCTCAAGATCAAGGCAGGAAAAGGTTGAACGCAAGGTAGTAACTAAATCAGGGTTCTGCTTATACGCCTCGCGTAAGTTTTCAGCGATATTTTCTAATGACATGGTAATTCTCATATTTAACCGTTGAAGAACTGTTTATAAAACTTAGGAAACTATAGGTTCAGGGTTACAACAAATTTTATAAAGGACTTACGTTCTGAACTATTTAGGTGTTTATTCGTGACTGAAGATTCCAAACCAGAACCTAAGCATAATTCTGAAGACGAAGTTATAGATCTTTCTAAGCTAAAGCAGAAAGTGAAAGGACTTTTCAGTAAACAGAAAACTGAGGAAACAAAATCTCACCAGCATCATACTTCAAGTCATCAAAGCAAAGAATCTGACGACTCTCTTTCTCTTGATTTTAACCAAGTCAAAAGCGCTGCCGCAAAGCATGCCAAATGGATTATCCCTTTAGCCTGTATTCTTTTTGCGGTCTTTGTTTCCGCTTATCTTCGCACCATGCCCCAGCGCATGCCTATTGCTGATGATTGGGCTGGCAATACTGTTAATAATTATTACCAAGATCTGATCAAGCAGCAGATAGATCAGCAATATCCTTATCTGCCTGAGCAAAACAAACAAGCTCTTATTGCCAAAGAATGGCAGAATTTCCAGAATCAAAATAAAGATAACCTTGATGACCAAGTTAAAACGATTTCCAAACAATATCAAGAACAATTTAAAGATGATGAAGGCACTTTATATCTCTTAGGCATTGACCCTTATTATTTCTACAGGCAGGCCTATTACGTCCTTGAAAACGGCTTTCCCGGAACTAGTTACTTTGAAGATGGAATGATAAAAGACGATTACCGGCTTGCCCCTATCGGAGGAGCATCACTATGGAGTTTTCACAATTGGTTTAGTGCAGTTTGGCATAAATTTCTCAATTTATTTGGCGACTTTCCCCTAATGTATACTTTTTTCTTGGTAGGGGTTTTTTTCTCCGCACTCACCGTTATACCTGGGTTCTTCATCGGCAAGAAACTTACTAAGAATAATGTTGGAGGATTTTTCACCGCTTTTTTACTTGCGGTTACTTCGTTTTTCGTGGCCAGGACAACTGGAGAAAGTTCAGACTCTGACGTATATACAGTCTTTTTCCCGGTCCTGATCACCTGGCTATTCTTAGAAGTCTTAGATGCAAAAGAGCTCAGATGGAAATTAGTATTGATTTCTCTAGCTGGTTTTGCCACTGGACTTTTTGCCTTTGCTTGGAGCGGATGGTGGTATGTTTTTGCATTTATCATCGCTACTATGCTGGTTGATTATCTCTACAATTTATATCAATCCAAGAAGGAAGGAAAAAGTTTATCTCACAGTCTCAAATCAAAAGAGTCTCTACAAAAACTGTGGAATGCATCTTATATCTTCATCACCGCCGTATTCGTCATCATTTTCACTTCCTTTTATGATTTTTTCAGAGTCTTATCAGGACCATTCAAATTCATTAATCTTAAATCTGTAGCTGTAAACACCTTTTGGCCCAACATCCGTACTACCGTAGCTGAACTTAACGTCGTCTCTCTTTCCAATGTAATCGAAACCTTAGGCGGAAAATTATTATTCGTTTTAGCTATAGCTGGTATTATTCTGTTACTGTTCAGAAAGAATGCACAAGGAAAACGAGAACCTCATCTAGCATTTTTCTTAGCCTTATGGTTAGGAGCATCACTCTTTGCCACTACCAAAGGAGTCAGGTTTATCCTACAGGCTACTCCTATTTTTACCATTTCGCTGGGAGTTTGTTTAGGATTACTGTGGCACTATGCTTCACAATGGATCAGCGGTGAACTTAAGGTAAATAAAAACATCACTAAAGTAGTGGTCTTCCTATTACTTGCACTGTTACTTATCAGCCCTGCCAAAGCAGGATACCATCAAGCCCACAATTCTGCTCCCAGCATGAACGATGCTTGGTACAATACCCTCACCAAGATTAAAGAAGAAGCGCCTCAAAATATTATCATCACTTCTTGGTGGGATTTTGGCCATTGGTTTAGAGCAGTTGCTGACCGGCCTGTCACATTTGATGGGGGAACGCAGACCCCTTGGGGCGCTTATTGGGTAGGGAAATCTTTGCTGACTCCTAACGAAAAAGCAACCGCCGGTATAGTACGCATGTTAAATTGCGGGCAAAATTATGCCTTTGACGAATTAGATAAAATCATAAATGATACACCTAAATCAGCCCAATTATTAAATGAGATTATTGTTTTTGACAAAAATGCAGCTATCAAAAAATTAACACAAGCGGGTTTAACTGCTGAAGAAGCAGCAACGGTAACGAAGTACACACATTGTGATAATCCTCCTGAAGACTTTTACATCACTTCAGAAGATATGGTCGGAAAGGCAGGAGTTTGGGGTCACTTTGGCAGCTGGGATTTCACCCGAGCAGTGATGTACCAAAAAACAAAGAAGCTTGAAAGAAATAAAGCTGTTGCTCTTCTAACCGCAGAATTCGGAGTTAGTAAGGAAGAAGCAGAACAACTACATGCTGAGATCAAATCGACAGATGCGGATCGCTGGATTTCACCTTGGCCCGGATATATCTCAGGAGTACAGGGATGTAAAAAAGTTGATGAAAGCAAGCTTCGCTGCACCGGTTCAGTTCAAGGAAAAGATTTCATCATCAATGTTGACTTAACTAATTACTCAGCTAAATTTGAGAGTGAGAATGAAGTATATCCTAACTCTCTTGTCTATGCTACCAAGAACGAGATCGTAGAAAAAAAATTTTCTGGGACTACCTCAGGATTCTCAGTAGTCCTTATTCCTACTGGAAGCAATTATGCCTTCCTGGCCGCAGATCCCTTACAAGCCAATAGCATCTTCACTCAACTTTATTTCTTGCAGGGACATGGCTTGAAATGCTTCAGCAAGTTTGACGAAGTGCAGAATATAAATGGCGGAAGAATTATTACTTGGAGAGTAGATTATAATTGCATGCAGAAAAATAATCCCTTCTTCGCCGAAGAATAAACTCAAGGGCTTTACGGCACGATGTCTTTCATCGAGCCCCCTAGATGGACTCTATAAGAAGAGACATTTGTGGGCCCAGGAAAGTTCATGGGCTGTGTTGGGCATATAACGCTTGAGACTGCGAAGAAATACATTGAGACACATCACGCCAAATTTTTCTTTCTAGGAATCACCGACTTTTAAGTCTGGGAAGAGGTCAATTATCCTTTGCTCCGTTTTAAGAGGGATTTAACTATTTCTTTGTCTTCATCTTTTATCTCTTTGAAAAGAACTAACAATAAAATGTAAAGAACTGATAATAGCGATAAAGAGATAAAAAATAGTTTTCCTGGAAGATTCCAGAAATATGCTAAAAAATAGGTTATAAGCGTTGCTAACGTGATATTAAAAAACGACCTCAAAGAAATCAAAGCCTTGAATTTAACAAAAATATAAACTGAAGCAAGAACCAACCCCAAGAAAGCAGTTATAGTAGTTGCTGCTGCTGCTCCGGACAAACCTAATATTGGGATAAGCTTAGTATTAAGCACATAGGAAAAAATAAGAGTTAAAATTACAATTACCATAGCTACCTTTGGTTTGTTAGCTCCAAAGAGTATTGAGCATTGAGTCATAAAAAGAGAAAAGAATGCAAAACCAAGTACCAAAATGCTTAACGGCACTGCGCCACCAATGAAAGAATTAGAATAGAAGAAAGCTACTATTTGTTCTGCGTGCGTACTGATAAGTACAGTTAAAGGAAGAAGGAGCATTATTGAATAGCGCATAGACTGTTTAATGTACTTCTTGATAAGTTCAAAGTTATTATCAGCAATTGCAGAAGATACTGAGGGTAAAATTGTTAATTGTAAAGAAACTCCAAGAGAAAGAAGAAGCTTCCCAAAAGTTAGGGCCGAGGCATAAAGACCAGTTAACGTATCATCTATTAAAATACTTTTCACTAAAAGTAAACTTGAATCAGTCAATAAAGTCATGGAAGAAAAGAAGACTGAGAGAGGTAAGGTAAACTTGATTATAGCCGCTTTGCTGAATTTTTCTGGGTGTTCTCCTATTGATAATCTTCCTTTAATCATAATTAAAGCTACTACGAAAGCAAAAAGTGGAGCTAGGATATAAGCAGTTACAGCTCCAAAAAGACCGAAGCCAAAAAAAACCAAGGTCAAGGCAATTATTATCTTAAAAAAAGAATCAAAAAGGTTGACTTTTGCTTGTTCTTTGAACAGGAGCAGGCCATTCATAATTCCGGCTGTCAAAAGTCCTGACAATCCCTCTGTTAAAGCTATAAAAGAAGAAAAAAAGATAATCCCTGCAAGCGAAGGCTCCTTAAAAAAATTAGCAATGCTTTGTGAGAAGATAAAGAACGAGATTATGCAAATTATTGAATAGGCAAACAATATCTTGAAACTGGCATGAAATATTCCTGCTACTTTATCTTTATTTTCCGAAACATATTTTGAAATTGCTCGATAGAATCCCGTCAGGAATATCGTCTTAGTGATCAGGATCAGCGAAAGAATTATTCCAAAGTTCCCATAAACTTCTGGGCCTAAAAGCCTAGCCAGCACTATGTGGATTATGTAATTGGAAAATACGTCGCCAACTTTAGAGAAAGTTAGATAGATAGTGCCTTTAGCTAGTTTATGCCCCATGATTTAAAATATTCTATGAACCTCCCTTAGATTCTTAATAAAAATGATTGTAAATCATTTCTGCCACTTTGGAAGAACTTTAATTTTTTTTGCAGGAACTCCTGAATAAACGCTGTAAGGTTCTACATCTTCAAGAACTACACTGCCAGCTCCAATTATAGAATGGTCACCTATTTTTATGTGTCCAAGTATACAGGAATTGGCTCCTATCTCAACATTAGAACCTATGACTGGGTTTAGTTTTCTTCTTTCCTCTATGGTCATAGTATTCCTTTTTTTACTCTCTTCAGGGCTAAAAGAAATTTTTCCTCCAATGGAAGTATTTTGCCTTATCAAACAATTCTCACCTATTTTGCAGGCGGCAATACTTATGCCATAATAATGAGGAAATCTGGTTGAATAAGGTATGTCTGCAGAGGGAGAGATATCGCATTTGAATATAAAAATAAGTACATTCCGTAAAACACTACCTACAAATACTATAGATCTATTAGTGCTTTTATAGAAAGGAGTAACAAAAACTTTTATCAGAAATAAATTAATTTTCCCCATCATGTTGAATCACATAATCATTCTAAATTTTCCATTAAATCACCAAATGTTAAGATAGTATTAAGATTTTTTATTTTAACATTGTAATTTGATTCTAAGGCTGCAATAAACTGATAAAATCTAATAGAGCTCTGGTTTTTTAAGATCTCATCATTTAACTTCAGATTATCATGAATGTGAGAGCGATCTATTTTCCAAAAATCTGAAAAAAAAGATGTCAATTCGTTCCTTTCCATTTCTTCACCAACCGCTTAAACAAGTAGTGCATAAATAGCTTTCGCTTCTGTCTTCTTTAACAATCTTAATGAGAAAGTCAGTAATATTGTCTTGTTTGAGACGATCAAGAGTAATAAAACATTTAGAGCACCTCAATATCATTTCAACCACAAAAATAACGATTTCTAACAATTTAAATAAGTTATGGAATCCTAAGACTGGATCCAAAATCTTTCCGTTAGGAAAGGCATGAACATAGTACTTGCTCTCGCTTAAAACCTACAAAAATGTCATCATTGCGATTTTTATTTATGGGACTTCCTTGCTACCATTAATCATGGCTTTAAAATATGCAGATCTTTCGCTGCTATACCCACTCACGGCCTTGTCCTACGTCTGGACCGCAATGTATTCAGCTCGTTTTTTAGGAGAAGAGATCAATGCTTACAC
>Ga0209542_10014632_pt1 | contig 13321 bp, 15 predicted proteins | sample RifCSPhighO2_01_FD_184028 | JGI IMG/M metagenome (GOLD analysis project Ga0209542, IMG submission 184028) | Soil microbial communities from Rifle, Colorado - Rifle CSP2_plank highO2_0.1 (SPAdes) (version 2) | ecosystem: Environmental > Terrestrial > Deep subsurface > Rock core/Sediment ... | reverse complement strand
TATGGGGTTTTTTTAGCTGAAACACTGGAAGATACAAAACGCTATGGATTATATATCAAGCTCGCTAAAACTTATCCTCGAGGAATTTTGGAAGAAGCCTTAAATTATACCAAGGATTATCATAATGCCAGAAATAAAGGCAAAATATTCCTGTGGAGATTAAAACAACTGAAAAGTAGCACATAATCTGTTAAAATTCTCTAATGCAAGTTGTGAAAGCACCTGATCCGAGATTAAGAGTTCAAACTAAACCTGTTAAAAAAATAAATAATGCACTTTTAACTACCCTAAAAGAAATGGTAAAAACCACTAAGGCTTTTAAAGATCCGGAAGGCGTTGGTTTAGCCTCAACTCAGATAGGACTAACAGAAAGCTTTTTTATAGCGCAAGACGATACTGATAAAAAAAAGAAGAAATTTATCATGGTTATAAACCCAAAAATAATTTCCAGCTCAAAAAAACTTAAATCTTATTTTGAAGGTTGTCTTTCTGTTCCCGGAACTTGGGGAGAAGTTAACAGACATTTAAGCTTAAAGGTCGATTATATGGATGAGACAGGTCAAAAAATTACCAAAAATTTAAAAGGCATGTTAGCCTGGATATTTCAGCACGAAATTGATCATCTGAACGGAGTTTTATTCTCAGATAGAGTGTTGCAACAAAAAGGCAGATTTTATAAATACACAGGCAAAGATAGAGCCGGTTCAGATACTTATGAGGAAGTAACAATTTAAGTTTAATGAAAATTATCTTTTTAGGTACACCTGAATTTGTTCAATCGATAAAACAAGAACTTTCTAAACATTTTACACTAGTAAATTCTCTTGAAGAAGCTGATTTGGCCGTAATAGCAGCTTACGGACATATCTTAACTAAAACAGAACTCCAAAAACCAAAATACGGATCAATAAACGTACATCCATCACTTCTACCAAAATACAGAGGTCCATCTCCTATTCAATCAGCCATTTTAAACGGGGATAAAACTTCTGGAATAACTATTATAAAAATAGACGAAGAAGTTGATCATGGACCTATTATTTATCAAGAGACTTTGGAGCTCTCTGATATGGATAACTTTGAAGTATTGAGTAAAAAAATGTTTCAGCGTTCAGCAGAAATTTTACCTAAAATAATTGAAGATTTTATAGCAGGTAAAATTACTCCACAACCCCAGGATCATACTAAAACTACTCACTGCGAAATATTAACAAGAGAAAGTGGATTTTTTGATATTAATACTCCTCCTGATTCACAAACTCTAGATAGAATGATAAGAGCATATCACCCCTGGCCTGGAGTTTGGACCCAATTTCGCCCTTCAGGCTCCAAGGGGCAAGCAAAAATCGTAAAATTTCTTCCTGAAGGTCTACTACAAATGGAAGGCAAAAAAGCAATTTCTGTTAAAGATTTTCTTAACGGCTACCCAGATTTCCCCCTGAAGGACTTTTTAGTCCTATAAGCAAAGCTTGAAAGTCTATTTCAAGCAAGCTTTCAAGATAATGAAATAGGCTTATAGTTGAAAATTGCGCATAAACTTGTTATAATTCCCTCTTATGCCAGAAACACAACCATTAGTAGCTATTCATTTTTCCTTAGGGGCTCATACTTATAAAGATGTTGCTCTGTTACCTCAAATCAGAAGACAGGCAGAAAACTTTTGGGGACCTCAAGGCAGTAACCATCAGGACTTTTATTGGAAAGAAGATAAGGGTACCTCAGAATCTCTGATTAAAGTATTTAGCCAATTTGTTGCAGATGGAGAGCCTCTTTTGGATGCCTATATTCAGGCCGACCATGTAAGAAATCCTTCTCTTAGAAGAAGACTTACACCTAAAGAACTAGCAGGCGCACGCAGGTTTTTCCTTTTGGAAGATGGTGGCACAGGAAATATGACTACAGATTCACAAATTGCCTCAGCATTATTTTTGAGAAGAGAGTGGGTCATGCTTGATGAAATTGGAAAGTCAAGACAATTTGAAGTGATTCCTGAAGCATACCCTGACCCTATAGCTAAAGTTAGAATCCAGCAGGAAAGAGAGTTGTATAAAAACACATCCAGCATATTAGATCAAGTCAAAAAGGGTTCTATCAACTCCCAGGTTTTACGTTTATATAGAGAAGGTATGATTGCTAGCCTAGCAACATCTAATGGAGAAAGAAATGCTGCCTTTCTGGATACTATGGCAGAAAGAGCTCAAAATGCTCAAGAAACTGGTAAACCAACCAGAATATTTGTCAGGATTGGTGCTCTTCATTTTCTCTTAGTTGAGAGGCTTAAAGCTCAGCTTCCTGCAGCTTCAGTAACTTCTCAATTTGATGAGGGATGCGACATTTTACTACCTGAAGACAGAATAATACTAGCCTTTGAAAATGATCCAAAAGCTATGTTTCCAAAAGAAGATTGGATTAAAGCTGTAATGAGTATTTATATAGATAATGTTTTGTCTAACACTACTATGTCTCATAAATTTAGAAGAACTACCATAAATCATACTTTAGAAACCTCTTCAGCTCAAGAACTAGAAGCTTTAGTAACCTCATTATCTAAAGTAGATTCAGAAGTTGCAGTTAACCAATTCGTAGCTTCAAAGAGATAATATATTACTGGGATTAAACAGTTGCAGGTACGACAGCTTCAACTTTACCACCAGCTGCTGGAGCTTCTACAGGTGTAACAAATTTTACTTTAACTGTCCTTAAACAGCTTGTGCAATATTGTTCACCTTTATATGTATGTAAATTAGGTCTCTGAGTCCTTTGATGAATCGGAGCTCTAAGAGCCCAATTACCTCCAGCACCGGATGAACCCTTTTTATGCCTGGAAAAAGCTAATATATGTTTACCTTTTTTACATCTTAAACAAATCGACATGTGGTAAACTATATCACATGCCTGAGTTTTTTGCACTCTCTATTATAGTTTTACTTTTTTCTGTAATTGTTCATGAAGTCATGCACGGGCTAGTAGCCTTAAAATTTGGGGATAGAACAGCTCAAAACCTAGGCAGATTAACCTTAAATCCCATCCCCCATATCGATCTTTTTGGGACCGTTCTACTACCTTTACTTTTAGTTTTTACAGGCTCCCCAATCCTTTTTGGCTGGGCAAAACCAGTTCCTGTTAATCCTTTAAACTTTTCAAACTTAAGAAAAGGAGAATTATTTGTTTCTGCTGCCGGAATTTTTGCTAATTTTGGATTGGCAATTATAGCTGCTCTGCTTTACCATTTTTTAAATGCTATTCCACAAGAGGTTCCTGCTTTAATTGGCGCTATTTTAAGGTTTACCATAAATATAAACTTAGTTTTAGGTGTATTTAATTTATTCCCAATTCCACCTTTAGATGGATCAAAAATCCTTTTATCTCAACTGCCATACAATTTAGCTAAAGAATATGAAAAACTAGATCGCTACGGCTTTTTGATACTTTTAATCTTCATGATGATCCCTTTTGGAAATGCTAGTTTATTGCAAACTATTTTAGGAACTGTTGTAAGTTTCTTAAATCAACTACTTGGTTTCTAGGGTTGACAAAATTTTAACCAAGTATTACTATTTAATTATCCTTTAAGTCGTTTAGTAGATGGCCTGAAGGAACTGCTCTTAAGGAGCTTCCCTGCTTTGCACGTTTAAAGCTGAATATATTTTTCTTCTATATTTGTTAATTCTAGGAAACTCAGGTTTTTTAGAACTTAGGTTTTAGAAACAGGGTTTCCACCTGCTAACGCGGGAGAAAAATTTCAGCTTGACGACAATAGTAGGGAGTTATTATTTAGTTTTCAGTTAATAGTTATCAGTTTTCAATTAGCTCTTAATGTGGAAGTTATCTTCTGAAATATTAATGTCAATTCCTGAACCTCACTCCATAACTTTCTAAGCTCCTCTTTTCTATCTGGTAAACATTTTGCAAGCATTCTTAGCCAGTGTTTAGTTTCTTGAGCTTCTTTTTTGCAAATGAAGATTTTGTTTGCAAAATCCTTCCTAGAGCTAGCTGCATTAGCTTCCATATAATTTGCACCAATACTAGTTCCTGATCTAACTAATTGGTTAATAAGTGGTCCAGATATCACATCTAGCTTCACTGATCTACAAAATTCAATAATAGATTCGCCAAATTTTGCCGTTCTTTCTTCTAATGGGAACTTGTTTGATAATTGATTCACTGTAAATTCATTGTAAACTAGAAATTGATAACTGAAAACTGCTAGAATATAGCCTGTGCCTCCTTAGCTCAATGGTAGAGCGTATGTTTTGTAAACATATGACAACAGTTCGATTCTGTTAGGGGGCTCCCATTTTATGCCGACGTGGCTCAGTGGTAGAGCAGCTCCATGGTAAGGAGCAGGTCGTGGGTTCGTTTCCCACCGTCGGCTCCATTATGAATACTGGAAACTTAGAAAAAGAGTATCACGTCTCAAGATATATAATAGTTTATAAATTTTTACTTGGGCTTTTTGAAACTATTTTAGGCTTAGGAATGCTTCTTTTTGGTAGCAAAATATCCGAGCTTTATATAAACTTTACAAACAGAGAACTTTTGGAAGAACCTCACGAACTTTTAGCTTTAATCTTACAAAGAATTGTCCCTTTTATTTTAGAACATCAGGGAACAATTATTTTAATCCTGCTTCTTTTGGGAATTACGAAAATAGCTGGCGCAATAGGGCTTTGGTATAGAAAACATTGGGGATTGGATATTTTAATGTTTGTAACCATTATTCTTCTTCCCTTTGAACTTTTTAGTTTAAACGTACATCCATCCCTATCGAAAATTACCTTTTTCATAATAAACATGCTTATAGCTTTATATTTAGTTAACTTTAATCCTAAAGGCTATTTTACAAAACTTAAGAAAAGATGGTATACTCCTGACCATGGCAAAAAATAATCGGAATCTATTTGCAATGCAGTGCATTGTTTGCAAAGAGAAAAACTATACTGCTACCAAAAATACAGTTAATATAAAAGATAAGCTATCGTTAAGTAAGTTCTGTAAACATTGCAGAAAAACAGAAGAACATAACGAAGTAAAGCTTTAATTCTTCCAATTTACAATTTACAATTTACAATTTACAATTAGCTCATCTAGGGATGTGATGAAATGGTATCATAGAGGTCTCCAAAACCTTTTTTTCAGGTTCGAATCCTGACATCCCTGCCACAATCAGTTCACTGCGTTCATGATTGTGGTAAACCCTCTTTATAAATCTAAATTCCACTTTTTGACAAAGATTGGATAAATTGAGAACATGATTGTGGCCTGCCACATTCAGCTTGCGATGCTCGTGAATGTGGTAAACCTATTTGTAGTAAACTTTAGATTATGTACTACTGCTATATTCTCCAAAGTCTGAAGAACAAAAAGTTGTATATTGGTTCTACTCCTGATTTAAAAGAAAGAGTTAAATCCCACAATAATGGAGAAAATAAGGCTACTAAACCGAATGTTCCTTATGAACTAATATTTTACTCTGGTTTTAAAAATCAAAAAGATGCTATTAACTGTGAACAATATTTTAAAACTACAGCAGGATGGAAAAGAATTCATAAGATGTTAGAAAATACCCTGCAAAATGAGATTGTCTGATTGCGCCATTAAAAAAGCGATTCCGCATAAAATTGAGTTCAAAAATAATTTACCAATTATTTAAATAAAATACAAGAAGGAAATTTATCGGCGTGGCTTATAAAGTGCTCTGGCTATATCAGCTAAAAGCTCGAGTTCTGGAACTAAATCTGGATCTTTTTTTGTTTGAGCTGTTTCTTCAGCTAGATCTTCAAAATATCTAGCAATCTCACGATTATTTGGAGTTGAAAAATCTGAACCTACACCTCTAGATGCATCTTTAATCACCCCCTCCACCTTATCATGAAGTTTCTGTGCCTGATCAGGATCACGATCAAAGGTAGACGTAGATAACTCCTCTAGTACTCCTTGATAAGCTCTAGCTGTTGCTTTGGGGAAATAGTCCCATTTTATTCCATTTTCCTGGGGTACTCCCAATTCAGGCCCTTTATCCATAACTACATTTAACTCTCTCTCTCTCTTTGTCAAGAGTCCGTATGTTTTTAGAGTTTCTTGGCGGCTTCCTGCCCCCCGCCCCCTTCAGGATCATTCCCTAAAAAGGCCGGGCTACCGCTGCGAGCGGAAAAGAGTTCGGATTTTTCGATGTAGCTCTGCATGAATGGTTATTGTAGAATGAAATAAAGACTATATGGGAATATATAATATCATTAAAACTAATAGGAAATGTCCAAGATGCAATGAAAAAATTGATGAGTGGCAAAGTAAGTATTTAACCTATGATGGTTATGTGCTGGAAAAATTATTAAAAGAGATTAAGCTCAACGAGCATATGGATGGAGAAATACATGCTCTTTGTGATAATTGCAAAGCATTTTTAGAAGTAACTATTGTTAAGGGTAAGGACAAAGAGATAAAACCCAGAAGCCCACAATGAAAATTATCTTTTTAGGAACAAATGGATGGTATACAACTCGTACTGGGAATACTCCCTGTGTACTTATAGATTCTAAAGAAGGATACATTGTTTTTGATGCAGGAAACGGGATTTATAAGTTAGATCAATATATTACTGAGCAAAAGCCTATTTCCCTTTTTATATCTCATTTTCATATTGATCATGTTTCAGGCTTCCATAGCCTTGATAAAGTTATTTTCCCTCAAGGCATTGATGTTTATTTGGGTAAAGGAAGACTTAAAGACTTTGAAACACTTATAAATCCCCCTTTTACCTCACCTAAAATAAATGCCCGAGTTCATGAACTTGAAGATGGTAAACACAATATTCCATTCCCTGTTGAAGTAATTGAACAATTTCATACTTATAGAGATCACGGCTACAGAGTAACTTTAGAAGGAAAAACTATTGCTTATTCAGGAGATACTGGAATTTCTGATGCTTCCAAATTATTAGCAGCAAATGTTGATCTTTTAATACATGAGTGTTCTTGGATTGAAATTGAAAACCCAAAGTGGGGCCATGTTATTCCTACTGAGGCTGCTACTTTGGCTAAAGAGGCAGGAGTTAAGAAGCTAATTCTAACTCACTTTGATGCAAGCAAATACATCAGTTTAGATTTAAGAAAAGAAGCAGAAAGAAAAGCTCAGGAAATATTTCCTAATACCATAGCCGCTACAGATGATTTAATCATTGAGATCTAGAAATTTACTTTTATTCTCGCATAATCTAAAAATCCTTTTGATCCATCAGAAGTTTTCGCCTGTAAAATATATGTTTTACTACCAGAAGATAATGTAAAAGTAGAAGATGAAATAACTTGTGAATCTGTAGAAGTAGACGTGAGTTCAGATGATTTAGCAGAACTATCAGACGAATTATATAATCTACTATATAAAGTTCCCCCCGGCTGATTTAATCTCATATTAACCTCCAACTGCATACTACTATAACCTGGATATTGGGCTGGATCCAAAGTAATCTGAAATGTATTTAAAGGTGTCCAATTAGTTGATTCAACAATTCCACCTGAACCTAAGGGAATATAAATAGTAGATTTTGAGGATGTTCCTGAAGAACTTGGAGCCGGAGAGGAAGTTACACCAGCACCTGATTCCAAAGCAGCTACTCTAGCTTTCAGTTCTGTCACCTGAGCACTCAAAGTATCGGAACCGGTTGTAGAAGAAGTATCCTGAGCAATGGATGATTTTAAGCTATTAATAGAAGATACAACTTTTGTCATTAAACTTTCTATTGCCACTACCCTATCTTCTAAAGAAGCTTTAGGCAGAGTTTTTGGGACCTCAATTGGAGATGAATCAACAGTACTATTAGATGTCAGAGATGGTTTTGAAGCTACATACCTCCAATATCCAAGACCTCCTAACATAACAACCGCTATGAGAATAAAAGGCAGAAATCTTATCACGCCATTATGATACTATATTCTTTATATGACTGTACACAGTTCTTCGAATCACAGTTCTTCGAATCACAGTTCTTCGAATCACGGTTCTTCGAATAAGACTCCAAAAGAGATGCATGAACATGAGCCTTTAAAATTTCCTGAAGGGTTTCTTTGGGGCTCAGCCACATCTGCTCATCAAGTTGAAGGAAATAATAAAAATTCAGACTGGTGGGCCTGGGAGAATGAAAAGACAGATAGGTTTAGATCAGGTGATGCTTGTGATCAATATAATAGGTATGAGGAAGATTTTGATCTTGTTAAAGAACTTAACCATAATTCTCACAGGCTATCCATTGAATGGGCCAGGATAGAACCTAAGGAGGGTGAATTTGATCAGAATGAAATTGAGCATTATAAATCCGTTTTAAAAGCCCTAAAAGATAGGAATATAACTGTCATGTTAACTCTTTGGCACTTTACCCTGCCAAATTGGGTAGCAGAAAAAGGAGCTTGGGAAAACGGAAAAACTGTTGATTATTTTGAAAGGTTTGTTAAAAAAATTGTACCGGAAATTGGAGAATTCGTTGATATTTGGGTGACTCTAAACGAACCGGGGGTTTATATTTACGAAACCTATATTGTCAGAGAGTGGCCTCATGCCAAAAAAAGCATTCTTGGACAAATAAAATCTTATTTAAATTTAACTTCTGCTCACAAAAAAGTTTATAAATATCTCCATTCTATCTACCCCGGCGGAAAACCAGTGGGAATTGCACAAAACATGCTTTCTTTTGAACCATTCCATAGACATTCTATAAAAGAACAACTGGCAGTTTCCTTAAACGATATGATCATAAATCACCTGTTTTATTATTTTACAAAAGGGACACATGATTTTATGGGTATCAATTATTACTTCCATGTAAGGTTCCAAAATGAAAATCTAATGCCGAAAGCCATTAATATCAACGAATCTCACGATGTGTCTGATTTAGGCTGGGAAATTTATCCTGAGGGGATTTTTGATATATTAACTGATGTAGCTGATGATATACCTATATATATAACAGAGTGTGGAATAGCCTCTACTAATGATGATCGAAGAAACAGGTTCTTAATCATGTATTTGCAGGAAGTTGCCAGAGCTATTAAGGCTGGAGTCAATGTCCGAGGCTTTTTCTATTGGTCACTTTTAGATAATTTTGAATGGCATAGGGGGTTTGATCCTAGATTTGGATTAATTGAAGTGGATTACGCAACTCAGAAAAGGACTGTCAGACCTTCAGCTTTAGTTTATACAGATATTATTCAAAATAACGGAATTCCTCATTCTCTCCTACGGTTTATTGGTCATACAGTCTCAGCGGATGAAGTATTAGAAAAAAGACAAAAAGAAATACTAAAAGGAAAATAATTAGAACCTGCTAATCGCAGAGCTTGAAATTTTGATGACAAAATTATAAGCAGAGCTTGAAATTTTGATGACAAAATTATAAGCAGAGCTTGAAATTTTGATGACAAAATTATGAACTACATTTTTATAGCCTTTTTATCATATTTTTTAAACTCCATTGCCATTACAGTTGATAAGTTTTTAATAACCAAAACAATCCCTGATCCCATAATTTATGTTTTTTATTTCTGTCTGGTTGGATTGTTTGTTAGCTTTGGCATTCCTTTTACACATTACCCTGGAACAGAAGTATTTATTTTAGGCTCTATTTCTACCGCAGTTTGGACAATCGGAGCATATTTTATGTTTGTAGCTTTAAAAACCGGTCAGGTGCAACGAGTTATCCCAATAATTGGTACGGTTACTCCATTAACTTTGCTTATTTTAGCCTCACAAACTCAAGATATTACTTCAAAACAAGGAGTAGCTATCATAATTTTAATATTAGGATTGGTTTTTCTAACATTTAAAGATTGGAGAGGGAAATTGATCTGGAAAGAGCTTTTCCTGGAAATAGCTTCCGGTATCTTATTTGCTCTATCTTACTTTCTTCTAAGAGAGGCTTTTGTAAAAAATGACTTCTTTACAGTTTTAGTCTGGTCAAAATTAGTCTTAATTCCTGTTGGACTGATGTTTTTAATTATTCCAAGACTACGAGTAAAAATTTTACCCGTTTTAAAACCACAAGGCAGCGTTTCAAAGATGGCTCCTCTTTTTGCTTTTGGACAGACCTGTGCAGGCATATCTGAACTACTACTTACCTATTCTATTTCACTTGCTAGTCCTGCTTTAATTAATGCGCTTCAGGGAATAAAATATGTATACCTTCTAATTTTCAGCCTGATTTTAGGTAAAAAATTCCCACAAATCTTTCAAAACCACATCTCTAAAGGATTTTTATTAAGTCAGGTAGTAGGGATCAGTCTAATAGGAATTGGGCTATATCTATTAGCCTTTTAACAAACCTCTACATATGGGTTTGAAGAAACACCAAAACATTGATTGCGTTCTTTACTATCAGCTGTAGCCATAAATAAAGTTCTTCCCGCAACTTCTATTGGTCTCCAATATTTGATAGCAGCAGTTCCAGCTTCATTTAACTCAACTATTTCCTCGGCACCTATCCTGACTGTTTGACCTACAACTCCATAACCTACTATATTACCGGCTTCTTGACTAGGTAAATCTCTAAAGTAAACACTTAAAGGCTCTGTTATCTCAAAATCAGCACTATCAATATCACCTCTAACAGCCACATTTTTAAGTCCTTTTTCCCTTAAGGATATTCTTAAATCTTGTTCCCTTAATTGTGATATTGTAGGTGCGGTAGCACGGCCAGCTGCTAACTTTCTTTGATTTTCTTGAATTCCCCATTGTTCTGCAGATTCCCTCATAGCTAAACCACTTATAGCAAGGAAGGCAACTAATGCAACTCCCAATCTGGCTTCAGTTGAAAGACTACTTGTGCGAGGAGCAGTCCTTAAAGGATGATCTACAACATTATCATCTAATAAAGGTGGGACTAAATATAAGCTTCTTCTTTCATCACCTTGAGAGTAATGAGAGAATCTAACTACTCTATGGTTTAAAGTCATAGCCTCACTAAGACGAGAAGCTAATGCTGGCAAGGGATTATGCTGATGCATAAAAAGCGCGATTTCATGTTTCATATATTCAAACAATTTTACACTATGGGTTTTAGGAAGTCAAATATTGCCTCTTGTTAAGCACAAATAAATCAACTAGAATAGCCTCAAAGCCTATCTGATCCCTAAGCTAAAAATAATATGCTCAAAGGAAAAGGAGAAATACGTTTTAATTCTAAGAAAGTTAACCCATTTAAATCACTCTTTCTATGGCTACAAATAATACTAATCAGAATCGGCCAAATCCCCTTGTTGCTAATACAGTTAACAATTCATAGTCTAATAAACATAATATCAGGTTCTAGTAGGTTTCTCACCAGCATACGAATCCCTAAACCTAAATTACCAAAATTACCAAATTTAAGGCACGGTCGTGGCCGACCAAGAAAATCATCTTTAATAATCTACCGCTGGAATCAATTTAAACACTACTTCAAAAAAAGGGTTTCTCTGAAAAAGAAAATAGCACTCAGCATAGGTTTAATCATAATTTTTTTCTATTCATATACATATGTTGTTTTAATAGCGGCTTACCAGCTTCCATCTCCAGATAAACTCATATATTCCGATAAAGCACTCACTACAGAATTTTTAGACAGAAATGGGAAGCTTTTGTATAGATTATATGAGGGCAGAAATAGAACTTTGGTTAAATTAAATGAAATTCCTCCGTATTTGATTCAGGCAACATTGGCTGCTGAAGATAAAAATTTTTATCATCACATTGGAATTGATTTAACTGCAATAAGCAGAGCATTTATATCTAATCTTAAAAATAATCCCAAAACAAATCAGCTGGAAGGAGCTTCAACTTTAACTCAACAACTTATAAAAAATACACTTTTAACCCCTGAAAAAACATATACCAGAAAGATAAAAGAAATAATTTTGGCTCTCTGGACTGAACAGATGTATTCTAAAGATCAAATACTGCAAATGTATTTAAATGAAGCCCCATACGGAGGTCCAACCTGGGGAATTGAGGCTGCTGCTCAAACCTTTTTTGGAAAAAATACCAAAAATTTAACTCTAGCTCAGGCAGCTTATTTGAGCGGACTTCCTGCTTCCCCAACTCAATTCTCTCCTTACGGAACTAATCCTGAGTTTGGAAAGGTAAGACAAAAAGAAGTGTTAAGACGTATGGTTGAGAATAAATTCATTAATCAATCTCAAGCTGAATTAGCCTCTGCTGAAGATTTACACCTCCAGCCTCAAATTAGTAATATCAAAGCTCCTCATTTTGTAATGTATGTTAAGGATTTACTCTCTCAAAAATATGGACAAAGAGTTGTTTCTCAAGGCGGGTTAAAAATAACCACAACTCTGGATTTAGATACTCAGGAGGAAGCTGAAAGAATTGTGGCTGATGAAGCTGCAAAATTAACTGCCTTAAACGTCAAAAATGCTGCAGCAATGATAACAGATGCCAAAACAGGTCAGATCCTAGCCATGATAGGCTCAAAAGATTATCACCAACCTCAATTTGGAAGCTTTAATGTTACTCTATCGCTTAGACAACCAGGCTCAAGTATCAAAGTTGCAACCTATGCCAGTGCTTTTAAATTAGGCTTTAGTCCAGGAAATACAATTTTAGATGTACCTGTTAATTTTAGAGATAATTGGGGAAATTCATACGCTCCAGTAAATTATGACGGAAGATATCACGGCCCTGTATCCATAAGAACTGCTCTTGGATCTTCATATAATATTCCCGCTGTAAAGCTTCTGGCAACAGTCGGGGTTGATGAGATGGCTCAAACAGCTACAGATTTAGGGATTACTACCTTCAATGAACCTAAAAAATACGGTTTAGCTCTGACTTTGGGTGGAGCAGAGGTTAGATTAATAGATATGATGACTCTTTACGGATCTCTTTCCCAGCTAGGACAAAGAAAGATTGCAACTCCAATATTAAAAATTACTGATTCCTTAGGAAATACTCTTGATGAATACGAAGATCACCCTTATCAGGCACTAACTCCTCAGATTGCATATCTTCTTACCAGTATTTTAACTGACAATAACGCCCGAACCCCTGCATTTGGAGCTAATTCTTTACTCAAATTTGATGGAAATATGATTGCTGTTAAAACAGGAACTACGGATAATAAAAGGGATAACTGGACTTTTGGATACTCTCCTGATTTTGTAGTTGGAGTCTGGGTTGGAAATAATGATAATTCCCCTATGAATCAGTCTCTTACTTCAGGTGTAACTGGAGCAGCTCCAATCTGGAGAAAATTGACAGAAGCTATGCTTCCAAAATATCCTAAAACCAGTTTTACAAGACCAGCAGGAATTGCAGAGGCCTTCGTTGACGGGAGACGCGA
>Ga0209542_10014631_pt1 | contig 13322 bp, 14 predicted proteins | sample RifCSPhighO2_01_FD_184028 | JGI IMG/M metagenome (GOLD analysis project Ga0209542, IMG submission 184028) | Soil microbial communities from Rifle, Colorado - Rifle CSP2_plank highO2_0.1 (SPAdes) (version 2) | ecosystem: Environmental > Terrestrial > Deep subsurface > Rock core/Sediment ... | reverse complement strand
TCAAAACGTCTAGAAACCCGCCGATGTGGTCTTGATCCGGGTTAGTAATAATAATGCTATCGATAGTACGATCGAACGGTGACATAACTCTTGACAGTTGGCTTAAAATTTTCCTCGGTGGTCCCCCATCAACCAATATCTGCGTTCCAGTCGGTGATTCTATAAAAAGTGCGTCGCCCTGGCCGATATCTAACATTGCAAAAGTAAGTTCCTTGCGAGAATTTTTAAACTCTTGATAGAAAAGACAAATAGTGGCTACTAAAAGTAAAAAAGTAAAGAAAAACAGTCCATATTTTTTGCAGTTCTGAAACATGCTATAATGTTAGCATATTAATAACTAACTCAAAGAACATGAAAAAATTTGAAGAAATAAAATTTAATATTGGAGCATTAAAAGGAATATCAGCAAAAAACATTGAAGAACATCTAAAGCTCTACGCCGGATATGTAAAACATTCAAATTTGGTGCTGGAGAAAATTGATGAGCTAGCAAAAGATGCGGAAAAAAATGCATACGCACTGGGAGAGATTCAGAGAAGATTTGGTTTTGAATATAACGGCATGAGAAATCACGAAGTTTATTTCAAATCGCTTACCGGCGGAGCCCAAGCCCTCGCTAATGAAAGCAAGTTAAAGAAGGCGATTGCGGATGAATGGGGTTCTTTTGATTTATGGCTTAATAGATTTAAAGCTATAGCCCTCACCCGTGGCATTGGCTGGGCAATGCTCTTTTATGATAGAAAAGAAGAACGACTCCTCTCTACTTGGGTTGATGAGCAACATTTAGGTCAGCTTCAAGACTGTACGCTCATTCTGGGACTTGATATGTGGGAACATGCTTTCGTTTATGATTATCCGACTTCAGAAAAGAAAAAATATGTAGAAGCATTTTTTGAAAATCTTAACTGGAAAGTGATAGAGAAAAATTTTATAGACGCTCAATAAAAAAATCTTTTATATTTCTGCCAAAAAGTTTATAAATAAAATAAGCATAAATTGCAATTGTTATTACAAGTGGAAAATTTGGAATAGAAAATGACGTAAATGGAAGATTTGAGAAAAAATTAATTACACCAAGCTCATAATGTAGAAATAAATATGAGATATATCCTAAGGGGACGCCAAACCCATACCAGACAAGTCCTGCGAAACCAGTAAGAAAACCAAGCATCATTGTAAGGGGAATAAAAGGTAGAATCAGCACATTAGCCGGCAAGGCTACCAGTGAAAGGTTGCCCATTTTGTATAAAATAAAAGGCAAAACAAAAATATAAGCGCAAAAAGTAACTGTTACAACATCTCGCAAGCCAAATTTGGGCGTTACCCATAAAAAATGTTTTTCAAATCTAGGCACTAAAAAAATAATGGCCACCGTTGCGATGAAAGAAAGTTGGAAAGAAACATCGTATCGAAGCAAGAACGGATTAAGGGCAATCATTATCACACCTGCAAGTAGAAGCGCCCGCGCGACATCATAATTTCTGCCTGTCGCACGGGCAATAAGTGCTAGGGACGCCATCACTCCGGCTCGCACAGCTGTGGATTGCCCTCCTGCCATAATGACGAAAAGCAGAATACCGAGAATACCTGCGCCAAAAGAAAGAGTCCGAGGTAAAAATGCGAATATCTTCATAATCCATTCAGAGACAATCGTTACATTGTATCCGGAAAGCGCCACAATATGTATTGTTCCAGTATTTATAAATTTTTCTCGCATCTCGCTGTTAAAAGAAGAACGTTCACCTAGTATCAAACCACCCATCAGAAGCGACCCTGGATGAGAAATGGCTAAATTCATTTTTCCCAAAAACTTATTTTTGATAAAAAATAGTGTGCTTTTAATTTTATTTCCGTGGTCGCGCGAAATAATTTCAACATTTGCGTAATTTATTACGTAAAAAATTCCATTTTTTCTTAAATAATTTATATAATCAAATTCCTTGCCTTGATCAGTAATGAAATTCTCCGGCTTTTCTAATTTGCCATCAAATTTTACCTCATCTCCATATTTAAAGTCCTCGCCAAAATCAACAGTAGCTAAAATTTTTGTTTTTTCAACTTTATTGTCAAGGTTCAACCTTGACAATTCTATAGTCAATCTTTGATTATTCTCTCTTATGTCTGGCTCGTCTATGATAATTCCAGTAAGTTCTACTTTGTTAGACTCCCAGCCCGAGGCTGGTCCGCCTCTAGCGGAAAAAACATTAGGCGCGGAAACATCAGTAAAGTGAAATCTTAAAATACCAAGAGAAAATGCAAGAATGAAAATAGAAACTGCTATCCCCCCGCCTGCTCCCGACCAGTCGGGAGGGCGGGCAGGCCACTTATCCTTGGATATCAGAGTGAAAAATAAAATCAGCACAAATGATAAAAGACCGATAAAAATAGAAAAATATAAATTTACGAAGAAAAAAGAGCGCAAAAGCACTCCAAAGATGAAACCGAAACATATCGCATAAAAAATTCTATCTCGCATTTAAAACTTCATCTATTTTCTTAATTACTGCTAGATCATTTACATTTTTTAATTCCATTAAAAACCCTATATCGTCTGAATCTTCTACCACCTTTTTAAAACCAAACAATTCAGCAATGTGAATAGATGTGTGATTAGCGGCTTTTACTCCCATCCTAACTTTTTCCCCACCTCGCTTTTTTATTTCATTTAAACGTACTGCAAACATCTTTTTCCCTATACCTTTTCCACGAAAATCTTCTTCGTTTTTAATATAACCAGAGCCCATCCACCAATCTTTCTGTTCTTCTCTCTTTTTTGCAAGACCCTGACCCACTACCTGAGAACCTTCCCACGAAAGAACCCAAAAAATATCTAAACTAGATAGTTCCTTTTTCCAATCTGCCTCTGTCTTGATTTTTTCTTGTAATTTTTTCTTTTCTGACTTTTCTTCTCCAGAAGTAAAACCAAGCATCTCAGCATCTGAACTATCAATTGCATTCATTCTTAAATCTCTGCAAGCTTCCCAATCTTTTTCTGTAGCTATTTCTACCCTAATATCTAATTTTTCCTGCTTAGATGATTGATTTTCAAGGGGATTTGTATTCATAATTTTAATTTTTAAGTTCCACCGGCTCTCCTTCGGCAAAACTTGTGGCAATAAGGTCAGCGCGGTCGTTATATTTATCTTCATTGTGTCCTTTTACATAAGTCCATTTCGGTTTTAAACTTTCAGTAAGAGAATATAATTCTTCCCAAAGTTCCCGATTTAAAACTGGCTTTCTGTTTGCATTTCGCCAATTATTTTTCTGCCAATTAAAAATCCACTCTGTGATTCCCAAAATCGCATATTTTGAATCAGAAATGATTTCTATAAGCGCAATGTCAAGGTTCAACCTTGACATTGAATTCTTTTTTATATATTTAAGTGCCTCTATCGGCGCAGTCAGTTCCATCTGGTTATTTGTGGCATGCTCTACCCTTCCACCAATTTCAAAAACTTTTTTCCCTAAAATAAAAACCGCCCCCCAGCCAGCGCTTCCCGGATTCCCCTTTGCCGCTCCGTCTGTATAAATGGTAATTTTTTCTTGTTTCATATTTATTTTTATAATATATCCTCAATTCTTAATCTTAACTCAACTTTACCTCTAAATCTAGACAAATCGAAAGTAGCAAACAAATTTACATTCAGACCTTCCTCTAATTTATTTTTAAAAGAATCAATACTGGAGAAAAAAGAAATGGCTTTAGCTTTAGCAGAAGAATCAGAAAAGATAATTTCTAAATGTTCCCCAGAACCATTTTTGCCGAATTTTTTTATTTTTTCTATCTTGGCGCTAGGAAAGAGAAAAACGGGCTTTGGATTTCCAAATCCGAAAGGCTCTAATTTTTCTATCTCTCGCCAAGTATTCATATTTACTATACTTAAGTCTCCGACAAAATCAGCTCTTTCAAGGACAGTCCTTTTTGAATTCTTTAAGGACTGTCCTTTTTCTGAATTTTGTATTTTACTAAAAGTTGTAGATAAAGCTTCCTCGAGAAAATGAATTTTGTCATTTTGAACAGTAAATCCACCCGCTAATTCATGACCGCCAAAATCTATAAATGATTCGCTCGTTGCTGTCATAAGTTCTACTACCGATACCAAACCATCGCTCCTGCAAGACCCTTTGATACAATCATTTTCGTCTTTACCCCAAACGAAAATAGGTTTTTTGTATTGGTCAGAGATCTTCCCAGCAACAAGCCCCAAAACACCGATACGCCATTTTGGATTTCCTATTACCATAACTTCCTTATGTTCGTATGTTTCCAGTTTCTTGTTGATTTCACGCATAATACTCGTCACGATTGTCTTTCTTTCATCATTTATTTTTGATAAATGATCCGCAAGCATACCTCCTTGTACTTCATCGTCTGTGGCAAGAAGTTCAAACGCTCTCATAGGGTCATCCATGCGCGATGCAGCATTTAAACGAGGTGTTACCATAAAACCTATATCATCAGGGGAGATATGCTTTTGATCAATATTCATCTTGGCAAGAAGCTTTTGTAATCCTGGACGCGGAGATTTTTTAAAAACTTTCATTCCGAAATATGCGATAGCCCTATTCTCTCCTGTTAGCGGAACCATATCAGAAAGAGTGGCCAAGCCTGCCATATCCAGCATCCATTTTTCTGCGCCACCTCTTATTTTAAATTGCTGATTTCCTTTGCCATATTTCTTTAAAAATCCTTGGACTAATTTAAAAACAACACCTGCCCCAGCAAGCATTTTTTCCGGATACTCATCTGTTTTTGGATTTAAAATAGCATAAGCTCTGGGAAGATTTTCTTGAGGCAGATGATGGTCTGTAATTATCACATCAATGCCATCAACTTCCGCCTGCGCTACTTCAGCTACTGCTGTAATTCCAAGGTCAACAGTTATTATAAGTTTAACGTCTGATTCAGCAAACTTTTTAATGGCATCAAGATTTAATCCGTAACCTTCAGAATTCCTCTGTGGTATATATACTTCATAATTTTTATATCCCACTAATTTGAATAAATCATTTAGGATTACAGCTCCTGGTATACCATCACAATCATAATCTGCATAAATAACTATTTTTTCTTCATTCTCTATTGCCTCAAAAATTCTGACGCAAGCCTTCTCCATATCTTTCATTAAAAATGGATCATGTGAGTCCCGCTCGTAATCTGGGTTTAAAAAAATCTCGGCTTCTGCTGGATCAGTAATTCCCCTTTTCTCCAGCAGTGTCCTTAACAATTCTCCATACTTTTGCATCCCATTAAAAAATTAAAATAATAAACTTTTTTCTTTAAGCAAGTCCGTTAATTTTCTAACGGGACAAGTAATGCAATTTTAACATATTTTGTTATACTATACTTATGCAAGATTGCATTTTTTGTAAAATAGTAAAAGGAGAAGCTCCAAGTTTCAAAGTATGGGAAGATAATAAATATCTTGCTTTTCTTTCAATCTCTCCTAACACAGAAGGAATGACTGTTGTTATACCTAAAACCCATTATTCAAGTTATGCTTTTAATTTGCCAGATGAAATACTTTGTGAATTAATAATAGCTACAAAAAAAGTCGCAAAACTTTTGGACTTAAAATTTGAGGATGTTGGCAGAACAGCACTGGTCTTTGAAGGATTCGGAGTAGACCATATTCATTCTAAATTGTACCCAATGCACGGAACTGCAGATATGGAAAATTGGAAACCGATTGAAGCAAAAATAGATAAATATTTTGAAAAATACGAAGGATATATTTCATCGCACGACTATAAAAGAGAGACTGATGAAAAATTGTTAAAAACAGCTAAAAAAATTACTCAGGAACTTTAACAAAAACATGTATCATTTATTGTATCTACGCCATGGCGTAGATTAACTTGTATACGACTTTGCTAATTTAAATGTCTTGAATTCTTTTTGTAAACCAATTCTTTTCAAGTAAGAAATAAACTCTACAGGTAGAGGTGATGGCCCAACCCAAACACTTTTTTGAATCATGACAAAATCAAAATTCTTAAGCTGGCGACGAAACCAATCTCTCTCCTTCTTCCTCGTATGAGGTATATCATACATGAGAATTAAATCCTTTGGTGCTTCTTTGCTGAAATTAGAAATGAAGGAACGAAGATAAGAACGCTTTAAAATATGGTTTTTCTTTTTAGAAACATCAAAATTAGGCAAACCGAACATATTTACTGAAACGCCTTTATAATTAAATTTTTTTCTTTCTGCACTTATGTTCATAGTATATACCTTTTAAGTAATCTACGCCATGGCGTAGATACTAATAAATAAAAGATAATCAATGGATACGACTTTATATTAAAGTGCCTTTAGGGTTAGGATTTAAAATCCTGACAAAAAGAAAGGGTTGTCTTCAAGAAACGAACCACAATTGATTTCGTAATATGTAAGTTTAAAATTTCCAAAAATACTTATAAATAAAGTATAAAAATCATTCGAGCGCTTTAATCCCAGGTAGAGTTCCATTTACGAGAAAATCAATTGTAGCTCCACCGCCTGTCGACACGAAAGTAAAATCTTTCTCTATTTTCATTTCAGATATTATTTCTACTGTATCTCCTCCCCCGACGATGCTAAGAGCTTTTGAAGATGCAACTAACTTTAGTACTTTTTTAGTTGACCCCCCGCCACCAGCTTCGTATTTACCAAGCGGTCCGTTCCAAAGAATAAATTTTGATTTTTTAATAATTGATTCCAAATTTGCAACCGACTCATTTCCAACATCCAAAATAGTCTCATTCTTTCTTACTTCAGTTGCTTTTTTATTAATTAATTTGCTTGATTCATCTACAGATTTAATAACAACATCAGTAGGCAAAATTAATTTTTTATTTTTTAATACTTGGTTAATATTATAATTACTATCGTCAGTAAGAGACTTTCCTACTTCATGCCCACCAGCTTTCAAAAAATCATTTGCTAATGCCCCGCCGATAAAAACATAGTCAGCCAAGTCTAAATATTTCTCAATCAAAGGCATTTTTGTAGAAAATTTAGCGCCTCCCAAGATAAAAAGAAATGGATGTTTAGGATTTTTAAAAGCGCGGGATAAATTTTCTACCTCTTCGGCTAACTGGAAACCCGCGTAAGCAGGCAGAAGTTTCGGCAATAAAACTATAGAAGCATCTTCCCGATGGTCGACAGGAAAGGCCTCATTTACATAAATATCCCCCAATTTTGAGAGTTCAATGGCAAAGAGTTTGCTGTTTTCTTTTTCACCTGGATCATTTCTTAAATTTTCAAGCAAAATTACTTCCCCATTTTTCATTTCTGAAACAGCTTTTGATACCCCTAGACCTATAATTTCAGGTACAAATTTTGCTTCAATATATTTATTTAAAACTTTAGCGATTGGGAGAAGTGTTTCCCCGCCCTGGCCTAAATGCGTAATCAAAATTATTTTTGCGCTCTTTTTTTGCAGGAATTCAATCGTTGGCAGTGCTTTTTTTATGCGAAAGTCATCTTCCACCTTGCCATTTTTAATGGGTACATTAAAATCCACGCGTACTAACACAGTCTTGCCTTTAATATTCTCTATTTGTTTAATGCTTCGCATATTTTTACGATCTCTACAAATTTTTTTGCATCCAGACTAGCGCGACCAGGAAATAATCCGTCTACGCCTCCATTTTTTAAAAATTCAAGCGCATCTTTCTCATTGGCTGAACCACCATAAATGACTCTCGCTTTATGCGCTTCTTTACCAAATTTATCAAAAAGTATTTTCCGAATAAAAATTGCCATCTCCCTAGAATCGTCTGGGGTGGCATCTTTGCGGAAGGGAGTGCTTGAAATCGCCCAAACTGGTTCATAGGCAACTATTATTTTTGAAATTGAATTTTTGGAAATTCCTCCTAAACACTTTTCCAATTGGACTTTAACCAAATTAAAGTATCCATGACTTTCATCACGCACGCTCTCACCCACGCACAATATCGGTCGGAGTCCAGAGGCAAGGGATGATTTTATTTTTTTATTGATTAGCGTATTTGTTTCCCCTAATGCTCGTCGCTCTGAATGGCCCAATATCACATACCTAGCACCGAGATCGTAAAGCATAAGAGCTGAAATTTCTCCAGTGAACGCCCCACTCTCCTCATAAAAAGCATTCTGCGCGCCGAGTTTTACTTTACTGGTTCTGATTTTTGTTAATTTATCCAAGTAGATAAAAGGTGGGCAAACAACAACTTCAGTATTTTTAATTCTGGAAACGGATTTTGCTATGCTCTCAAATAATTTTCCCGCTTCTTTTGTGATCAGCGGATTCATCTTCCAATTACCAATAATTATTTTTTTAGCCATATATTATTCAATCTCTTTCCAACTTTGAATACTCCAACCGCCGGAAGGGCCTGTATAAAAACTCGTGTTGATTAACCCTTTGTCATAAGTAATAGCAACTCCCTGATTTAAAACAACTTTCTTTCCTACTACCCCGGTTATAGAAACATTATTAAATAATTTAACCGTACCATTTTGAGCATTTAACAATACCGCATCTGCATTCTGTGCCAGTTCTATGGCATTTACCCCGTAACTGCACGGATTATCTGGGCAAGTACTAGTTGATATCAGCAAAACATAGCTGTCTGGATCACCTGACCCACTAAATATAGTATTGTTTTTCAAATCAATAATACCATCTGCAATTATAATACCTCCATCTGAACCAAATGAAGGGTCAATGCGAATAGTCGCATTAGCGGCAGTAGAAATTTTACCTGTTACCCAAATAACTCCTGTGATATTTAAAGTGCCATTTACTCTCAAGTCTCCTTCTATCTTTATTGGTCCCAATGATACTGTCTCAGAAATTGTCTGATTGCCAGATAAAATTCCACCATCTATGGCAATCTGTTCCCAATCTGCTATATCCTGATCGCTAATTGGAAATTCTTCAGGAGGGGGGGTACCTTTAGAAGTATCGCAGTTTTTATCGTCCCCAAAACCATCAGTATTGTCTGAACCAGAAGTACAATATAAGAGGCCAAAGGCTTCAGTATCGGTGACTGAAACAGCCCAAGTTTCGGAAGTCTCGTCTGGATCAAAAACTGCATCGCAGGCAAGATTTGAAGAAATACACATATTACTAATTGAGTAACCGGAGGCAGCTACCGTTGTGCCAGTAATCACCGATTTTGTGCCCCCACCAACAATCGGACCGTTGGAATAAGCATTACCATCAATACTAGCGTTATTTGCTATATTAAAACCCCCTAATCCAGACTGGACACCATAGGCAAAAGAAAGTCCTGCGCCAGCAGTTAATACAAGTTTATTGTTTCTTTGTCTTAAAGAAGCATTTCCTAGGGTAGTTATTGTTATCGTATTATTAATGATATTACCAATACTCGTCGTCGCAGTGTTGCCATTTAGCGTTAAAATTTCTGTGGAGTCAGGGTCAGTTATTGCCGGATCTTTCAATCTGAAATATGCATCTTCTATGCCCGACTCAGAAAGGAAAAAGCTCTGACGAGATTTGAATAAATCATTCGCAATTTTAAATTGCCGCATTGTGGGTGTTACAAGACCAGAAATTATGGCTAAGGAAATAAAAAGAAAGAAAACAACAAAAATCAGCATCGCCGCACCAGATTGATTATTTATTTTTACTTTTATTTGCTTTTTCATTTTCTTAATAGTCTCCCCTTAATACAATTGTATCGTAAAAATCAACAATACGATTTAAGCTATCGTTACTGGAACGTACTGAAAGAACTATTTTTACAGCTTTGCCGGCAATTGTAGTAATCTGCGTAAAAGTAAGATCAGTAATTATTATATTTGATGTATTTAAATTTCCCGTGACAACATTGTTTTCTATAAGTTGAATATTGGAACCAGAAAGTGAAAATTTTACAGTTTTATTCACATCCGCATCGTCCTTAGTATTAAGTACTAAATCATTCGCATTTATTGAATTTATGCCATAAGCTGCTCGGATTTCTCTACACATTCTTTCCATTATGAGTCCGCTCTGCACCAACTCTCCTTGGATAGAAGTTTCCCTAAAAGACCTACTCATAGTAATCATTGCATTAATCACTACAAAAGAAAAAATAGAGAAAAAAGTAATGTAAAAAAGAAGTTCTAGAATAGTATAGCCGTTTTTTTGTTGAATAATTTTGCTCATTTTTATTTAGGAAAAAATATCCATTATATAAAATTGTAAAGTCTTAATGATTGTCGTACCTCCTTCCTGCCAAGACACTGTAACTGTAATTAATTTTGTATCGTCATCAGTTGTGCCTCCTGAAGTGACAATATCATCGTTATTATCTCTGTTTACGCTCGAAGCAACAACTGTTCTGGTAAAAATACCAATTGATTCCGAAGAATTAAGAACAGGCACATTACTCCAAGCATTATCTCGCTCGATTCTTGCATTCTCTGCTCCTTCTTCCAGTAAAAATGCGGCTTGTGTGGCATGAAGGGCTTGCCTGGAAACATAAACAGACTTTTGGACAACTGTCATTGCAGCTAAAATTGCAACAGTAACAATGGAGACAGCAACCAATATTTCAACTACCATAAATCCTCGATTTTTAAGAATTTCTCTCATTTGATTTAATTGACACTAGCTGTGCCTGTAGCCGATATTACAATAGTTTTACTAAAATTCGCGCTAGAAACAACTACCGAACCAGTGGTGCTTGGTGTGCCACTTAACCTATTAAAATAAATATCTTCGCCTCCGCCTAAAATCGTAATTGTGGATATTGTCGCGGGCGAAATTATATTTATTGTCTCATTATCTCCTGCGCCAGAATCAAAACTTGTACCTTTGAAAATTATAACTCTATCGGATTGAAAATGCACTCCGTACTCTGAAGAATTTAGGGAGGAAAGGGTTTGTGAACGAGCCTTGTTTATTGATGATAGTACATCGGCAACTCCATTTTTTAACACTTGATTCTCTTTTATTTTTGAAAATTGTGGAAGCACAATTGAAAGTATAATGCCGAGCACGGCAATTACAATTAATAATTCTATAACTGTAAACCCTTTTTTAAAATTAATCATTTATTCTATACTGCCTAAAATTGAATAAAGCGGTGAAATCATGGAAATAGCAAAGAAACCGACTCCAGCGCCAATAACAATCATCAAGAGAGGTTCAATAATCGTGGAGAGATTTTTAGTTTTATTTTCAATTTCCTCTTCATAAAATAAAGCTATCTGTAATAACATGTCCGATAATTTTCCAGTTTCTTCCCCAACTTGCACCATTTCTGACATCATTACAGGATAAAGATTAGTATTTTCTTCAAAAGCTTTAGAAAATGGAGTTCCCTTTTCTATTCCAATTTTTGCATCCCGCAGAACTTTTTTGTAGTAAATATTTTGTACTACATCTTCAGTAATTTCTACCGCGCGAGTTATAGAAACTCCTGCAAAGAGAAGTGAAGACATTGTGCGGGCTGTGCGGGCAGTGTTTAATTCTTTTGCTAAATTTCCAGCAATTGGAAGCTTTACAACAATAAAATCAATATACTTTGCCATAAATCTGGCACGAAAAAGAAAGTACGCACCGAGAGCCATGCCAATAATAATGACAAAGGTCAGTATCAAATTATTTGAGAAAAAATTACCAAAAAAAATGAGAATACGGGTGGAGATAGGCAAAACAACACCTAATTCTTTAAAGGTGCTGGCAAGTGTCGGAACCACAAAAGCAAACATCAAAACCCCAATTACAATCATTGCGGATAGAATTATTCCCGGATAAATCAGCGCCCCGCGTATTTTTTTAGTCAAAGAATGCGATTTTTCCAAATTTAGCCCTATGTCAGAAAGTGAATTTGCGAGATTCCCTGACTCTTCGCCAGCACGTGTCATTGATATAAAAAGTTTTGAAAAAACACTAGGGAACTTTGAAAGTCCTCCTGATAGTGTTTCGCCTCCATCTATGTCGTCTGTTAGAGATGTTAAAATTAAATTCAGTTTTAGATTTTTTGTCTGTTTTTTCAAAACAGACAGCGCCCTAGATAATGATAACCCTGCCCTTAACATTCCGCTTAAATTCTTGGTAAAAATAATCTGCTCAGAAATTGAAACTCTTGAAAACATGTCTGTAAAAAAAGTCAGTTTGCTAAAAAAACTTCCCTTTTTCTCTGTTACTGATATGGGAATATATCCACGGCTCCGCAGGTCGTGGGCCAAGGTTAGGCGGTCTTTTGCTTCTAAAACACCTTCTGTCATTTCACCTGTTTTTGATTTTGCTTTGTATGAGAACAACATTTTTTCTTTTATTTTTTCTTATCTTTACTCGGAAACAACACGAAATACTTCCTCTAAAGTGGTCACACCTAATACTGCCTGGAAAACTCCATCTTCCAACATTGTCATCATTCCTTCTTTTTTTGCCTGCATCTCTATATCATCTTGAGACTTTCCAGCAATAATCATATCTTTTATGGTGGGCGTAACTTTTAACACTTCGTGCATGCCAATACGACTTGAATACCCATCTTCAAATTCACTGGTTTTAATTGCCTTATAAAATGAAATTTTATCCCAAGTATCTTTTACACCCACAACTTTTTCAGTTTTCAAAAATTCTAGCACCCTATCCAGATCAACGATTTTGGCTAAATTTTTTAACTCAGCGTCGGACAAAAAATATTTTTCTTTATTGGGCGTAAGTCTGCGTACCAATCTTTGCGCTATAATCGTCTTGACTGTAGCTGTTATTAAAAAGGGTTCAACACCCATATCTATTAGTCTGGGTATGGCACCCGAGGCACTGTTGGTATGGATAGTTGAGAGAACTAAATGACCAGTTAGTGAAGCATTTACCGCAAGCCCCGCTGTTTCACCATCTCGAATCTCCCCTACCATTATTACGTCTGGGTCTTGACGAAGAAGTGAGCGAAGTCCATTGGCAAAAGTTAAACCTATTTCGGGTTTGACTTGTGTTTGATTGACTCGGGACATCTGATATTCGATTGGATCTTCTACTGTAGAAATATTGACTTCCGGTTTATTTAAAATATCAAGCATAGTGTAGAGCGTAGTCGTCTTTCCTGAACCTGTGGGACCCGTGGCGAGAACCATTCCAGTCTTTTGCAATAGTGATGCGTGTATTCGCTCTAACGCCTCTCCATGAAAACCAAGTGTTTCCAAAGAAAATCCATGCGCATTTTCTTTTAAAATTCTCATAACAGTTTTTTCTCCAAAAAAAGTTGGCAAGGTTGAAACACGAAAAGAAATTTTTTCTCCGTCTTGCTCTTTTTTAAATCTGCCGTCTTGAGGTAGTCTTTTCTCATCCAGTTTCAAATTTGCTAATACTTTAATACGCGCAGTTATTCCTGCA
>Ga0209542_10014630_pt1 | contig 13322 bp, 17 predicted proteins | sample RifCSPhighO2_01_FD_184028 | JGI IMG/M metagenome (GOLD analysis project Ga0209542, IMG submission 184028) | Soil microbial communities from Rifle, Colorado - Rifle CSP2_plank highO2_0.1 (SPAdes) (version 2) | ecosystem: Environmental > Terrestrial > Deep subsurface > Rock core/Sediment ... | reverse complement strand
AAGCGAGCACTCTCATCTATTGAGGATGCTATTATGGAAAACCATTTGAGTACTTGCCTAGTGCCTCAAATAAAGAAGGGGGACAGTGGCAAAGCGACCAAAGAAATATTAGAAGTTTATCGTTTGAAAAAATAGACTATAAATAAAATGGAGACAAAAATTTACAAAATAAAAGGAATGCATTGTGCATCATGTGCGGCTATTATTGAGAAAACTTTTAAGAAAGAAGAGGGGGTGAACAATGTGGAAGTAAACTATGGCACTGAAACGGCCAAAATAAATTTTGATGATACAAAAACAAATCCCGAGAATCTTTCTAGAAAGATAGAGCCGCTTGGCTATTCTTTGGTCATACCACAGACAGCAAAAGAGATGGGTATGAGTGAAAACGAACATGCTGAGCATTTAGGCTTAAACCAATCAAAAAAAGAAAAACTAGCTGAAATAAAAGATATGGGATCAAGAGTTATTTCTGCCATTCCACTCGCCATAATCAGTGTTTTTGTTATGGGCTGGGATATTCTTGCTCAATATAATCTAGTCTCTGAAATGAGCCCTACTGTTGAAGAACTTTTTCATCATCTTTTGCCTCTCTTTGCTACCTATATCTTATTTGTCGTCGGCAAACCGTACCTTCTTGGTTTCTACCGTTTTCTGCGTTATGGCAAGGCCAATATGGATACCTTGATCGGCATTGGTACGGTCGCTGCATTTTTATATAGCTTTGCAGTCACTGCTTTTGAAGATACTCTTAAGTTTTTTATAAATGTTGATCAGACATATTATGATGTGACGATAATCGTTATCACTTTTATAGCACTCGGTAAGTATCTGGAAGCCCGATCAAAAATAAAAACTGGTGATGCTATAGAGAAGCTTCTCAATCTTCAAGCCAAAACAGCTTTAGTCGTAAGAGATGGAAAAGAAATTGAAATTCCAATTGGAGAAGTAGTGCATGGGGATTTGATCGTTGTAAAACCAGGGGCAAAAATTCCAGTGGATGGCATAATCACCGAAGGCTCATCGTTCGTTGATGAATCTATGATTTCTGGAGAGCCGATGCCTGTCCAAAAGAAAGTTGGTGACAGTGTGGTTGCGGCTACCATGAATACAAGCGGTTCGTTTGTATTCAAGGCTACCAAGGTTGGTAGCGAAACTTTGTTTGCTCAAATTATAAAGATGGTAGAAGAAGCGCAGGGTAGCCGTGCGCCAATACAAGCCTTGGCTGACAAAATATCAGGCGTCTTTGTTCCTATTGTTCTGGGTGTAGCTTTCGTGACTCTTGGTGTCTGGCTTTTGGTAGGCACGCAATATTTGGGATTCTCTCAAGCTCTCTCCTTCGGTCTGGTTTCGTTTGTGGGGATTTTAGTTATCGCTTGCCCTTGTGCTTTGGGCCTCGCTACGCCGACCGCTATAATTGTCGGAGTAGGTAAAGGAGCAAGGGAGGGGATATTGATCAAGGATGCGGCTACACTTGAAAAGCTTCACAAAGTAGATACAGTCATTGTGGACAAGACAGGAACGATTACGATTGGCAAGCCAACCCTTGTTGATATTCAGAATTTTTCTGGTTTAAAAGATGAAGAATTTATTTCAGTACTTGCGTCGCTTGAAAAAAAGTCAGAGCACCCTATAGCTCATGCGATCGTGCAATATGCGCAAGAGAAAGATTTATTGATTCAAGATACTTCAAACTTTGAAAGTATTCAAGGCAAAGGATTAAAGGGGTTGATAAATAATACAGAATATTTTGTTGGTAACACAAAATTGATGAGTGATCTTGGAGTAATCTTTGATAACACAAAGATAGAAGAATATACCAAACAAGGTAAAACTCCAGTTATTCTCTCAACAAAAGAAAAAATTTTGGGATTTGTAATGGTGGCAGATGAAATAAAAAAAGAATCCAAGCAAGCGGTAGCTGACTTACACAAGCTTGGTATAAGAGTAGTGATGCTCACGGGGGACGATGAAAAAGCGGCCAAATACATGGCCTCTCTCGTTGGTATAAGTGTCCCCTTAGATGAAGTGGTGGCTCATGTTTTGCCGGCAGATAAACTTAATAAAATTAAAGAATTGCAGTCTCAAGGGAAAGTCGTAGCTATGGCAGGGGATGGAGTGAACGATGCCCCAGCGCTGGCACAAGCTGATGTGGGTATCGCTATGGGTACGGGGACGGATGTAGCTATAGAGTCGGCGGGTATCACTCTCCTTGGGGGCGATATTTCTAAATTAGTGAAAGCAATAAAACTTTCTAAAATTACTATGCGAGGGATTAAGCAAAACCTATTTTGGGCATTTATCTACAACATCGTCGGTATTCCTCTTGCGGCGGGCCTCTTCTACCCAATCTTCGGTTGGCTCTTGAACCCAGTTTTTGCCGGCTTTGCTATGGCCATGTCCTCAGTATCAGTCGTTGGCAATTCGCTCCGAATTAAAGCTAAAAAATTATAAAACATGGATAATCAAATAAAAACATATACTTTTCATGTCCATGGCATGCACTGCAATGCATGCGAGTTGATGATAGAGAGTGAACTTAGAGATGTACCGTACATCACTTTTGTTGATGCGAACTTGGCGACACACTCTGTTGAAATCAGAGGGCATTTTGGCGATATGGGAGAAGTGGAGGCCGCCGAAACTCTGACCAAATTTATAGCTAAACATGGCTATAGTTTGTCTATTGAAAAACAAATCAAAGAAAAGAAATGGACTGAATTTAAGATTGCAGTGCCGATAGCGGTTGCTTTCGCAGTACTATTCGTTGTTCTCCAGAAAATGGGAATAGTGAATTTGGTAAACGCGAACGAAGTGAATTATGGCACGGCGTTTGTAATAGGGATTATAGCCTCACTCTCTACTTGTATGGCAGTGGTCGGTGGTCTTTTGCTATCTATGTCAGCTACTTTCGCAAAAGAAGGTAACAGAGTAAAGCCACAAATACTTTTTCACATTGGACGTCTGGTATCCTTCTTTATTCTAGGAGGTGTGATCGGAGCTTTGGGTTCTGTTTTTGCTCTCAATACTTCGGCTACATTTATCTTGGGATTGGTGATTGGGTTGGTAATGTTAATTATGGGGTTGAACCTTCTGGATGTTTTTCACTTTGCTAAAAAACTTCAACCAGCTATGCCAAAGTTTCTAGCTAAGCATGCTCATGGTTTATCAAGGTTTAATCACTCTCTTACACCGCTTTTGGTTGGTATTGCCACGTTCTTCTTGCCATGCGGTTTTACTCAATCAATGCAGATCTATACCCTGACTACTGGCACTTTTTGGAGAGGAGGCATGACTATGCTCGCTTTTGCTCTAGGCACTCTACCTGTCCTTGCTCTCATTAGCTTTAGCTCATTTAGTATTCAAAATAATTCTAAAAAAGGTATCTTTTTCAAATCTGCTGGGCTTATCGTCATCATGTTTGCTTTGTTCAATCTAATAAACAGTTTGGTCATAATCGGCCTCATCCCGCCCGTTTTTAATTTTTAGTATATACTCTACATAATCTTGTTTATGAAAAACTTTTTTACATTAATAATTTTACTTCTGGTTATATCTGGTGTGTTTTTTATATTTAAGAAAAGCAGTCCACAAAATTCTTCTCAAAATTATACTCCAGTGCCAGCAGAGAATGTAAGTATAGAAGATGGTGTGCAGGTAATCGCTATTAGGGCGAAGGGTGGCTACCAACCTCGGGCTAGTGTTGCTAAAGCAGGCATCCCTACCATCATAAGATTTGATTCCAAAGGCACTTTTGACTGCTCGGCTTCAGTACGTATCCCAAGTTTGAAAATAAGTCGGAGTTTAGAATTCTCCGGATCTACCGACATAGATCTCGGTACTCCCAAAAAAGGACTGATGCGTGGTAGTTGTAGCATGGGCATGTATCCGTTTGAGATTGAGTTTCAGAGTTGAGTTTTTTGTAATCCACACAAAGAGTGGGCAAGGGGAGAGAATTTGTTTTATAATTAGGGAATGGAACCAACACAAGGAGATTACAAACAAATGTTGACTGAGATTATTCAGAAACAGATCGTGATATTGGGACCGCAGATCGCGGTCTTGAAGGCAAGGAATGTACCAGGTATGACAGTGGGAGATGATGGTAAGGTGCTGACTGTTTCGGGACCAGAGCAAATGATACTGCAGAAACTGATTGACGAATACGTGGCACTCTCCGGCGAGATCGTCAAAAATGCAGTCAACTCTATATTTGAAAAATACCCTTCGATCAAACACTAATTTTATATTGTTAATTAAAAATAAATGAACGAGTTTCAAGGATGGGATAATGCGGTATCAAACGATGGCATAGCTTATGCTTCCATATTTGCCGGCAACTTATCCTTGCTCCTTTCGATCGTGATCGGTGTCATCGCTACAGTGCTGGTCTTTCGAGCAGCCAAAAAAATGGGTGGCGGACTTTTCGGCTCGGTCTTAAACTATATCGGTATGGGTATGATCCTGATAGTTCTTGGTAGTATATCTATGGTTTTACAGCCGCTGTTTATAAGTTTTTGGCTGAATATCCTAAATACAGTCTTCTTCGCTTTCGGCTATATCTTTATGGTCATTGGCGGCAACAAACTACTTAAAGGCATAATGAATACTTAAATGAATTTGCTATTGCTTGGACTCCTCTCTATGGTCCTCATGGGAGCGGCCGGTTATCTTTTTTGGAAGCTAAAGTTGAAGGAAAAAGAAATCGCGATGGAGCGGGAAGCTTCGACGCGGCAGGTGTATGAACTTTCGATCTTGAAGGAGCTTGGGGAGCGGGTGGGCTATTCACTGGACGTAGAAGAAATATTACAGATCATTACCAACTCTCTGCACCAGTTTATTGATTATACTGCTGTTGCATATTTAGTGGTCAAAGACAAAAAGCTACGGCTGGGAATGCACTTCGATAAGTCAGCTCATCATCACTTTTTTCTTGAGATGAAAGAAAAAATGCTCGCTTCGCTTGGGGCTCTCTCCAACATTTCGTATGATAAATTTACTGTGGAGGAAATAATTTCGGGTGCAGTTGAAATGGAGACAGGCCCCGAGAAGATAGGATCGTTTTTCAACATTCCGCTTGTGATCGGTGGCAAGCTGACTGGAGTCTTGACAGTAGCCAATGATCAGCCTGGTCTCTACAAAGAAGGAGATATGACTATCTTGTACAAGATTACTGGTCAGGTATCGGAAGCATTTGTTCGTTTGCAAAAAGTAGTCGCTTCCGAGCAGGAGAAGATAGAGAAAGTTAGAGAAGAATATACCAGTATGATAGTGCATGAACTCCGAAGTCCCTTGGATGGTATCCGCAAAATAATAGAATTGGTTATTGGTGGCAAAGTGGTCGCTGGCTCAAAAGAATTTGAGGAATATATAAACATGGCTTATCAGAGCACTTCTTGGACATTGGAGCTGGTGAACGACCTTTTGGACCTCTCTAAACTACAGGCTGGCAAATTTGAGATCGTCAAAGCAGATACAAATATAAAAGAAGTGATTGAAAATAGGATTTCGTTTTATCAGGTGGCGGCAGGTGCCAAGAAGATACATGTAGATTTTGTACCAAATGATTTGCCGACCTCGGTACTTTGTGATGAGAGGGCAGTGAAGCAAATACTCAATAATTTCCTTTCCAACGCCATTAAGTTTACTGGAGAAGGTGGGGTGATTTCTGTTGTTGCATTTGTGACTGGGGGTAAAGACGCGCCGACATCTCCATTACCGATGCCAGTAGGTTTTGTTCTCCCAACTTCAGCAGATTTGAAAATGAAGAAGCGTTCTCTTTGTGTGACTGTCTGTGATAATGGGGTTGGTATAAATCAAGATATGCTACCGAAGCTATTTCAGACATACAAACAGATCCGTCTTTCTTCGGCAACAGGCGGAGAGAGAGGTACGGGGCTTGGACTGGCTATTGCCAAGGGTATTACCGAGGCACATGGGGGCTCTATAGGAGCTGTTTCCAAAGAGGGTAAGGGTTCTAGCTTCTTCTTTACAATACCTTTGTAAAAATGCTAATATTTATTTTATAAAAGCTAAACGCAATATTAATGAAGAAGATTTTAGTGATCGACGATGACCAATTTTTCCCGAAGACTTTGGAGGCCGCGTTGCCCAAAGATAAATATCAGCTCTTTCATGCAGAAGATGGGGAAGTGGGTTTGGCGAAATTGAAAGCAGAAAAGCCAGATTTGGTGATTCTTGACCTTATGATGCCCAAGCTCGACGGTACTGCCTTCCTCAAAAAACTTCAGGAGTCTACTGACTTGCCAAAGGTGCCGGTCCTCGTCTCCTCCAATCTTTCTAGTGTCAAAAAAATAAGTGATGTCATGGCTATGGGGGCAGTCGGCTATGTGATCAAATCAGACGAAAGTTTGCAATCTATAGTGCAAGACATCGAGCGAGTGCTCGGCGAAGAAGGCAAGAAGGTATAAACATTTCTAAAATAGTTTTGTGATAAATGTGCCGAAGTAGACGGAGAGGACATTGCTGGGGGCAAGGCCGATCACTGTACCCGCTATGTAGTTTTGGACGCTGATGCGAGAGACACCCATGAGGATGTTTAGGACATTGAATGGCATGATAGGAGTCATACGCAATATGATGAGGTCAAAGAGGCCGCCGCTCTCAAGCCGATCGTTGTAAGAGCCGACTACTTTCAGATATTTGTGTTGCAAGATATTCTCTACCCAAACTTTGCCAAAAAATCTAGCGACGGTGAAGACGATTAGTGAGCTCAAAAATCCACCAATGACAGTGTAGAGTAGACCGTATTTGAATCCGAAGAGTATGCCGGCAGTGGCCATGAACGGAGTGGAAGGGATGAAGATGGTGCCGAGGGTGTAGATGGCGATGAAAATGATTGGGGAGAGAATACCGAAGTTTTTTATATTTTGACGCAAGGTGTCTATAGAGATTTCATCAGCAAAGATTGTATAAAGTATTGCTGAAGAAAGGATCAAACAAACAAAAATTATAAAAATGATTTTTTGTAATTTTTGTAATTTCATTTTTTTATTATATCACCACTTACCCAAAATGGCTGATCTATGCTATAATAGGCCTAATTAACAACTAACTCGAGAAAGCGCCGGCCCTTAATGGACGTTGGTCCGGCATGATTTCGCAAAATCATATGTTTAATCAAATTTTGGGAGATGAGCAAAAAAGAGTAGGTAAATGGGCGGCTATCGCACTCATATTGCTATCAGTATTTCTTTTAGTAAAGATATTAGGTGATTTGAAGAGATTACCAAGGGTGGGTAATGAGATTTATCCGCAATCTACTATTATGGTCACAGGAGAAGGGGAAGCTTTCGCAATACCTGATATCGCTTCATTTTCTTTCTCTGTTACTGAAGCAGGTGAGTCGGTAGAAGCGGCTCAAGGTTTGCTTGATACAAAAATTACTAAAGCCCTGTCTATTTTGAAAGAGGCTGGTATAGATGAGAAGGATACCAAGACTACAAGCTACAATGTTTACCCGAAATACGAATGGGAGCAGATAGTTTGCATCACTTACCCTTGTCCTCAAGGTCAAAATAAATTGGTTGGTTATGAAGTCAGCCAGATGATTACCGTCAAAGTGCGTGATGTCAAAAAAGCAGGAGATTTGGTTTCAAAAATTGGCACAGTCAATGTTTCAAACATAAGTGGAGTGGAGTTTACTGTAGATGATAGAGAGAAGTATGTGGCAGAGGCTAGAGCAGAAGCTATCTCTAAAGCTAGAGAAAATGCCAAAGTTTTGGCGCGTCAGCTTGGTGTCCGACTTGGTAAGGTTATATATTATAACGATAATAGCGGTTATCCTACACCTTATTATGGCGCTGAAGGTATGGGTGGCGGCGGAGATATGAGAGTCTCGACTGCTCCATTGAAAGCTGAGCTTCCACAAGGTGAGACCAAGATCACAGCAAATGTAAATGTGACTTACGAAATTAAATAACTCACTCCGTATTGCATATAAATAAAAAATGGGTATGATTTCGGTTAGAAAAGAGGAGGTGAATAATGACAGTCAAATGCCCATATTGTGGCAAAACTGATGTAGAAGTATTCGGTGATCCTTGTGTCGAGTGTGGCCAGGTTGCAGATATACGCGATGTTGTTCGTCCGATCGCTGAGCTCTTAGAACAATTAGTGAGGTGTCCTGTTTGTAGTGCTAAAGCGTTCGATGGGGTGCATTGCTATCAGTGTACTAATACAATATCGGATAAGGCCAAAAAAGCACATGGGTGTGTTGTTATTGGCCAAAAAGAGTCTGAATCATTGGCTGAACATTTCAAACAAGTCTTTCTTGAATAGATTCTATATTGAAGATCCTAGGTCCGCTGTAATGGTGGGCCTTTTTGCTTGACCCTGTAGTAGATTTTGGCATTGGTTTCGCCTTGCACTTGCAGTGCTATGCCAAAATTCACTACGGGGTTGACTTTATTTTGGAGGGGAGTATAATGGAGAGACAATTTAATAAAGAAAGACCCCGAAAGGGGTTTTTTAATAAGAGTAAATTTATGGCAATAATAAATTATTTAAGAGAGACCAAAGATGAATTGAAGCATGTCAGCTGGCCGACCAGGAGACAGTCTATAATGTTTTCAATTATCGTAGTCATTGTTTCAGTTTTGGTAGCATTCTTTTTGGGTCTTTTTGATTTCATTTTTTCAAGATTACTTAATTTAATAGTATGAGTAAACAACAAATTCAAGAAGAGAGAAATTGGTATGCTATCCATACCTACTCTGGCTATGAAAACGCTGTTTCTAGAAATTTGAAGCAACGTATCGAGTCGCTTGGTATGGAAGACCGCATTTTCAATGTGCTGGTGCCGACCGAAAAGAAGATAAAAATAAAAGGAAACAAGCGTGTAGAAGAAGATGAGAAAATTTATCCGGGTTATGTGTTGGTGGATATGATAGTAACTGATGATTCTTGGTATGTGGTGCGTAACACTCCTCGAGTGACCGGCTTTGTTGGTTCCGGAGTTTTCCCAGTGCCGCTTGATAAGAAGGAAGTGGAGAATTTATTTAAGAGAATGTCCACTGATACTGTGAAGCACAACATTGACCTCTCTATTGATGATGCGGTCAAGATCTCTGACGGACCGTTCAAAGATTTGGAAGGTAAAGTGGGTGAGGTGGATGAAGAGAGGGGCAAAGTGAAGGTCTTGGTGCCTATGTTTGGTCGAGAAACTCCGGTGGAGTTGGATTTTTTGCAAGTCAAAAAGATTTAATACCTCACCCCCTCTCGCTATGCTCGGCCCCTCTCCTAGATGCAGGAGAGGGGAGAAAAAAGAAAGAGTTGCATTATTCGTAGTAATTCGTTAAGCTATTCGTTACTTCGTATTTATGGCAAAGAAAATAACAAAAAAAATAAAATTGGTAATAGTGGCTGGTAAGGCTACGCCAGCGCCTCCTGTAGGTACGGCTTTGGGGCCGGCTGGTATAAATATTGGTGAATTTGTCACTAAGTTTAATGAGGCTACTCGTGGTATGGAAGGGTTGGTGCCGGCAGATATCTCTATTTATGAAGATAGGACTTTTGACTTTGTATTGAAGACTCCTCCAGCCTCGAGCCTTATACTGAAAGCTCTTGGTATTGAGAAGGGTGCAGGTAAGCCACCTTCCCAAAAAGTAGGCACCATTACTCGCAAACAACTAGAAGAAATTGCCGAAAAGAAAATGGTAGACCTAAATGCCAATGACCTCGAAGCGGCAGTCAAAATCATCGCTGGGCAGTGTAGGAGTATGGGGGTTGAGGTAAAATAACAAAACAAAAAGACGGCCTCCGCTAGTCTTTTTTGTTTGTGGGGTTTATGTGAGAATGTGAGCAGATGTTGTTTGAAAGGAGTGATGAGATGCCGACATTGAAAAATGTTTTGCAAGGCAGTGCGTTGTGCGACAAATACATTCCTGACTTTGAGGACTTGGCAAAGATTGTTCGCCAGCTCAAAGAAGGTGGATTTAAAATTGCTCTGACTCAAGGTGTCTACGACATGTTCCATGTGGGTCATGGTCGCTATCTGGCAGAAGGGCGTTCGCACGGTGATGTGCTTATTGTTGGGGTTGATTCTGATGAGTTGACTCGATCAATGAAAGGCAAGAATCGACCTTTTGATGTTTTTGATGAGCGGATTGAAATTTTAGCCATGCTTTCTTCTGTGAGCATTATCACTCGCCGTGATTTGGATCAACATAAATATGACCTGATCAAGTTGGTCCAGCCGGATGTGCTTATCATGTCCAAGACAACTACTTCATTTAGTGACGAAGACAAACGTTTGCTCAACGAACATTGTGGACGGATTGAACACTTGGAAGCCAAAGCAGCGACTTCGACTACTGCCAAAATGCTTCGTCTTATGACAGAAGGAGCTCAAGGTTTGGCTAGCCGTATTGAAGCGACTGTTCGGGAATATTTCGAACACTCGAATGGAGGTAGCAATGGCTAATTTGATTGCCTACATTCCGGTGTTGCATGCAGGGTATCTGAAATGGTTGAAATCTCATCCTGACTCTGATCTTTTGGTTATAAGTCAGGATTGGGCCGAGAGTGTGCTGCCTCGTCTTGCTCGCAACATTCCAGCACTGCCGACCGAGCTTGTGGTCAAAATGATCCAATCAACCGGGTTAGTGAGGAGTGTAAGAGCTTTCTCGCCATCTTTTGTCTATCCGCGGATGTCGTATGTGATGCCAGACGAAGATGTGTCTCATGAAATTTATGAGAGATATATGCGGGTTTCTGATCCCTACGGAGTATCTTTTGAGACTATATTTCTTCGGTGGGACATGAGTGCTGTTATCGCCAATCAGCCGGTTATCGCTGATGTAGTTTCAAGTACAGAATCTGTTGATCTAATCAGGATGGGAATTGCAAGGAGATTGAAAAAAAAAAGTCCTGATTGGTTTCGTCAGATTGGGGCAGTGGCGTTTAAAAATGGTGGTGAGATGATTGCCTGTGCTTACAACACTCACTCTCCGACTGAATATGAAGCTTATGTTTTTGGAGATCCAGCATTAAATAGGGATGCTGGCACTAAAACTAAAATTTCTTTGGCATTGCATGCAGAGCAGGCAATAGTGGCTGGTTGTGCTAAAGATGGTATTTCACTTAAGGGCAGTTCGATCTATGTCACCACCTTTCCTTGCCCAGATTGTGCAAGAGTGATCGTACAGGCTGGTGTTTCAAAAATATTTTTTGAAGAGGGTTATTCTCTTCAAGATGCACAAAGAATCCTTAAATCAGCTGGAGTGCAAATTGTTCATTTGAAAAACCCCGAGTCTGTTTAGAGCAGCTCGGGGTTATTTTTATTTTGTACGTTTCCCTTCAGAAAATGGTGGCTTTGCTTTGAGAAGCTCAGCAATTGTCTTTCTATGAGCACCAACATAACATGGGATCGGCTGGTAATCTTTTGCTGTCAAGTCAGGTGCGATAATATGGGCGTGAAAATGAGGTAGTGTCCCACCTGAATGATTCTCGTCTCCAAATCGCATAAATACTGCACCACCAGAAATCCTCTTCATTTGCACAAACATTTTGATTATCTTACCGTATTCAACCCACTCTGCTGGATTCAACTCGGCCATATCTTCAATGTGGCGTATAGTGATGAGTAATAAATGATGTTTGGTATTTTGATATGGGTAGTCATTATTGGTAACTATCCAATAATTTCCATGCCATAAAATTGGCGCGTCATGATATTTGGCTAGATGCTCCAAGCAAAAGGTACAATGTCCCAAGCGTGCGGCTTCTTCCATCTTACGGCGCTGATCTTCAAATCTTGTATTGCCCATGTGTTGTGGGCGACCAGTTGTTTGACTCAATGTACTTCTCCTTCCTCTTGCTTTATAGCACTTTTTAATATAAAAGAAAGTCCTGCACCCTAGGGTGCAGGACAAAAGCAAATTATTTTCGTTCCAAGTGCCAGAAGGTAGATGTATATAAATCTCCCTCTCCATCTGACGGTTTAACTTCGGTAGTCAGAATTTTCCATTCATCGTAGATCAAGATAGGGAACTTAGCATCTCCCTCAAACCTATCTTGGATGACAGTTAGATAGATTTCATCGGCGATCGGTAGAGCAAGTTTGTAAATCTCTGCTCCACCGATAACAAACACTTTCACTGACTTTGCTTTCTCAATCGCTTCTTCTAGAGAATGGATGATAATCACTTGGGGATCGTCTACTCTGAAATCTAGATTGCGAGTGATGACGATATTTTGTCTCAAAGGCAGTGGTCGAAATTTAAGAGGAATAGATTCCCAAGTTTTCCTGCCCATAACGACAGAATGACCTTGAGTGATCGTTCTAAATCTCTTCATATCCGATCGGACTTTGCCTTGCCAAGGGATTTCACCCTTATTACCGATCACGTTACCTAAGTCACATGCCACGGCAAGTGCAATTTTGTTTTGATGAACCATAGACCTCCTTAAAGGGTGGTCGGGATTTTCATCCCTGGATGGGACTCATAATCCGACAACTCAAAATGATCGGCAGTGAAGTCAAAGATATTGTCTACCCGCTGACCTTCATCTGTGAGATGAAGAGTAGGGAATGGAAATGGTTCCCGAGTGACCAATTGATCTACCAACTCTACCTGATTCTCATAGATCTGTGCGTCATCAATCACATGGGTATACATGTATGGTTCATAGTTGCATATGTGAGCCATCATAATTGTCCATGCTGCCCACTGAATTATATTTGCTACTACTCCAACTGGTACATCACCAGATCTTTGTGTCATGGTCGTTACAAGTTTTTTGCCACCAATAACTGTACACTGAACTTTTGTTCCATGACATGGAGCTACCACAACTCGTCTCTTTAGTTTGCTATGTTGCATAGCAAGCGGAGGAAGCCAAGTGGTGATTACATGCCCATTTAGGTACGGCCCATCCTTCAGAGATTGAACTAGATTTTCTACTTGATTGAATGAGGTATCTTTGTGAGGGTAGTTCGCGAGTGCTGGTCCGTAAGATCCAGGGCCTAAATCTCCAGCAGGTAATCCAAATTTTGCGCATTGTTCTGAAGATATCCAATCTTTCCACCAGTCACAACCAGCGGCAACCATATCTTCAAGTTTATGAACACCTTTCATAAATAGAATCAGCTCGGTAATTGGTTTTTTCCAGAAACCGATCTTGCGCTCTGTAATGATCGGGAATCCATTTTCAAACTTGTATACCAGTCGAGGAGCAGTCAAATTTGTCCATCTTCCTCGGTCTTGATATGGATGTTTTGCTAGAAATGTTTCTGGAGAATTGCGTATGAACCGCAATAAATCAGAGTATTGAGTGTCTGGTACGCGATCAGCATATGG
>Ga0209542_10014628_pt1 | contig 13323 bp, 16 predicted proteins | sample RifCSPhighO2_01_FD_184028 | JGI IMG/M metagenome (GOLD analysis project Ga0209542, IMG submission 184028) | Soil microbial communities from Rifle, Colorado - Rifle CSP2_plank highO2_0.1 (SPAdes) (version 2) | ecosystem: Environmental > Terrestrial > Deep subsurface > Rock core/Sediment ... | reverse complement strand
CAGTTTCCGCTCGAAAAAGGTTCGCGCAAAGTGTATAATTACGGCACCAGAATAAAAATAAAGCACCCTTCTCAGAAACATGAGGGTGCTTTATTTTTAAATACTATTTAACTTTATTGTTTTATTCCCATTCACGATACACTCCAACAAACCTTACATTACCTGTGATGAAGAACCCTTTGTTGAAAGTCCTGCGATAAGAGCAACAACACCAATAACTAGATGTAGCCAGTTATCTGCGCCATTTACACCAATGAAGCCAAGAATAGCTCCTTCACCGACAAAGAATCCTAGGATAGCTATTACAAGATAAATCACACCGAGGATTGTAAGGGTAGAAGCTGATTTCCCTGGAGATCTGGAGACAACCAAGAGAAATATAAGACCTGTTACAAGGTGAACTAGATTATGCCACAAGTCCGCTTGAAAATACGCCCCATCCCCTACTATTGAATTTGGAAACAATCCCAAAAGACCTATCACAAGAAACACTACACCTAAAATTGTTGCTATTGTTTTATCCATACATTATTAATATTAAATTATAATTGAAACTATACCCGCATTATATCACGCAATAAAAATAGCAACACACAAGTTACCAACAACTTATACACAGGTGATTTTGGTGCCCTCGGTTGGAATCGAACCAACATTGACGGCTTAGAAGTCCGCAGTTCTATCCATTGAACTACGAGGGCATATTATTTGACACATATCTTGCAATATCTACAACACTTATATGGAAGGATCTCCAACACCAGAATACCCAACTTTTGCCTTTTTGCTCATCTCTTCCCTTTGGGAGAAGAGCTCTAAAACAGAAGAAATGCTTTTTTCATTGAATCCTTGCGAATTGCTAGAAGTTTTGGATATCTCTTGTATATTGCCACTAATGACAGCATTGTAAAGATACAATGCTTTTATTGCAAGAATAGCAGTTATTATTACACTTAGTAATAAGACTATTATCCAATCTATATGTGGGTTGCGAGTTATTTCTTTTATAAATTTCATACTCTATTTTTCATAATTCTCATTTCATTTTGAAGTAAGAACTTTAATATCAAGAGACATACCCCACATTCCGACCTTTGAAAATTGCTTTTTATCGCTTGATAGCAATCCAGCAGACATTTTGGACAATCTCATGTTATTGAAAGAAACACCAAATGGCATATTTTCAAAAAGAATAATAGCCCTCATGACATTTGTCCAAGAACCGCGCAATTCAATACGCGCTTTCAAATACCCGTTGACGCTTTCCGAGGTAGAAGTAAAATCGTCGGTATCAATAGATGATAGAGTCAATTCAGTATTGGTGAAAGTTCCAATACTTTCAACATTTTCAATGAAACTGACTATCTCTTCTTGAGAAATGACAAAATCATCAATGCGAGAACGGTCTGTCAAAGATTTCTCATATGTATCCAGAAGATTTTTTTGATATTGTTTCGCTTCATCTACTCGAACAGTGTCTTGTAGCGTTTGTGATGATTTTTCCGCTTGCAAAGCAATAGCGCGATAAAGGAAAAAGTATCCGGCGATAGAAAACAAAGAAGTCACAATGGCCATAAGTAAGAGGATGTAATGTTTGCGGTTTGTATGCATATTATATTCCCGCGATTAAACGCAAGGCAAAGCTAATATCTTTATTTTTGGCCAAATCCGACACAGGAAGTTCAACTTTTGAGAAAGCTATGTCTCCTTCAAGTCCTTTCTTGAAAGTCATCAACGCTTCGCGAGTCATCGCTTTCCCTTGGATAATAACTTCAACAGGAGTACTTGTCCCTACAGCATATGAAAGTTCAAAAGAATTTATCTGTATATTTTTTGTCCTGCGCAAAATAATCTTTTGTATAATTTCAGAATAAATAACGCTATCCTTATCCTCAATGATTCTTTTGGCAAGATTTTGACTTTTAATAAGTTCTTTTTCCTTATCCATGACGCCATTGGCTTGACGATTCTTTTCCAATTCTTTTATATAACTCATATCTTCATCTCTATTCAAATAAGAACTCATAAATGCTGGAAATAAAGCGAGTATTCCTATCACAGTTGCGCAGGAAATAAAAAACAAGGCAATGATAAGCAGACGAATACGATATTCTCTGCGGAGTAACCTTATCTCACTATCTGGCAAAAGGGTGTGGCGAATCATTTCATTATTATATTATGTTGTTGGCATAGCCAGACCTATAGCTACAGCGTAGTCAAGAGAATCTTCATAAGAAATAGGGGGTATATAATTTTCATGGGAGAAAGCGTTCTGCCATACTTTGCCTATTTCAACTGGAATATCCGGCGAACAATGTTCAACTAGACTATTCGTCAGAGATGCATAACCAGAAAATATGATATGACTAATTTTAGTCCCCTGTCCATGCAAGACCCAGTAGCTAAGGACTTGAACCAAATGTTTCTTCAATTCCTCAATAAAAGTCTTTGAATTTGATAATAATGTCTCTTTTCCCAAAACCACAGTAGAAGTAAAACAAACTACTTCTCCACATATTACATATATTCCAGTTTTTTGATTCATAATGTGAACAATTATCTGGGTCTCAGTGGAACCATGAGAAATTAGAGAGCGAGTAATAGCTCTTGGTTGTGCCTCAAAAGAAACCACGGTAAGTCCTGCCGATTTTAGGACTTCCAAATATGACATGACTAGCTCGCGCGGAGCGACAGAGACGCTTGCCGAAAGACTATTCGGAATAAGGTCAAAAAAGAAAATTGATTCGGCGGGAGATATGGGAACATTTTCTTCTAATTTGAATTCTACATTTTGGCGAATCTCTTCTTCACTGGCGTTTGGGACATCCGTTTTAAATAGATATATTTTCTCCTCTGGCAAAGAAACTTTGACCGAGTATATCTTCAATTCTTTGACGAGCGAGGTTATGATTTCAGAAAGAATTTTTTTATCTTCTATTTCCCCTCCGACTATCACCCCAGACGGAAGTTCTTTCATTCCATAACGATGAATGGATAAGCCGTGAAAAGTGTGAGAATATTCTAGGCAATGTATAGCGTCATCTGAAATATCAAGCCCTGCATAAGGCATGTCAAGAAATTTCGGTGGGGGAAATAATTTGAAAAAAGTTTGAGATGACATATTTTATTGCCCCTTTTTACTTATAACTTATTACTCTACATTATACTACATTTCTCCTTTTTGCTTTTTCACTTATCCTTTATCTATATTTGGATTATCCTCTGTCCTTTTTATGTATCTCCTTCTTACTTTATTGCCTCACTTATCTTTTTTAAATAGATGTTTACAGAAATGAATAATTGCGGGCAAGAAAGAAGTGAAAATAATGACAATAATAATAGGAATAAGATAGGAATCGGCATTGGGAATATTTGTACCTAAAAAGTAACCTAAGAGAGTCAAACCAAAAGACCATATAAAACCGCCTATTATATTATAAAAAACAAAAGTGCGATACTGCATATTTCCTATACCTGCAACAATAGGAGCGAAAGTCCTTACAATAGGCATAAATCTAGCGAGAATGATGGTTTTTTTCCCATGTTTTTCATAAAATTCTTGAGCTTGTTCTGCATACTTTTTCTTAAAAAAATGCGAGTCTTCTTTAGAAAAAAGGGATGGACCAGTCCTTCTTCCAAACCAATAACCAAAACTATCCCCTGCTACGGCAGAAATAAATGTTCCAATGAGTAAAAGCAGTATTGGCAATAAATCTTGAGAAGCGAAAAATCCAGCCGTGAAAAGAAGCGAGTCTCCAGGAAAAAAGAAACCGAAGAATAATCCTGATTCAGCAAAGACAATTAAAATGACTCCTATTAGTCCAAAGGTGGCTATTATTTTTTGCGGTTCAAGCAGATTTGAAAATATTTCTTGAATTTGCATAGATGTTATTTCACTTTTTTATTTTACTATTCTGGCTATCATTTTATTAGTCATTCATTATATTATTTTTTCCTGTCTAAAAAAGATTGGAGTATGAGTGCCGCCGCCGATGCGTCTATCATATCATTTTTACCTTGAAATCTTTCGGCGTTTACGCTCGTCATAAACTCTGGCTCAAGATGCACGATAAATCCTTTGTTCTCAAGGTCTCTTTTAAGATTAAAACTTTCCGATAGAATAGCATTTGCTCTACCTTTATAATCTCTTGATTCTCCCATGACAATATCAATGACTTTATTTTTATTTGCAATTTCAATTATTTCTCTTAGAAGATTTTCTGAATCCTTTCTTGAATTTCCAATGACTGTGCTAGGTATAGCAAACTCTCCTGCTTCATCAGAAACAGCGATTCCAACTTTTTTTGTTCCATAATCTATACCGAGATGCCTCATAATGAAAGTGTACTCTATGTTGAAAATGTAAGCAAAATGTGAGAGGATTTGCTGACACGGATGGGTGGCTGAGTGGTTTAAGGCAACAGTCTTGAAAACTGTCGTCCTCGTAAGGGGACCGTGAGTTCAAATCTCACCCCATCCGCCAAAATTCGTAGAAGATTTCCCACGAACTTCTTTGATGTTATAATATATCCATGCAACCTTTCATTTCATGGTCTGCCCCAGAACATCTTCATCAGGAAAAAGACAATGACTGGTATTGGGCAGTAGGAATTATCACCATTACCATCGTTGCTTTGGCTTTTATATTCAGCAATGTGATTTTTGGAATTCTTATTATTGTCGGAGTTTTCTCTTTACTCGTTCATTCTGCCAAAAAACCAAAGATTGTGCATTGTGAAATAAATGACCGCGGCATAGTCATAGACAATATCCTCTACCCTTTTCTCACTCTTGAATCTTTTTGGATAGATGCTCATAACACATCCCCAAAAATCCTTTTAAAATCCTCAAAGACTTTTATGCCATACATAACAATACATATAGAAGGAGTAGACAGAGAAAAAGTCAGAGAAATACTTTTGAAATATATTGCCGAAACCGAACACTATGAACCATTGAGTCAAAAAATAATGGAGAGATTCGGCTTTTAGTTTTTTACTTATTTTACCCTTTCAATGTTCTTTATAATTTTTTGATGTTACCTCTAATCTTTCTAAACTTCTTTCTGCTTTATAAAACCACAGACTCGTGATAGTCTAGAAAAATACGCCTTCGTCGTTCAATGGATAGGACACAACTTTGCGGAAGTTGTGATGTAGGTTCGATTCCTACCGGGGGCACCAAAGACAAAAAATCAGAAACCGAGGTTTCTGATTTTTTGTCTTTGCTTTACCTCACCCTCTTTAGAGTCGCCATAATCCTAGACTTGTATCGTCCTGCTGTATTTGCTTTTATATATTTTCTTTTTGCGCCTTTATCCAAAGCTTTGTAAAGTGCTGGAACTAGAACTTTGGCTTCTTCAATCTTTTTCTCTTGAATAAATCTGCTGAATTTCTTAAAAAGAATATCAATGCCCGCCTTGGTGCGAAGGTTATAGACTCTCTTTTGCATACTTGCTCGTAATGCTTTCTTGGCTGAAGAAGTTATGGGCATATGTTTTTTGTATTTAAAAACTAACACATACCTTTGAAAAATACAAGGATGGAGCTATTATAGAGACATGATATCCCAACTTACCGGTACAGTAGTTCATATAGACCCAAAATACATAATCCTTGATGTGCAAGGGGTAGGTTACAGAGTATTTACTACTTCTGATATTATGTCCAAACTAAGTAAAGAAAAAACTGGAAACAAAAGTGCACAAAGTAATTTAAGAAAAAACGATAAAGAAAGCACAGGGATAGACGCCGAAGGAAAGAAAGTGACTATCTGGACATATTTGGCAGTTCGTGAAAACGCTATGGATATCTATGGTTTCCTTTCTCTTGCAGAATTGAATTTCTTTGAACTTCTCATCACCATATCAGGCATAGGTCCAAAGACCGCGCTCAGCATATTGAATCTGGCATCTATACATACTCTAGAAACAGCGATACAAACAGGCGATACTTTCCATATTACAAAAGTCTCTGGAATCGGTAATAAAATAGCAGAAAAAATAGTTAGAGAATTGAAAGATAAGATAGAGAAGGTTTCTCATTTATCAAGATCAGAAAGCGAAAAAGACGCCATGAGAAGCGCTATGAAAAATGACAGTGATGTTCTTTTGGCGCTTCAATCTTTGGGATATAGCCAAAATGAAAGTCGCGAAGCGTTGAAAAAATTACCGAAGGAAATTATAGAAACAAATGGCAAAGTCAGAGAGGCGTTGAAGATATTGGGTAAATAAAATTATGGAGAAACTCCTTCGCTTCACTAAACAATTTATACCAAGAAAATTATACTCTTGGGGTCAGCCCGTATATCATTATTCCCTTTCTCTTTTGTCTGCATTAATCTACAGATTTCCTTCAAAAAAAATAAAAGTAATAGGGGTAACAGGCACAAAAGGCAAAAGCTCCACTACAGAAATTATAAATGCCATTCTGGAAGAAGCGGGGTACAAAACTGCTATCTCTAATACCATAAGGTCAAAAATTGGCGATGACTCTACCGATAATATGCACAAAATGTCCATGCCAGGAAGATTCTTTATCCAACACTTTTTGCGCACAGCGGTAAATAAAAAGTGTGAATATGTCATTATAGAAATGACTTCACAGGGCTCTCTCCAATACCGCCACAAATTTATACAACTTGACGCTTTTGTCTTTACAAATCTCTCTCCCGAACATATAGAATCGCATGGCTCATATGAAAATTATATTCAAGCAAAAGTAAATATTGCTTGTGAAATGATAAGTTCAAAGAAACAAAATCGCGCAATCATTGTAAATAATGATGACAAAGAATCAACAAAATTTCTTTCCTGCTCTGCCGACAAAAAAATAACTTATAGCATAAAAGATGCCGAGCCATACGAAATTTTGAGCGAAGGTATAAATTTCACATTTCAAGGAAATAAATCAATACATTCTTCCCTCTCTGGTCTTTTCAACCTTTATAATCTTCTTGCTGGAATTTCTTGCGCCCGCAATTTTGGCATATCTGATGACATTATCATCCGAGCAGTAGAAAAATTCAGAGGTATTAGAGGTCGTGTGGAGAAAATAGAAGTCAGCCCTAGCTTCAAGCAAAATTCAGAACAAAATGCCGTTCAAGATTTTACTGTCATTGTTGATTATGCTCATACTTCAGATTCTCTAGAGAAACTCTATCAAGTCTTTGAAAAATCAAGAAACATTTGCGTGCTCGGAGGTACGGGAGGCGGACGAGATACTTGGAAAAGAAAAGAGATGGGTAGAATTGCCGATACATATTGTGATGAAATAATATTGACTGATGAAGACCCATACGATGAAAATCCAGATAAAATCATAGATAATGTAGTAGAAGGAATAAAAAACCAGTCACCAACTATTATTATGGACCGTCGTCTTGCCATTCGCACAGCCATAAACCGCGCACAGACAGGAGATACTGTCATTATTACAGGAAAAGGCACAGACCCGTATATTATGGGGCCAAATGGTACAAAAACTCCATGGAGTGATGCAAATATAGCCAGAGAGGAATTGGAGAAAAAATTAAAGAAACTTAATTAAGAGAGCGGCAGGAGTATGCTCTTCAGCACTCGCATAAAAGCCTGCTGGCTTTTTGCTCCTCTCGGCCGCCTTCGCGGCCTGCGAGAGGTGCTTCAGAGCATACTCCTGCCGCTCTCTTATATTATTTTCACCGAATAATTTTCATTCAAAACTTTTTTTGTCTTTTCTCCAACAAAACCCTCTTCTCCTTTTATTCCATATTTTTTCTGAAAGGCCGAAATGGCCCCCAAAGTGCATGGACCTATTTTGCCTGTCCTAGGACAATCATTTTTTGTTCTGCCTCCACTCGGATAAAGTCCGTCTAATAAAAGCGCACTTTGCAAAGCGAGAACATCGTCTGTGTCAGCTTGGTTTTTTGTAAGATTATCTGTCCAAGAATGAGGCAACATAAGCGTATCGTAAGCAAAAGAAACATCATTTCCAGCACCAAAGAAATCCTGCAATCCAAGATATGTCTGAAAAGCCAAATCCTTTAATATACTTTGCCTTACATTTGGGTTGACAAATTGCGGTTCATATATATATCCATATTCTATGAGCATGCTAGCCGCATCGGCTGTATTATTTACACCAATAGCGATGAGGTCGGGTTCTTCTATGACCCCATCTCCTTCTGAAGGAAGATTGCTTACTGCGTTATATTTGGAAAGGCGTTTGAATACTGTTTCAACCAATGCTTTTGTGGTCGCGCTATTTAAATATTGATTTTCTGGCACATATATGGCAATTCCGGAATATTTCCCAGGCACACTAGCATTTTTGCGAGGATAGTCGTTGAAATGAATATGTATTGCAATATCTATAGCATTTTCATTTCCCCATTTATTTATGCCATAGAGTCGCAGAGCTACATCCGGTCTTGCATTGTTGTGATAGACAGTTGCTATAGTCTTCTTCATCTCCCCAGTATTCACAAGTTGAAGTGTCTCTTTGCGACTATCTTTTGCAAAAGCGATTATTTCATTCCAATGGTCATTGAAATAACTTAAAAGAGTGGGACTCCAGTTATTTTTGTCTCTGGCAAGCATAACATCGTAGTGTCCATTATTTTTTAGAAATTCTCCGAGGTAGTTGGCGAGTTCAACAGTCATATCTCTTTCCTTCAAATCTCCATACTCCGTACCTCCATAATCTGGCTCATGACCAGGAACAATAAATACCCTGACTTTCTTTGTCGCCGTATCGGTATACTTTGTATGGAGTTCAGCTACAGTCACTGGTTTGTGTAAAATAATTGCCGCAAGATTACTCCCTACATAAGCTATATACGATAATCCCTTTTCAATATTACTGCCTACATAATTGTAAGTTGTATCTATATAATAAAAACCTTTTGGATAACTGCCAACAAACCAAAATGTGTAAAGAACGGCAACGATAAAAATTGATAGGATTATTTTTCTCATTTACATTTATTATATACTTTCTATTTATACTTTATTTAACTTTCAAAATTTAATCTGTAATTTTCTATCAAGAAGAAAGTGTGATATAAGAATTGTATGCCAGAATTGCCAGAAGTACAAACTACTGTTATGGGATTAAACCGCGTGTTGCGTGGTTTAGTCATAAAAGATGTTTGGACTGAATATGATAGCCCATATTTTCATGGATCAGATACAATAAAAGACCCTGAGTATTTTAAATATTTTAAGAAAAAGATAGTTGGAACAAAAATCACCAATGTAACCCGTCGAGCCAAAAATATCTTGGTCCATCTTTCAAATGGATACACAATTCTCATTCATATGAAAATGACAGGTCATATAATGTATGGAAACTATAATAAAAAAGACCCTTTCAATCGTTTTATTCGGCTTATTTTTTATCTTTCAAATGGAGAAACAATGGAACTCTGCGATACAAGAAAGTTTGCCAAAGTCACGCTTATAGAGACAAAAAATATGCATGATAGCGTGCATCTGAAAGGAATCGGCCATGAACCGCTTGAAAAAGGATTCTCTTTTTCTATTTTTAAAAATCAATTAAGCAAGAAATCTCAAGGAAAAATCAAGACTGTTTTAATGGACCAAAGCGTCATAGCTGGTATTGGGAATATTTATGCCGATGAAAGCTTGTGGCGAGCGGGAATTCACCCTGAGGAATTGGTCAGGAACATTTTAGATAAAAAAAATACTGCAAATAGAGGGTTAGATAAAAAATCGGAAATAAAATCAAACAGTAAATTAAAAAATCTTTTCCGAGCTATCAAAACTGTCCTGCAGAAAGGCATAGATTTCGGAGGAGACTCAATGTCTGATTATAGAAATATTCATGGCGAAAGAGGAAAATTCCAAGAACAGCATAGAGCGTATAGAAAAACAGGCAAGAAATGTTCAAAACCAAAATGCAAAGGAATAATAACTCGCATCGTAGTAGGAGGAAGAGGTACACATTTTTGTAATATTCATCAGAGACTGTCTAAATAGAAAATAAAAAAATACCTGTCGCAACAGAAACATTGAGTGATTCTTTCTCTCCCCTCATGGGAATTTCTGCAATTTCATCACAAAGACTTAATATTTCTTTTTCTATTCCCCCTACCTCGCTTCCAATAATGAGGAGATTCCTCTTTGCAATTTTTGCTTCTCTATAATCAACAGACCTTTTGTCTTGTTCAAGTCCTATCATTTTTACTTTATCTTTTTTCATTTTTTTAATTAAATCAAAAACATTTTTTATACTTTCCCAAACCACAACCTTCTCTGCTCCCAGAGATACTTTTGCAATATCTTTTCTTAATCTTCCAAATCTATCAATAGGCGCTGGGGTATAGCCAGACAAATATATCTTGGATACTCCGACAGCATCTGCTGTGCGAAAAATAGACCCTGTATTATGGGTACTGCGTATATTATGGAGAAGTAAACTTATTTCTATCTTTCTCTCCACTTTTCTATCATGCTCGTCATCGCGCTTATTGCGCTTCTTTCTTGTCTTTCTTTGTGATAACATATCATTACTTTATATCAAATTAAACGAATATCAACATGCTTTCACTTTTTCCATCTTTATTAGCTTTCCAAGAAGTTTCCCCTTTTCTTCTTCGTCTGACTCTTGGAATAATCTTTATTTTTTGGGCGTATGAGAAATTGAAAGGTAAAAATACAAAACAAAACAGCAACAACAATGACAAAAATACAATTAACAATATTTTTTCTGGCATATTAGAAGTAATCATTGGGATACTTTTTATTGTCGGTTTATTTATACAATTCGCTTCGCTTATCGCCATCATTGTCTTCCTCCTACGCATAATAGTGAAAATAAAAGAGAAATCCTTTATGACAGACGGGGTAAATTATTATTTTATACTTTTGATTATTTCTCTTTCTCTTTTAGTCACTGGTCCAGGACTTTTTGCTTTTGACTTACCGCTTTAAGTTTATTATGCGTTCATTTCCTTCATAACCGTATAATTGAATTTTAAGAAAAAGGTGATATAGTTTTGCACATGCGCCCATAGCTCAGTTGGTAGAGCATCTCCCTTTTAAGGAGTGGGTCCCAGGTTCGATTCCTGGTGGGCGCACCTTTGATCTGTACCCCATAAAGTAGACACTTTAGTGGAGGTACACTGTTTTCTTTTGTTACAATTACTAAATAACAAAAGAATATGAAAAGAACAACCTCAGCATCTATCTGAACCGGCTAGAGAACAATTCTTGAAGCATGCTTACTTGAATCCAAAAACTAGCAGATATGTCTTGTGTTTTGATGACGCTCGTTTTTTTAGTCATTCTGATAACCATAATTGTATTGATACTATTTCAATCAATGATAAAGAAGGAATAGATGTTGCTATAAAAGATATTCGGAAGGGAGAAGAGTTGACTAATAATTATAGGAAATTTGATTCTGACTTTGACTACAAAATGAATATTTAATTACACCTCCAATATCACCCCCTCCACTCCCGTCTCCAATTCATGCATTCCTCTTCTTGAATCATGATAGATGGTAATAAGCTTGTCTGCCAAACCATAAAGCTCTTCTTTTTTATACAATCCAAAAGAAGAGTTCAATATCATTGTCTTGACCTTCCAAAAAAGCATTCCGTGTAAAGCTTCAGGCGCTTCACCTTTATCTATAGCTTTTCTATACAATACCCAAGCATTCTTCCTATCTTTTCTACCTAGGGCGTCAGCAAGGGCAAAAGTATTAAACTCTTCTTTGTTGGATTTTTCAATCATATCAAATTTGACCGACTTTTCTGCTTTCTTTTCTATTTTTGATATTGACACTTTATCTAGTTTTCCCTCCAAAATGATAAAAATATTATCCGATTCTGCAATTTCTGATATGTTTTCTAAAAATTGTTCTTTTACTTCTTTTTTTTCACATAGACGGTCTAGTAATACAATACTTTTACTGATAAAAAGACCCTGACCCCCTATGCACTGCTCCACAAGATTTTGATTGAAATTCTCTATATCTATTCTAAAGAAAGAAACATCTGGCTTTTTCTTCTTCAATAAGTCAATAAGCTCATGAGATTTTACCCTGACCTTTTCTTTGTCTGTTCCATGATAGAAGTAAATCATAATAGAATTATATTACATATTATTTCAATTCCCCCCAATTCTTCCCTACAGAATAATTAACCTCGCAAGTAATACCTTTTATATCTTTAGGGTCTATGACGCTCTCCATTATCTTTTTTATTTCCGGCGCTATTTTTTCCACCAAATTTTCTCTTATTTCATAAACCAATTCATCGTGAACTTGCAGTATGAGAAAAGCGTCCTGCCTATTTGTTTTATCATATCCTTCTTTTTGGAGATACATATCAATACGCTTCATAGCAATCTTTATAATATCAGCGCTTGTGCCTTGGAAAGGAGCGTTTATGGCCATTCTTTCAAACATGGCTTTTATATATGGAATCTTTGAATTTATTCCTTCAAAATATCTTCTCCTGCCGAAAAATGTCTCTGTGTATCCATTTCTCTCAACTTCTGCCTTAATCTCATTTAGATATTTAGCTAGTCCAGAAAACTTTTTGAAATAATTATTATAAAATAACTGCGCTTCGGCTCTTTCGGTACCTAGATTCTGCTTCAAAGCGTTGACCCCCATGCCATAGAGAATACCGAAGTTTATCACCTTCGCCCTGCGTCTCATTTCCCTATCTACTTTTTCAAGAGGAACTTCAAAAACTTCAGACGCTACAGCATTATGCACATCAATTCCATTTTTGAAAATCTCAATAAGCTTTTCATCATAAGACATAAATGCCGCTATTCTCAATTCAATCTGCGAATAATCAAGCGCGACAATAGAAAAGCCCTTCTCAGCTATAAATGCCTTGCGTATAGCCCTACCAAGCTCTGTTTTAATAGGTATATTTTGCAAACCCGGATTTTGAGAAGCCATTCTGCCAGTAACAGCGCCTGTTTGTATAAAATGAGCATGAAGACGGCCATTTTCATCTGTCATAGACGGTATAACATCAATATATGTTGAAAGAAGTTTTTGAAGCTCGCGATAATCAAATAGAAGAGGAACAATGGGATGCGCGTCGCGAAGCTTCTCCAATTCTGATTCACGAGTAGATCTTGCGCCACCCTCTGTCTTCTTTAGATTTTTCGCAGTCAAAGCCAATCTATCAAAAAGTATTTCTCCAAGCTGTCTCGGCGAATTGATATTAAATTCTACTCCAGCAAATTCCCAAATTTTCTTTTCAAGTTTAGAAAGTTCAGTATGATATTTCTTTGAAAGTTCAACCAGAAATCCCGTGTCTATTTTAACCCCTCTCTTCTCCATTTTTTCAATGACT
>Ga0209542_10014627_pt1 | contig 13324 bp, 13 predicted proteins | sample RifCSPhighO2_01_FD_184028 | JGI IMG/M metagenome (GOLD analysis project Ga0209542, IMG submission 184028) | Soil microbial communities from Rifle, Colorado - Rifle CSP2_plank highO2_0.1 (SPAdes) (version 2) | ecosystem: Environmental > Terrestrial > Deep subsurface > Rock core/Sediment ... | reverse complement strand
AAAAGAACTCAATATAAACAAAGAAAAAATAGTCATAACTATTCCCTCGGGTATAGAAAATGGGCAAGGCCTCCGAGTTTCAGGAAAAGGAGAAACGGGAGCCGGCGGCAAGGGTGATCTTATCGTTCGAGTGTGGGTAGAAGAGTATAAGGTCTTTCGCAAGGAAGGATATAATCTCATCATGGAATTGCCTATAAAACTTACAACTGCGCTTCTAGGAGCTACTATAGATATAGAAACTCTGGATGGGAAGATAGAAGTGAAGATTCCAGCAGGCACAACTCACAATGAAATATTGCGAGTGAAGCAAAAAGGTGTTCCGGCCGAGCGCGGTCGTCGAGGGGATCTTCTCATAGTAACCAAGGTGGACATGCCTAGAAAATTATCAAAGAACGCGCAGAGAATAATAGAGGAGCTTAAAAAAGAGGGGATATAGTGTATAATAATCCCATGCATAAAAAGACACTTCTCTCTGGAATACAGCCGACTGGCCGACCCCATATTGGCAATTACTTTGGTGCCATGAAGCAGTTCATAGACGCTCAAACATTGGGACATCATGAATGCTATTTTATGATTGTTGATTATCATGCTCTGAACTTTATAAAAAACCCAAAGGAGATGAAAAGTAATATTTTTAACCTGGCTTTGGATTATCTAGCTATCGGCCTTGATCCGACAAAATCTATTATTTTTAAGCAGTCTGATGTGTCAGCGCATACGGAACTCACATGGATATTTGACACTATTACCACCATGCCATATCTCATGCGCGCTCATGCTTATAAAGACGCCGAGGCCAAGGGAGAGGATGTTTCTGTGGGTACCTTCAATTATCCTATGCTCATGGCCTCCGATATTCTGCTTTATGACACTGATGTTGTTCCGGTAGGACAAGATCAGAAACAGCATATAGAATACGCTCGCGATACAGCAGAAAAGTTCAATCGTCTTTTCGGCAATACCTTCAAACTTCCTGAACCCCTCATATTCGAAAATGTAGCCATAGTGCCTGGCGTAGATGGCAGAAAAATGTCGAAGAGTTATAGAAATACTATTCCCCTTTTTGCCGAAAGGGAGGAGATAGTCACGGCGGTTATGAGTATAGTTACTGACTCTAGCAGTGATATTCCTTCAAATGTCTACAATATTCATAAGCTTTTTAAGACAGAATCAGAACTAAAAAAAATCTACGAGGAAAATAAGGGAAAATACAAGGCTCTGAAAGAAATACTTATAGAAGACATTGATAAATTTATCGCTCCTCTTAGGGAAAATAGAAGGAAATTGGAAAAAGATGAAAATAAAATATATGAAATTTTGGCTATCGGAGCAGAAAAAGCGGGCCAAAAAGCTAGAGCAAAATTGTTGGTGGCCAAGAAAAATATAGGGGTACTATGATGAATAGAATATATATAAAAAATTTGAATGATTATAAAGGCAAAGAAGTGATGATTTGCGGTTCTGTAGATGTGAGGCGAGATCAAGGCAAGCTTATTTTCCTAGATTTCAGAGATGTTACCGGAAAAGTGCAGGGAGTGATATTACCAAACGCAAAAGAAGCTCATGCCGTCGGTGTAGAACTGCGTCCAGAATGGGTGGTCAGAGTAAAGGGAAAAGTAAACACGAGGCCAGAAAAAAATGTGCAGAAGGATAAGATGAATGGTGATATTGAGCTGGAGATAGTGGGGATAGAGGTGCTAAATAAAGCAGTTACGCCAGTATTTGATATACATGAAAATGGTATAGAGATAAATGAGGAGGTACGACTTAAACACCGATACCTAGACCTTCGTCGACCAAGATTGCAGAAAAATATAGCTAATAGGCACAAGGTACTTTTACATATTAGAAATCTTTTTTCAAAAGAAGGATTTACAGAGATTGAAACTCCACTCCTTTCTGCGACTACTCCAGAAGGTTCACGAGACTTTATTGTCCCATCTAGACTAGAAAGAGGTAGTTTTTATTCACTTCCACAAAGTCCACAGCAATATAAACAGCTACTTATGGCATCTGGGTTTGAAAAATATTTTCAGATTGCTAGATGTATGAGGGATGAAGATACTAGGGGAGACAGACAACCAGAGTTTACACAGCTTGATATGGAAATGAGCTTTGTTGAGCAAAAAGATGTAATGTCCTGCAATGAAAAAGTAATTTTGGATATTATAAAAACACTTTATCCAAAAAAAGAGATAGATTCAGAAAAAGTTCCTGTTATGACCTATGGGGAAGTTATGAAAAAGTATGGCACAGATAAGCCTGATATAAGAAAAAATAAAAATAATCCAAATGAACTAGCTTTGCTCTGGGTTGTAGATTTTCCAATGTTTGAAAAGGATGATAGAGGCAAATGGACATTTACTCACAATCCTTTTTCGGCTCCAAAACCGGAATTTATGGATGATCTGTTAAATCAGAGAAATATAGGAAATATTCTCACTACCCAATACGATCTTGTGATAAATGGTTCTGAAATAGGTGGAGGAAGCATAAGAAATCATGATCCGGAAGCGCTGAAAGCTGTATTTAAGATAATGGGGTATGATGATGAAAAAATAGAAAAAGATTTTGGACATATGTTGCATGCTCTTTCCTCTGGAACACCTCCGCATGGAGGTATGGCTTGGGGATTCGATAGACTTATGATGATACTCCAAAATGAACCCAATATTCGCGAAGTTATCCCTTTTCCAAAGACAGGTGAGGGTAGAGATCCTATGATGGGCGCGCCGGGGAAGATATCAGAAGAGCAACTCAAGGAACTCGGTATTGACATTAAGGGGTAGCTGTGCTAGTGTCACATGGACGGTTTGCAAAAGTTCTTAAACAAAAACACAGGTTGGTCTAGAAAGGGCCAGGTTACCTGCACAAAAACCAAGATCAGATAGTATGATAAAAGCCAAAATATTCACCGGAATTCCGACAAAGGTGGAGAAGAAAATGAATGTTTTTTTCACAACCTTCAAAAAAGGGAAAATTGATGTGATCTCGATGACCTCATCAAGTTGCATGGATGAGCTCTCTACTGGACAGGTTACGGATATGTGTACTGTTGTCACTATCCTCTACCGTGAACAATAAATTTTTAGTTCGGGCTCCTTCACAGTCTCATCCGTGAAGGAGCTTTTTTTACTCAAAAATTACACCACAAACGTCATTAAAAAGTTATTAAATTTTTGTGAAGTTATCCCTTGCACTTTTCTGTAACAGTAATAGTATTAGTGGGTATGAAAAATAAACTAAATGACACACACCCTATAATTTTTGAAGAGAGAGAAGTCCGTAGGACTTGGCACAATGAGCAATGGTTTTTTGTTATTGAAGATGTAGTGCAGGTACTTATTGAATCAAAAAACATAAAGGACTATATAAACAAGATGCGCAAGAGAGATTCTGAACTAGATAGAGGGTATGGACAAATTGTCCATACCCTTGACATAAACACAAAAGGTGGTAAACAAAAAATGAATTGTGCGAGCCTACAAGGCATTTTCCGTATTATTCAATCCATTCCATCACCTAAAGCTGAGCCATTTAAACAATGGCTTGCGAGAGTGGGGCAAGAGCGTATTGAGGAAATACAAGATCCTGAAAAGGCTATAGTACGTGCCAAAAAGATATATGAAAAGAAGGGATATAATCAAGACTGGATAGCAAAGAGAATGCGTGGAATTAATATAAGAAATACTTTAACTGATGAGTGGAAGGAAAGAGGTGCAAGAGAGGGATTTGACTTTGCGATTCTTACAAATGAAATTTATAGAGGTGCGTTTGAAATGGATGCAAAGCAGATCAAAAAGTTCAAATCACTAGATAAACCAGACAATCCTCGTGATCATATGAATGAACTTGAACTAATCCTCACTATGCTTGGCGAAGCGACAACAACAGAAATCATTACTACTAGAAATTCAAAGGGGTTACCAAATTTATCTCAAGATGCTAAGGATGGGGGAAATGTAGCTGGTAGAACAAGAAAAGATATAGAGGAAAGAACTGGTAAAAAAGTAATATCAAAAAATAACTTTAAAAACCGTGGGGTATTGCAGGGTAACAATAGACAATAAATATATGCCCCAACCTTTTACCATAAAAACCTCCTCTTTCGAAGGCCCTCTAGACCTCCTTCTTTCACTTATAGAAAAAAGAAAGCTATTTATAAATGATGTCTCGCTATCGCAAGTTACAGATGACTTTATAAAACATATTCAAAACTTCGAAAAACTTCCGATGGGAGAGTCGGCCCAGTTTATACTTATAGCTTCAACTCTTTTGCTTATAAAATCAAAATCCCTTTTGCCGACGCTCCAGCTCACCGAAGAAGAAGAGGAGGGAATACACGATTTAGAAACAAGGCTCAAAATATATAAAAGGATAAAAGAGGCCAGCGAAAATGTAAAAAATCTTTTTGGCGAGCATATAATATTTCAGCCATCGCAAGAAAAACCGGTAGAACCAGTTTTCTTGCCACATGAGGGCATGAACCTTCTTTCACTAGTCCAAGCCATAAAAGACATAATAAAATCATTGCCAAAAAAGGAAATAATGCCAAAGGCTGTAGTAAGAAAAGTGGTGAGTCTAGAAGAAATGATAGACAATTTGACAAAACATATTACAGCAGGACTCAAGATGAAGTTCAGCGACTTTGCAAAAGGGCAAAAAGAAAGGGTAAATGTTATAGTGAGTTTTCTAGCCATGCTGGAGCTTGTGAAGCAGGGAATAATATATGTAAATCAGGAACAAGATAGAGGCGATATTCACATGGAAACCAAGGATATTGGAGTTCCGAGGTATAATTGATCGTATGAAATTGGAATCAAAGATTGAAGCTATCTTATTTTGGAAAGCAGAGCCGGTTACAACAAAAGAGTTGGCTTCTTTGCTAGGTGAAGATGTTGAGAAAGTGGAAACTGCTGTAGAAAATCTTCACAATGATCTGAAGGGCAGGGGAATCACTCTGGTACAATGGCAAGATGAAATAACCCTAGGCACTGCTAATAGCGCTTCGGAGATTATAGAATCCCTTACAAAAGAAGAGTTTGGAAAAAACCTGGGTAAGGCTGGGTTGGAAACACTTTCAATTATTCTCTACCATGGTCCACTTTCACGAGCAGAAATAGATTATATAAGAGGAGTGAACTCGCAGTTTATATTGCGCAATCTTCTGGTGAGAGGCCTCATAGAGAGAATAGACAATCCCAAGGATCAAAGAAGTTTCCTATATAAGCCTTCTCTGGAAATGATGTCATATTTGGGGATTTCAAAAATAGCCGATCTGCCGGAATATGAAGAAGTCAGAAAAGATATAGATAATTTTAAAAAGCAAACATATGACGAAGAGCCTAAAGATTGATAAATTATTTTTAACATCAGTTATTCTGCTTACTGTGGCAGGATTCTTTGTATTTACTTCCGCATCCCTGGGACTTCTAGCTAGGGATGGAGCCAGCTTTGAGATGGTGGCGCTCAAGCAGGCCATAGGACTTATGATCGGTATCGCAGCTTTTTTTATTATGTCAAAGATACATTATAAAAAAATGCGTAAAAATGCTTTGTATATACTACTTTTTGCTATTGGGTTAAATCTTCTTCTTTTTATTCCTGGACTTTCTATGTATCATGGCGGAGCCACCAGATGGATAGATCTGCATTTCATAACCTTTCAGCCTTCAGAATTTTTAAAAATTGCTTTTATCATATATTTTGCCGCATGGCTCTCTGGGTTAAAGGGAAAAATAGATGAGTTCAAGTGGAGCGCCTTGCCGTATCTGGCGATCATAGGACTTTTGAGCCTGCTTTTATTTTTCCAAAAAGATACTGATACTCTGCTGGTTATCGCCGGCACGGGGTTTATCATGCTTTTTGCGGCTGGGGGAAGGGTTAGGCATTTGATCGCTATAAGCTTTACCATGCTTGTCATGCTTAGCGCCTATGTTTATATTCAGCCTCATGCTAGAGAAAGAATAGTGACATATCTGGATCGTTCTGCCGACGCGCAGAGCTCAAGTTATCAGATAAGACAATCCCTCATAGCCATAGGTTCTGGAAGATTGGCAGGAAGGGGCTTCGGGCAAAGTGTGCAAAAGTTCGACTATCTCCCTGAACCCATAGGAGACTCTATATTTGCGGTTGGAGCGGAGGAGTTCGGATTTATAGGCAGTATCGTGCTTATTATCCTATTTTTGCTATTTTTTATGAGATCAATAAAAATTTCTTCCAGAGCTCCGGACATGTTCGGTGGACTTGCGGTAATAGGAATTGCTATACTTATCATCGTTGAATCTTTTATGAATATTTCATCTATGCTTGGACTTATACCGCTTTCTGGAATGCCTCTACTTTTTGTCAGTCACGGAGGCACAGCCCTTATCATGACCCTAGGCGCGGCCGGCATTATAGCCAATATTTCTAAACATCAAACACCACAATGAAAATATTATTCACAGGAGGAGGTACTGGAGGACATTTCTATCCGATGATAGCTATAGTCCAGGCTATAAACGAGAAAGCCAAAGAAAAAAAGATATTGTCCCCGAAACATTATTACATGGCACCTATTAAGTATAATTCCAGAGCCCTTTTTGATAATGAAATAGAATACATATATATTCCGGCAGGCAAGATACGAAGATATTTTTCACTTTTAAATATTACTGACTTATTTAAAACTCTTTACGGCACTGTATCGGCGCTTATGGAAGTTTATAGAATATATCCGGATGTAGTGTTCGGAAAAGGCGGATATGCCAGTTTTCCTGTGCTTTTTGCGGCCAAGATTCTGCGTATCCCTGTTGTTATACATGAATCCGACAGTTCTCCAGGAAGGGTAAATGCCTGGGCGGCGAGATTTGCGCAGAGGATAGCCATATCATATCCCGAGGTGGCAGAAAGATTCAAAATACAGGATAAAAGCAAAATAGCCTTTACGGGGAATCCCATAAGAAAAGAAGTGGCCACGCCTCTATCGAACGGCGCTAGGGAGTTTCTAAATTTAGAGGAAAAGACTCCAGTAATACTCGTGCTCGGCGGTTCACAAGGGTCAGAAGTCATAAATGACGCCATAGTAGATGGACTTCCGGAAATAGTTTCTAGATATCAGATTATTCATCAGACCGGCCGAAAGAAGTTCGATATTGTAAAGGAAACTTCATCTCTAGTTCTCACCGACAATGCGCAAGCATACAGATATCACCCTTTTGACTATTTGAACGACTTGGCCATAAGAATGTCAGCCGGCATAGCAGATGTTGTAGTCTCCAGAGCCGGTTCGACAATATTTGAGATATCAGCTTGGGGTCTGCCATCTATTATCATTCCTTTATCAAAAGAAGTCAGCCATGATCAGACCCAAAACGCTTTTTCTTACGCCAGAAGCGGGGCTTGCGCTGTTATAGAGGAACATAATCTCACATCTCATATTCTAGTTTCAGAAATTGACAGGATCATAAATAATCAGCATATTAAAGATCGCATGCGGGAAAAGGCCAAAGAGTTCAGCCGTACAGACGCCGCAGAAAAGATTGCGGAAGTTATACTGGAGATAGGCTTGAAGCATGAATAGGCTTTATGCTATACTGTCAGTCTACGAGGCTTAATTATTAGTAATTAATATAAAAATATGGAAGACAATAATGGTGGAGTAAGAACATGGCAGTGGGTAGTGACAGTGATAGTTATTATCATTTTGATTGTGCTTGGATATTATTTGTTCCGAGGCGACAAGGTTGTATCTCCTACGACAGATGATACCAACACAACTGACGATAGTTCACTAGTTGCCTCACAGGCGGCAAACAGGGTAGTGGTTACAGATCAGTTCCCGGGCAATATAGTTTATTTATCTTCTGTACAGTTGGAAAAGCCAGGGTTTGTTGTTGTTCACAAGGATAACAATGGCACTCCAGGAGACATTATCGGTTATCAGTATTTCGACAAGGGTATAAATCCTGGAAGAATCACTCTTACTTCTTCTACAGTTGAAGGTGGAGTATATTATGCTATGTTGCATAGCGATGATGGGGACAAAGTATTCAATGCCACAAAGGATCTTCCGCTCAAGGATTCCAAGGGTGATGTAATCATGAAAATCTTCCGAGCAACTTCAGATGTGTCTGCAGAGTCAAAGGGATAAATTTTTGATGGGATCAAAAATTTAAAGACTAACAAAAGAGCTCCGAAAGGGGCTTTTTTGTGTTATAATTGGAAAATATGAGCAAAAAAGTAGTAACTAGATTTGCACCGTCGCCTACAGGATTCTTGCACATCGGGGGAGTGAGAACAGCTCTTTTTGCTTTTTTGTTTGCCAGAAAAAATGGTGGGATATTTGCTTTGCGTATAGAAGATACCGATAAAGTTCGTAGTAAGGAAGAATGGACAGAAGGATTAGTAGATGATCTAGAGTGGCTAGGACTCAAACATGACGTATTTGTAAAGCAATCAAATAGGGTAGATATACACAATAGTTATATAAAAAAACTTATAGATTCTGGACATGCCTATATTTCAAAAGAAAAAGTAATAGAGGAGGGCCAAAGAGATGAAGTAATAAGATTTAAAAACCCAAATAAAAAGGTGATAATAAATGATCTAATACGCGGAGATGTTGAAGTAGATACTACTGATCTAGGAGATTTTGTCATTGCCAAAAGTCTCAATGAACCAGTCTATCATCTAGCAGTGGTAGTAGATGACTATGATATGGGCATTACACATGTTATAAGAGCAGAAGAGCATCTTTCCAATACTCCTCGTCAGATACTGATACAGGAGGGAATAGGGGCTCCTAGACCAATATACGCTCATTTACCATTGGTTTTGGCAGAGGATAAATCAAAACTTTCCAAGAGAAAGCATGGGGAAACTGTATCCCTTACATATTACAGGAATAAGGGATATCTATCCGAAGCAATTTTAAACTTTGTGGCAATGATCGGTTGGAATCCGGGAACTGATCAGGAAATATTTTCCTTGAAAGAACTCATAGAAAACTTTGATTTAGAAAAAGTGCAGAAGGGCGGGGCAGTATTCAACATAGAAAAACTCAACTGGTTCAACAAAAAATACATCGAAAAAATGAGTGATGGTGATTTTGCCAAATATGCCAAAAACTTTTATTCTGAAACAATTCCAGAAAAAGTTCTACCATTGCTCAAAGAAAGAATTTCATATTTCGGAGAAATAAAAGACATTATGGAAAATGAATTTTCATTTATAAAGTCTGTGCCAAAATATAATAAAGAATCCCTGAAGTGGAAAAATGAAACATTAGAAAATACAAAAACATATCTGGAAGAAATTATAAAAATATTAGAAAAACAAAAAAGTTTTTCAAAAGAAAAAGTAAAAGAATCACTATGGCCACTCGCAGAAGGGAAGGGGAAGGGTAATATACTCTGGCCTATGCGCTATGCCCTGTCGGGAAGAGAAAAATCGCCTGACCCATTTATCATCGCGGAAATTTTGGGAAAAAAAGAAACCTTAAACAGACTCAACTTTGCTCATGATTTACTTTAGAATATTTTTTATATTTTTTATATTTACATCCACTGTTCACGCCCAAACAGCCGATGAATTGCGCGGAAAAATAGGAGAAAGAAGTCAGGCCATACAGCAACTGGAGAAGGAAATTGCCCAATATCAAAAGGATATTGCGGCTCTGGGAAAAGAAAAAGATACCCTTTCTAATGCCATAAAATCTCTAGATCTTTCCAAAAAAAAATTGGAAGCTGATATAAAAGTGACTGAAAATAAAATCGCTTCCAGGAATCTGGAAATAAAAGAATTGTCCCTTCAAATCGGAGATAAGAGCGAAAGAATAGATGACGGGAAAGTCGTCATATCTCAATCGCTGTATAAGATAGCGCAGTTCAACTCTGCTTCAGTGATAGAAGCCATGCTTGGCAAGGACTCTTTTTCTGATCTGTGGGCCAGCGCTGATGAGCTCGCAACCCTGCAAGGCGGCATGCAAAATAAGATAAAAGAATTGGAAAGCCTCAAAGTAAGCCTAGAAGACAATAAAAGAAAAACTGAAAAGAAAAAAACCGAACTTATCGAGCTTACAAACGATTTGCGCAATCAAAAAAAGATAATTGAAGGAACAACTATGGAAAAAAATTCTATTTTAAAACAGACAAAAAATACCGAAGCCAATTATAATAAACTTTTGGCAGATAGAAAAGCTCAAAGAATCGCTTTTGAAAAGGAAATATCAGAACTGGAAAAGGCTTTGAAAATAGTTATAGACCCGAGCAGTATACCAATAGCGGGTTCTGGTGTACTACGATGGCCCCTGGACAATGTTCGCATTACCCAATACTTCGGCAATACAGCCTTTGCCACCCAAAATCCTCAAGTTTATAAAGGCACAAGCGGAGAACATAATGGAATAGATCTCGGCGCGGCTATAGGAACACAGGTAAGGGCCGCCGCTTCAGGTGTTGTCACCAATGTTATAACTACTAATATTATTCAAGGATGCGGTTATGGAAAGTGGATAATGATAAAACATCCTACGGGTATTTCTACTCTTTACGCTCATTTATCATTGCCTTCGGTCTCTGTAGGAGATGTGGTAGCTACTGGCCAAACCATCGGCTATAGCGGTAATACAGGCTATGCTACGGGCCCTCATCTTCACTTCGGAGTTTATGTGACCCAAGCCTTCCAAACCAAGGCTAGTGTGTCATGTCCAGGTGTTATTATCCCTTACGCACCGCTAAACGGCTATTTGAACCCGCTTTCATACCTTTAGTTTAGAATGGTATAATACAAGCATGATCAAATGGATAATTATAGGAGTTATAGGTCTTATTATTTTGGGCTATCTGGGCTTTGATATTCGCAAGGCCGTAGAATCTCCGACAACACAGAGCAATCTAGAGTATGTAGGGAAGGCCATAAAATTTGTTTGGACAAAGTTTCTAGCTACACCAATCAGATATCTTTGGAATGAAGTTTTCCTTAAACTTATATGGAATAGGGCAATGGATATGTTGAAGAAGGATGAAGGAGAAGTCTCCTACATGAGCATCGTAAAAGAAAGATTGTGCGACATGGTTCTTATAGCAGAAAACCGGGTTTGATCCCGGTTCCCTGTCAGCGTAATTACTCGCCAAATTATTTTTTAATTTCCCAATTACTTCTTCGCAATCACTTTACTTCCCCAACATGGAGACGATGCCTTCCAAGGCTTTGTTCCATACTTTCCATAAAGATATTTGGCATAAGCCACATTACCTTCAACGGTATAAATATCTAGTTCTAGCTTTTTGGCATTCTCAAGGTGATATCTTGCATTTATCTGCATAACACCAGTGTCTGCGCTGTCTACATTTCCCTTTAGCACTCGTCCGTCTTCACGGAAGTGTGTTAGCTGTGATTCACAGCGCGCAATTTCTATAAGTATTGGAGTGTCCGCAAAATGTTTTTCCAGATAATTTTCAAGCTCTTTCTTGTTTATTTCCTTTGCAATAGAGGCTACACTATCTTCTGAATTAGTAAATGATTGAACATCTACAGTCGCTTCAGATATAGTCCCTGCCCCATACATGGATGACAAGAGAAACACGATTCCAGTTGTAAGTTCAATCATAAATTTAAAACGAGGTATATGTAGAATGAACTACACATACCTCGTTATTGGTTGTAAGACTAGCATACTTGACTTATTTTGTCAAGCATTGTAAGGTGCGAAAAAAGCTTGATACATGGCCCTATTTTAGGTATACTCTCCCTACTATGGCAACCAAAAAATCTGGAGGGTCAACCCAAAATGGCCGTGATTCCGGCCCAAAATACCTAGGTGTGAAGGTAAATCATGGTCAATCTGTCACTATAGGCTCTGTTATCGTGCGTCAGAGGGGCACAGATGTGATACCTGGTAGAAATGTAGGCATCGGCAAAGATCATACCCTATTTGCTCTCAAGGACGGCAAGGTAGAGTTCGGCACCAAAAGAAAAATACACTTTGATAATACAATTAAAAGAAAGAAAATTGCGCATGTAGTCTAGGGTGTGTGAGTGGCTTCTAGTCTATAGAAGTTTACCTGGCTAGTGCCACTATAAGCCTGGGCATAGTCTCCAGCCTTGAAGTATCCTTCGTGGTTCCAAAATGGAATAGGATATGTAAGACATCGTATTCCGTTTATATTTAAAATTAATTGCTGATTTTGTACTATAACTTCAGCGTCAAATCTATTTAACCCCACAGGATTACTGCAGGTAACAGAGGCGTTGGCATCACCTGTGGCGTCAGTCTTATAATGCGCCTTTATATAAGATTGGCTAGGATTACTGGAGTTTAGATACCAAGCAACGCGAAGAAGAGGATTGATAGGGTCGTAGGGATGTATTTGTAATACGGTTATTTGTGTAGGCATGCCGCTTATTTGTTTTACTTTTATGTTTGCTCGTAATGTGTGCGTTCCTACAAGCGGATTCCAGTTTGTATCACTAGTAGATCCATCTATAACCTCACGAAGTTCAGAGCGTAAATATGTTCCAGACGCAGAATTTTTATATGAATCTAACCAAAAAAGCATAGATCCATCAGCAGGGTCAGTACGAAACCATGTGGAAAAAGAGGATGCGTTGGCGTCAAACTGACTCGGGAAATATTCTGTAGGCGAGGTCTGTTTTGCTGTAACCTGTATTTTCCATTTGCTTAGATCAAAGTTCTGCCATGGCGGTCTTTGGGTTGGATCAGGATTTATTATTTCTGTAAAGCCGGCTATAACATTTTTTATTGAATTCATATTTATTTCGCAAGAAGCATTTGTATTGCATGAAGAAGCATCCCCTCCCCAACCAGAAAATGTATGTCCTGTTGTTGGTGAAGCAGTCAATATGACCGATAATGAATTTGCAAATGACCAAGTGCATATACTGCCACAGGTTATGCCAGTGGGATTGGAGTTTATGGTTCCCTGCCCATTTTTTGTCACCGTGAGACTGAAAAGAGGAGTAGGTATAAAATTGGCTAATACTCTTTTTGATATGCTCATATTCACCGGACAAGTTATATTTCTGCTACAATTTGGATCCCCGAAAACATCCCAGGACCATGAAGCAAATACATTACCTGGATTTGGTATGGCTGTAAGAGTTACAATCTGCTCTTGATCAAAATACAAACTGCATGAGCTGGGACATGATATACCAGAAGGTGAAGAGGAAACAGAGCCAGAACCGCCTATAGTAACAGATAGTTGAGGTCTGTCATTAGCCCTCACCCTAAAGAACCCCATAGTCCCCACTGCAGGAGCTAGATAGGAGAGAGTACCATCCCCATTGTCTGTGGTTCTCCCTCTCTCTGCTACAG
>Ga0209542_10014626_pt1 | contig 13324 bp, 11 predicted proteins | sample RifCSPhighO2_01_FD_184028 | JGI IMG/M metagenome (GOLD analysis project Ga0209542, IMG submission 184028) | Soil microbial communities from Rifle, Colorado - Rifle CSP2_plank highO2_0.1 (SPAdes) (version 2) | ecosystem: Environmental > Terrestrial > Deep subsurface > Rock core/Sediment ... | reverse complement strand
CCCCCCAACGACAACACCCCGTCCGTTATTCACAAAGTCAGACTCTTTCATAGAGACATTTATACCATAGGGCACAAATTAGCAAAAAGACACAAACTCGGAATACATCAGAAAATTGAAGGGGTGACTCTTGAATTATTATCGCTGTTAATCGAAGCCGCTTTCAGCCCACCGACGGCAAAAGTAAAAGTCCTTGAATCGGCTCGGGTTAAACAATCAGTCGTACAAAATCTCGTACGGATGGAATACGAGCTTGAAATAATTAATGGAAACACTTATTTGAAACTCTCAAAATTTCTTGTGGGAATAGGTAAAGAAATTAGTAATTGGATAAATTTTCTGACACAAAAAACAACGCAAAAAGGAGCGTGACGCCCCTTTGTTGCGAAAAATTTCCTCGCGAAAACCAAAGTCATCGTCCTCGTAGCTCGAATCATTGTAGTTGAACTTGACCTTGTCGTTGCCCGGATTGTAGTTGCCATACGCAACATCCCCGCCAGAGAGCCGCGGATGCTTTCCCTCGTCCAAATCACCGAACACCGTTTTCACAATGTTCTGAGTTATACATTGCCGAGGTGTATCTCGTCATAGTTTAAAGGAAAGCACGCAATTTCTATTTTTTGGCAAATTGTTATCCCTCATTACATTCGGGATCAATTTAGCAACCACATTTACTTTATTATAAAAAGGGCGCGGAGACAAGCTCCGCGCCATGCAACATGCAGAAGAGAATCAGGTTTTAGGCTTGAGGCAAATTACCTCGCGAAAACCAAAGTCATCGTCCTCGTAGCTCGAATCAAAGCAGAGGAACCCGACCAAGGCGAGGCCCGGAAGGCAGCCGCCATACGCAACATCCCCGCCAGAGAGTGTGTTCTCAGGAAACCATGTCCATGTTTCCGGATCAAGAAACTGTTTCTCAATCTCGTAACACAAACTTGTCCCGATACCATAACCACAAAGGTTCAATGGTGCAGTCTGTCGACCAGCAAACCAGTGCTTGGCGAACTTCGGCGGCAATCCCATCGTCGCCAGGGTTGGCTTCATGGACCGCTCGGTAAGATACAGACGGGACGCACTCGCCCCGGAACTGGAATACTTCATCACATCTACCAATTCGTACGGTGTGATCAACTTTCTGGAAACGAAAACCTTGTCCACCATTTCCCGATTTGTGAGACCTGGTTTAAAAATGGGTAAAACTTGTTTCCACGGAAGTTGCGATGGAAACAGGAACATTTTCCGGAGCGCGACCTTCATCCCAAAGCATCTCTCAGCGAACTGCTCCATGTGGTCAAGCCACAAAAAGCAATCGGTTTCCTCAATTGGATAACCAGCCATTTCGACCGGCACCGCCGAGGTTGATTTTCTGATCAAGGGTTCTGTCATATGTAGGTTCCTTTCTTTCGTAAAACGAGCTCGCCCGCGACTTGACGGTGGGTATTTGGTTTATGTAAATGTGCTCGATTACCACTAATAGGTTAGCATATATGAAAAATTAAGTCAAGTAGAAAATGGCTATAATAACCGCTATCATTTGGATGTGAATAAACTCTTATTTTTAGCCAAAAAATTGATACCCGAAAGAATTTTCACTTTTTTCCAGCCGGTCTATCATTGGTTGTTAGCATTGGCGGCAGCAATTGTTTATCGTTTTCCAGCTCGCAAAATAAAAGTGGTCGCCGTTACCGGCACCAAAGGCAAAAGTTCGGTTTGCGAATTAGTGAACGCAATTTTAGAAGAAGCCGGTTATCAAACGGCGCTTGCCAGCACTATCCGCTTCAAAATCGGCGAGCGGACAGCGCGCAATCTTTTTAAAATGACTATGCCCGGCCGATTTTTTGTCCAGAAATTTTTGCGACAGGCGGTGAAAGAAAATTGCGATTGGGCGATTTTGGAAATAACCAGCGAGGGCGCCCGGCAATTCCGGCACAAATTTATTGATTTGGACGCGCTGATTTTCACTAATCTGGCGCCGGAACACATTGAATCGCACGGCTCTTACGAAAAATATCGCGACGCTAAACTTTCCATCGCTCGGTCTTTGGAAAAATCGCCAAAATTAAACAAAACAATAATTGCCAACACCGACGACAAAGAGGGCGCGAAATTTTTAGTGGTTAATGTTAAAAATAAAGTTCCCTATCAATTGGAAGACGCCAAACTTTATGGCTTAAAATCAGACGGTTTGGAAATGATGTTCAAGGGTGAAAAAATAACTTCGCGCTTGCGCGGTCTTTTTAATATCTATAACATTCTCGCCGCCGCCAACTTCGGCAAAGCGCTGGGTATTTCCACTTTGGCGATTAAACGGGCGATTGAAAAAGTTGAGGAAATCAAAGGCCGAGCGCAGATTGTAAAAGCTGGTGGTTTTGAGGTGGTAGTGGATTACGCCCATACACCCGATTCGCTTCGCGCCATTTATCAAGCATTCCCTAACAAAAAAAAGATTTGTATTCTCGGCAATACCGGCGGTGGCCGAGACAAATGGAAACGGCCGGCGATGGGCAAAATTGCCGATGAATTTTGCGACAAAATAATTTTGACCGACGAAGACCCTTACGACGAAGACCCAAAACAAATTTTGGCGGAAATAGCTATGGGCATAAAAAATCATAGACCGGAAATTATTTTGGACCGAAGGGAAGCCATTAGCCGCGCGCTTCAAATTGCAAATAGCACCCTAAATCCGCCTGTTGGCGGATTGGGTACCCGTAACCAAAACGACCGCGTCGTTTTGGTTACGGGTAAAGGCACTGACCCGTTTATTATGGGCCCCAATAATTCAAAAATTCCTTGGAGCGACGAGGAAGTGGCCCGGGAAGAATTAGAAAAACAGCGCGTTTAATTTTTCTCGAGTTTTTGCTCCTACAAAACCATTGCCGCCAGTGATGTCGTATTTTTGCTGAAATTGTTTAACCGAAGCTAAAGTGCATTCTCGAAAATTACCGGTCAAAGGGCAATCATATTTTGTCTTGCCTAATGGTGGATAAACGCCGTCTAACAACAATGCTGTTTGTAAGGACAAAACCGCTAAACTATTTTCTTCACCCTTTGTTAAAGATTTATTAAAGGAATACGGCACCAAAAAAGTTTGATGCGCGCCGCCAAAATTTACTATCCCACCAAAAAAGTTTTCTAAACCAATGTAAGTTTGAAGAGCTAACTCTTTAAGTAAGGATTCTCTAATTTTTGGATTTTTCAACTGCGACTCATAAATATAAGCGTATTCAATCAAAAAAGCCGCTGAATCAATGGAGTTGAAAGAGCCCACTGCAATAAGTTCCTGGTCTTCCACTAAACCGACATTTTCTTTCGGGTAATCGCTTTTGGGATAAAAATTATCCAGCTGGTCAAAAACTTTTTCGGCTACCGCGCGGCTGGCCTTGGCGTTGGAATATTGTTTCTCCGGAATATAAACGGAAAAACCTGTGTAATCGCCTTCGCTGGTTTGTCGCCTGCGGGGGTAATCATTGAAGTGAATATGAATCACCACCCCTATCTTATTTTCGCTGGCCCATTTATTTACGCCATAAAGACGCAACGCTGTTTCGTCTGGCGCGCGGCGATGTTCAACACTGCTAACCTTTTTCAACAATCCATTGCCAACAAACTCGCTCATTTCGCTCTTTTGTTTGGTCACAAAATCAGCAATTTCTTTTTTGTGATTCAGATAATAATTCTCAATATCACTATTAATTCCGCTTTCATTTTTAACCATTATCACCTCAAGACGATTGTCGCTTTTTAAAAATTCTGAAAGTTGTGTTGCGACCGCCAAATTCAAGTCCGCTTCTTTCAAATTGCGGTAAAGAGCGCCGCCGCTATCAACATAGTGGCCGGGAACAATAAGAATTTTAAACTTCTCTCCCCCCAAACCAGCCGAATTGTAAGTGTTTTTCAAATCGTTGGCGGTAATGCTATCCACAAAAAAGACCGCGGCCATATTTTTTGCGACGCTTATTAAGTTAAAACTTTTAAAAAATTTCGCAGAAGAAAACAAACCGCTTGCCACAATTAGCGCCAACACTATAAAAAGCAATTTATTATTTTTCATTTATATCTTTATTCTACTATATCTTTACATTAAAAGTTATAGAGATTAAACTGCCTTTATGCCCGAACTACCTGAAGTTCAAACGACGGTTAATGGCTTGAATCGGTTCGTTAAAGAACTGACAATTAAAAATGTCTGGACTGATTACTATTCTGAATTTCACCTTGGCAGACCGAATATCAAAAACCGAGAATATTTCAAAAAATTTCGGACTGCGGTTATTGGAGCGAAAATTCTTGGCGCTCACCGGCGAGCGAAAAACATTTTAATTAGATTATCAAACGGCAAAACAATTCTGATTCATATGAAATTAACAGGCTCGCTTTTGTATGGAACATGCAAAAGAAATCCCAAATCACAAGTTCCAAATTCCAAATTTATACATTTAATTTTCTTGCTTTCTAACGGAAAAGATTTGGCGTTGTCGGACTTGCGAAAATTCGCCAAAGTAATACTGATAGATACGAACAAAATTGAAACCGATTCGGATTTGAAAAATTTAGGGCCAGAGCCGTTGGAAAAAAATTTCACCTGTCAGAAATTTCAAGAGCAATTGCTTAAAAAGCCCAACGCAAAAATTAAACAGGTTTTAATGGACCAAGCCATTGTCGCCGGTATTGGTAATATTTATTCTGACGAAATCCTTTGGGCAACAGGTATTCACCCACTCCAAAAAGTGGCAAGTATCACACCAGCAAAAATCAAAAAAATGTATTCGGTAATGCGAAAAATTCTCCGCTATTCCCTATCAATCGGCGGTGATTCCGAATCCGATTATCGCAATATCCTCGACCAGCGAGGCAACTTTCAAAATAAGACGCGCGCCTATGGGCACGAAGGCGAGAGTTGTTCAAAACCCAAATGCCGAGGCATTATCAAGCGAATAAAAACCGCCAGCCGCTCGGCGCACTTTTGCTCCGTTCACCAAGTAAAATCTTGAAAATTTGATATAATTAAATTATGACCCCCCGAAACGCCATTCTTTTCTTCATAATTTTCGCCGTTGTTGTCGGCGGCGGAGTTTTGTTTTTTGTTATCGGCAAAAATAAACCCGAACAAAACCTCGCCGAAGAATTACCCCCACCAACAACCTCAACACTGCCAACCAACAACACTGCCAACCAAAACCAAACCCCGCAAAAACCGAAAGAATCGTGGTTTTCTAAACTTTTTTCTATGCCGTCTTTTGAAAATCTAGCGCCAAATTTTCTGCCATCTTTACCAACGGCGCCAGAATCAGTCCCAACTGACACAAATCCAACCAATCCAACCAGCGAAAATTCACCAGAAATTAATTCTAATTTCTCTCCTCTCAAAGATAAAGTTGAACTTGGCTCTAATCGTTCTACTTACTATGGCTCCGGCGACAAAGACGCTGTCAATCAAGAATATCTTTCCATTCAAACCAAACAAAATATTACCGAAAAAATCCATCTTACCGGTTTGGTCATAAAAAGCGCCGCCACCGGCGTTAAAGTTGTAATCGGTCAAGGTGTCTATCTCTATTTCTCAGGTATGATTAATCCGCCGCAGGATATTTTTCTTGGACCCAATGAAACCGCTTATATTATCACCGGCCGGTCGCCACTTGGAGTGTCGTTCAAGGTCAATAAATGTCTAGGATATTTGTCAAAAAATCAGGATTTCAACCCTTATCTGCGCAGTAATTGTCCCGCAGTTAAAGACGAGCCGATGCCAAAAGCCCCAAATCAATTGAATGATAAATGTTTGGATTATATTGAAAGATTTCCTTCCTGCACCGCGTTCACCACTGGCGAATTGGAATTGTCGCCAGAGTGTAATAATTTTCTCATAGAAAAAACCAATTATGGCTACTGCGTTCAAACTCATAAAAACGATAAGGATTTTTATGATGACGATTGGCGAATCTATTTATCTCGCGACGAAACCCTTTGGAAAAGCAAGCGCGAGACCATTGAGCTTCTAGACCAAAACGGCAAATTGATTGACTCGGTGTCGTATTAGGAAATCCCCCTTTGAAAAAGGGGGTGCCCGAAGGGCGGGGGATTTTAAAATCCCTCGGCTCGCAAACTCGCCACTCCCTTTTCCAAAGGGAGATTTAATTTTCGCCAACAAAATTAAACTCCCAAAATCCGAAACAGCGCGATGCCAACGGCGACGCTGACATTTAGCGACTCTTTTTCCCCGCGCATTGGAATTTCAGCAATGGTATCGCAAAGTTTTAGATGAGCCAGTGAAATACCCGAGACCTCGCCCCCAAAAACGAAAGTGGCTTTCGTTTTTGGGGGCAATTTGATTTTTTTGTAATCCACTGACTTTTTGTTTTGTTCTACTCCAATAATTTTGAAACCGACTTTCTTCAATTCGCGAACCAAACCAAAAAAACCTCCCTTGCCCACCGAAGAGGCGGGACGCCATTCCCAAGCCATAGTTTTCTCCGCCCCGAGCGCCGTCTTGGCAATTTCTTTGCGTGTCCGACCAAACCTATCTATCGGACAAGGTGTTGTTCCAACCAAAAAAATTTTAGCGACACCTACCGCATCAGCCGTCCGAAAAATCGCCCCGACATTATGCGCGCTCCGAATGTTATCTAAAATTAAATATGTTATACTCATAGCGCTATGTTAAGCATATTCCCTTCCCTTTTCAACTTTTCCTTTTTCGCGCCGCTAATTCTTCGGCTAGCGACTGCTTTGGTTTTTGTCGCCATTGGCTATCAAAAAACTTTTGCTCGCAAGACCGAATGGGTTGCTCATTTTGAATCAGCGGGCATAAAATCCGCCTGGCAAATCATTTTGATTGTCGGTATTTTGGAACTCATCGCTGGCGGTTTTCTGTTGGTTGGATTTTTAACCCAAGCGGCGGCATTAGTATTGGCAATAATTTCCCTTGCTTATATTATTCTCAAAATTAAAAAACCGGCGGCTCTACCAAATAAAGTCAGTTTCTATCTTTTGCTTTTGGCAATCAATCTTTCGCTCTTGCTCACCGGTCCCGGCGCCCTCGCCTTTGATTGGCCTCTGTAAAATTGTCCCTGTAACGGAAGTTTTGTAATTAAGATTTTCTCTTATTTTTCCCATAGAATACTCTCACGACCTCGTCAAAATTTTTGAGCTTATCTTTTTCCCATTCTTCTTGTTTTATATATAAAGCTTTATATACTATTTTCGTTTGTCTATTATTTACATCTTCGCACCACAATTGAAGTCTTTCAAATTTTAATTTATCATTCTCTTCTTCTCGTCCTTTTGTTTCAATAATGTAAACAGTTTTTTCGTCTATTTTAACAAAAAAGTCTGGATAATAAGTAGCAATGAATCCTTCCGCATTTTTATATTCAATTCTAAGAGCACTCGCTTCCTTGTTTTGAAAGTTTTTGGCATAAGAAATCACATCTTCACAATCTTCCAAAAAACCGGCAAATTCCAACTCAAAATTACTATCCCCGACAATCTTATTAAACACAGACTTCTTAGGATTTGGTATAAACGATTTATCGTTTACCACAAAAGGTCTTGCCTCACTGATTTTTATATAATTCTTTATTTTCGTATCTCCTTTATCCTCTACAGTTAGATCGTTTATAGCTTTTTTGAAAGAATCTTTAATGAGCCGTATATATTCAACTTCTGACAAGTTTCTCAAGGTATTGAGGTCTGATAAATTCACAGGGCTATCAAACATATTATTCTGTATAAACTCTCTTACTTTGCCGAATAAGATATCGTAGCAACCAAACAATCTTAATTCTCGCATTATTGCCTGCGCAAAAAATCCAACAACACTTTGATAATCTGGCTCAATATCTCCCGAAAGTATTGTCGTGTGGTGAGTTTGTTCGCCAACAACATCCTTAAAAACAATTTCTCGTTTTTGTTCTTCGGTAAAAGTTTTTATTTTGATTTTTTTGTTTCCAAATTTAGAAACATCCAACTCGGCAAGATTTTTGTACTCTCTTTGAATTCTAGAGGACATTACCGGAATCTCAATATCAAGTTTCTCAATATCCTTTTTCGGATTGTCTTTATCAACTTCAATAACCATCGGCGCTATTGGCTTCGCACCTCCACCCATCGCTTTCTTTTCAAGAATAACACCCTCGCCTTTGATTGATTCAACAAAATCCATAAAAGCAGAAGTCCCAACGACACTCACATACTCCTCAACATCATCTCTGCCAAAAAACATTCTACGAAGTCCTCGTCCGAGGGTTTGTTCGGGAAGAATTTTTGAATCTGCGGCGTATGGTCGAAGTCCAACGATGGTCGTTACATTTTTTACATCCCAACCCTCTTTCAACATCATTACGGAAATAATTACTTTGAACGGGCTTTCCCAACTATCAATCTCATTTGCTTGTTTTCTAAGCAAATCCAATTCCTCTTTGCTTTTACCGGATACACTTTCAGAAATTTCTCCGCTTCTATTTGTGTGGATAGTCAAAACTGCCCCTTTCAACTCTTTAAAACTTGTTTCAATATACTCCGCCACCTCATCACAATTCTTTGTATCGTCTGTCATGATAAAAAGAATGGATTTTTTACCCATCGGTTTTAATACCTCGTATGTTTTTTGCCATTCTTCAATACCAAGATTTATATAATCCCTATATTTCTCGCTAAACAGCGTGCTTTGATTTTCTTTTAGCTTCCCTCGGCTAGCCGCGTCTGGTACAACTGGATTTTTTACAACTCTCTGATGTATCGCTTCAACTAGGGGATAATCAGAAATGGTTTGCACAAAAATGGAGCCGTCATTCTTTTTTGGCGTAGCAGTAAGATCAAGCTGTAAAGATAGCCCCGCGCCTTTCTGTTTTAGCCGATTGTCAATGTCCGTGATAGATTTCACCCAAGCTGATTTATCATCATATAAATGATGAGCTTCGTCATTGATGACAATAAGTTCATCAATATCTCTTACGATCATCCCCAAATCAACAGTAGAGTCGCTCGTTTTTGTAACTGGTTTGTCGCCCAAGAAATACGCGGATGTATCCTCGTCGTCTACGCTCGCATCTCTTACATCACCCTCAAAAACTCTGTGAATATTTGTTAAAAATATATTTCCAGTGTCAGAAACATTGCGTAAATCATCCTGTAAATGCAAAGTCATCTGAAAATCATCCTGCCAGTTTTGCCCTTGATATCCGTTATCCGGCAAAACAGGGTCGCTAAAAAATATTTTCAACCCTTCAAAATCATTTTTTATTCGTTCAAAAACGATGACATTCGGTGTTATCAAAAGAAAGTTTTTTGCCAAATCAGAATCTTGCTCATATTTTTTATGAAAATACGCCCATGCGACAACTAAACTCATTACTTTTGTTTTACCCGCGCCTGTCGCCATTTTTATAACAAAGCGAAGCCACTCCTCGGTAAACATTTGTGGACTTAATACTCCGGTGGAGTTATAGCGAATGAGATCATATTTATCTTTTACTTTAGCCACTTCGTAAAGCCACACGACTGTCTCCAACGCCTCTCTTTGCGCGAAATAGTATTTGAAATGAGAGGACACTCCGTGTTGGTCATACAGAATATGTTCCTCTTTGAACCACCAATTCAGAAGTGATTTAGAAGTATCGCTCGCTCCATCATAATTTTTATCTCGCCATTCTTTTACTTTTTCGCGCAAGCCCGCGACAAGAGGAGGCAGAAGTTTTTGAATAGCTCCTTTTTCTCGCAAATCTTCGTCAGCAGGAAACCACCGAATATTCGGGTCAAGTATCACATATGGGTCTTTTGGAAAATTTTTGTGTAGTGCCATAGCTTTTATTCGTTATCCACAGATTCTTGACTTTTGGTATCTAAACCTGCTACATTGTCTTTATCACGCCCCCCGGAGAAATCTGGGGGGATCGTCGTTTCTAGAGCAATATCTCCTTTCAAATGTTCTACTGTGCACATAAATAATTTATAACTTAATCCTTTTTTCTTCATTTCTTCTACTAATAACTCATACTCTTTGCCTTTATGACCCGGAGCAAAAACAACTATTATTTTCTTGCCCTTTAATACTAAATCCTCAACCAAAGCCGAATAATCTCCATCACCACTAAAGAGAACAAGCGTACTAAAATCATTTGAAAGATTGAAAATGTCTCTCGCTATTTCTACATCAAAATCACACTTCATACGCAGAACAGGTTCTTGTAAGTTTTTTTGAAGTTCATCGATACTTTCATTGAGTGTCTTCAACTTTTGATCTTGTTGTCCTATTAGTTCATACGAAGAATCTTCTATTTTGTCTTTTAGTGTATACAAACTATTAGCTATATCTGAATTTGTTATCTTAATCTCGTCAAGAACATCAAATAATTCTTTAATAACTTTTTTAAAGTGATTTTGTTTATTTAAATAAACAGGAGTCCATTTCACTTCTTTAGAAACAACTGTAAAACCAGCATTACTTGCATCTTCTTTTATTTCACAAGACCATTCTTTTTTAGAATCAACCCCATGATAAAATCTTTGTTCAAAAACTTCGACATAGCTTTTCATATATGAAAATAATTCTCCGATGCCGACATTCCATTTTAAACTTTTACTCCAGCCATGCACATTCGCCCAGTCGACAACGACTAGTGTTTTACCTGAAAGTCTAAATTTAAATTCTTCTTTTGCTTTATTATTCATATAATTTCAACTGGATAACGTGGCACAAAATGATCATTTGTCAATTCTGCCTGATCTATTTGACTTAAGGTAAAACGACGAATACCATCCTTTGCTCTATCCCAAGCAAATAAAGCATCATCTTCTCCCTCACCTTTAAAGCTATATGGTTCTATGTATCTCCATCCTTCGCTAGTACCATCTTTTTCTGTATATATAATACGCAATATCATACGAGAGCGACCAGCTTGTTTGATTGTTTCTAGAATTTGATAGTTCATATTTTCACCTCAATTACCTTCGTTGTATCGTTCCCGAAAATGTCCACGACCTTGATCGCCACTTTGTGAGTTCCTTTCGGCATTGTTTTGGAAGCAGAAATGAGCTCAAGCGTTCGGTTCTTCTTCGTCCGAAAACTTTGCCATTCGTTGTCAAAAATATAATCGCCAGTCCAAATTTCTTTTTCCTTGCCGTCCTCCATTATTTTAATAATTTCCTTTCTACTCGCGAAATCAAAATCTACCGCCCAATAATCAATCCAGTCGCTCCATTTTTTAGTCAGAATTTCTTTTGAAATTTCTTCAGTTTTTTTACTTGCCCGTTCCGAAGCCTTTGGCGAAGGCGGGGCTTTTGAAATTTTTACCACTTGACCATCTTCTACCACCACTTTAGATCCGCCGGGGCGCAATGCCTCGGCTATTTCGCCGGAATCATCTTGATTGTAGAAAACGGAAAAATCAGTAAGTTCGATAGAAATCTCTTTGTCGTTGCCTCGCCCTTTCACAATCGGCTTTGCTTCAATAAACGCGACATCATAAAACTTTACTTGTCCTTTTTCTACTGCTTTTCTGTCAAAAACTTCTCTCGGAATTATTCTAAAAGCAATATCAATGCCTTGATCTTTATACTGCGAGAAATCAAGTCCCATTTCATAATCAAACCCGAGCACATCAATTTTGGTGATTCCTTTTTCTTTACACTCTTTTACGATGTCTTGAACCAGTTTTGAGGAAACGGGAGTATTGATAGGTCCTACCGCCACGAGGCGATCTCTTTTCTTGCCAATAACATTCACAAAAGATTCTACCGGCTCCGCTTTGTACGCAGAAAGTATAAGTTTTACAAATTCTTTTTCTTTTCTTTCGGCTTGTTTTGATTTTTCCTCTGCTCGTAAATCGTTATTTGTCGCTAGGAAATTTTCTCTTTCATATCTGCCAACATTCAAAATTTCAAAAGCTCTAAAATTTTTACTTTCTTTTTTTAATTCTCTCTGCACACCAATCATTCTCTTTCTTGATGTATGAATACCAAATTTACCCAAATCAGAACCAATCCATTTTCTTCCCAATTTTTCGGCAACAGCAAGAGTCGTTCCGGAACCACAGAAGAAGTCAGCGACTAGATCGCCCTCGTTTGTAGAAGCATAGATTATTCTTTCAAGAAGTTTTTCCGGTTTTTGGGTCGGATAATCTGTTTTTTCTGGGCTATCCTTAAAAATTCCTGGTATATCAACCCACCAATCTTTCATATTAACAAGCGTGTGCCACCCAACTTCATCCTGATATTCTTTAACTGGATATTTACCACCCTTGAAACCATATTTCTTTAAACCCCTGTTATAAGATTTTTCTTTCTGGATATTAAAAATGTAATTATCTATATTTTTTGCATATAAAAATATAGTGTCATGTTTTCTTGCAAACAATTTTTGCCCAACACCGAATGTCTTATATCCCCAAATATTTTCATTGAGCAAATTTTCTTTGCCAAAAACCTCGTCCATTACCAACCTCAAATATCCGCTTACCCTGTAATCACAATGCACATAGATACTCCCGTCTTCTGCCAGTAAATCGTGCATAAGTTTCAATCGCTCGTAAATCATGGCAATAAAACTATCCGCGCCCTTGCCCCAAGTATCACGGAAGGCGATTTCTTCTATCACTGACGGCTTTTTGGTAAAAGTCTCCTCCACTTGCCCTGAGCTTGTCGAAGGGTCGCCAATTTTTATATCCATAGAAAAGTTCGCACCAACATCAAACGGCGGGTCAATGTATATCAATTTCAAACCGCCTTGCGCTTCTATTTCTTTGCGAAGCGGTCCATTTTTGAGAGAGGAGAGAATGAGTTTATTGTCTCCCCAAATCAATTTATTAGTCCATCCGGTTATTTGTCGTCCTGTTGTATCAAAAAGAGAATTTTGATTGCCAAATTTCGCATCGCTCCTCGGCTCATCTATTTGCTCAATAACTTGAAAAGGCAAGACAACATTCGTTACCTCATTTGTCTTTCCATTCCACAATAGCTCAACTTCTCGTTCATCATCAAAAAGCAAGAAACGATACTTTTCAGGAAGCGGTTTTCCCGCTTCCAAGTATTTCACGACATCTCTTTTTTCATTATCAGATAGAATCATAATATTTTATTATCCGCCCATCAGGGATCGAACCTGAGACCTTCTCCTTAAAAGGGAGCTGCTCTACCAGCTGAGCTATGGGCGGGATTGAGAAAGTGTAAAATTAAAAACGAAAAATGTAAAGTTAAATCTCCAAAATCAATTTCTCCAATGCGATGTCTAAACTAGGACCAGTCCGGCGCGAATTGTGATAAACCGCCACCATTTTTGCCGATAAATTTTTGAGTTCTGGGACAAAATAATTTTTGGCGAAAGCGC
>Ga0209542_10014625_pt1 | contig 13325 bp, 17 predicted proteins | sample RifCSPhighO2_01_FD_184028 | JGI IMG/M metagenome (GOLD analysis project Ga0209542, IMG submission 184028) | Soil microbial communities from Rifle, Colorado - Rifle CSP2_plank highO2_0.1 (SPAdes) (version 2) | ecosystem: Environmental > Terrestrial > Deep subsurface > Rock core/Sediment ... | reverse complement strand
AGACTTACGGGCATCCGATGTACCTGGGAATCAAGGGCGCAAAGGAAATTTTAAAAGTTCTGAACAAAAAACTGAATTTAAATATTGACGTCAATAAACTTGACAGGGAAATCAAGGATATTGAAAATGAAATACTTAAGAAATCAGAGCAGCTAAGCGAAGTTTCGAAACAAACGGCACTGAAAAAATTCCAAAAACAATTCGGAAAAGAAGTGGATTACATCGGGTAAATTTATTTCAACTGCATTCCTTAATAAAAACACTGCTGCTGTTCAATCTTGTGCAAATCGAGCTAATTGTTTGCTTTAATTGAGCTATTTGCTGGTTCTTGTCCAGCATAAGTCTGAATTGTCCATCCTGCCCATCTTTTTTAATATTATTATATTCAATTACTGAATTCAATACTAGTAATTGCTGCTGCAGATTGTCATTTTCTTTTTTCAGGTTTTCATTCTGCGACGATAACTGGTTATATTTGTCCTCGAGAACTGCCTTGTCAAGCAGTGCTATATCCTTTAATTTGCCTGTCTGATTCAGTTTATCAAGAATGGATTGTGCACCTAAATATCCCAACAGCTCGTCAGTCTCCCCCTTTGCGTTCAATACTTTCCTAATAGTATATTCATAATAAACTGTGAAGCCTATAAATATCACCAGGAAGAATATGATTAACACAAGCAACCTTCTGTTGATGTCTTTTTTCAGAAAATTCATATCTCGCCACTAAGGAGATATTTAAATAACTTATATAAAAACTTGCTTATACTCAATTAGCAATATTGGTGACAGGGACTTCTGGTATATCTGGCTGCTTATCCGAAATATTTATATACTTAATTTCTGAAATGAAGCGGACGGGGTGTTATTTTTGGATTTCAAAATCAGGAAAATTATTGCGAGACAGGTTCTGGACTCGAGGGGCAATCCGACTGTTGAGGTTGGCTTAAAAACTAAAGATTGCTGTGTAAGATCAATTGTTCCAAGCGGAGCCTCGATGGGAATTCACGAGTCTCTTGAATTAAGGGATAATAATCCCATATTTTATAATGGGAAAAGCATTCTGAAAGCGGTTAATAATGTTAATTCTATAATCTCAAAAAAAATTATAGGGAAAGACTGCAGGCGACAAAGAGAAATAGATAATTTCCTAATTGAGCTTGACGGAACTAAAAATAAATGTAAGCTAGGCGCTAACGCAATTCTTCCTGTCTCGATGGCTGTATGCAAGGCTGGAGCTGAGGCGTCTGGTGTGCAACTTTATGAATACATACAAAAACTATCTGATACTAGAAAACTATTGCTGCCAATTCCACAGATGAATGTAATTAACGGAGGGCGGCACGCTGGAATTGCGAATGATATTCAGGAACACATGATATTACCGACAGATTTCAATAATTTTAGTGACGCATTAAGGGCAGGAGTTGAAACTTACCACAAGCTGAAAAATATTCTTAGGAAAGGTTACGGTGCTACGGCAACATTAGTGGGAGATGAGGGTGGTTTTGTTCCCAAAATAGAAAATGTTGAGCATAGATTAGAGTTATTAATGGAAGCAATAAAAGAAGCAGGCTATCATGGAAAAATGAAGCTCGCTTTGGATTCTGCTGCTTCTGAATTTTACGATGAGGAAAACAATGAATATACAATTTTAAATAAAAAATTCAATGCAGGCGAATTGATTGATTTATATAAAGATTTAATAAAAAAATTCCCTATTGTGTCGATTGAAGACGGCTTTGCACAAGACGATTGGCAAGGATGGAAACAATTCAACCAAGAGCTCGGAAATAAAATCCAGATTGTGGGTGATGACTTGCTTGTTACAAACATTATGAGGATAAGAAAGGCCCTTGAAGAAAAATCCTGCAACGCCTTGCTTTTGAAAGTGAATCAAATCGGAACAGTAACTGAATCGATAGATGCTGCGAATATTTCTTTTAAAAATAATTGGAATGTCGTTGTGAGCCATCGCTCTGGCGAAACAGAAGATACTTTCATTGCTGATTTGGCTGTCGGGATAGGCTCTAATCAGAGCAAATTCGGAGCGCCTGCAAGAAGCGAGAGAGTGGCAAAATATAACAGATTATTGAGAATAGAAGAGAAATTAGGAAAAAAAGCGAAGTTTGCGAAATTTTAAGATGATAAAACTTGTACTTCTTCGTCATGGACAAAGCACTTGGAATAAAGAAAACCGCTTTACTGGATGGACTGATGTTCCGCTGACGGAACGGGGAGTCAAAGAAGCTAGAAAAGCCGGAAAAACATTAAAGGAAAACGGATTTAAGTTTGATATTGTTGTTACGTCGGTTCTAAAAAGGGCTATCGATACAACAGACATAGTACTTAAGGCAATGAAATTAAAAGATGTTAAAGTAGTTAAATCATGGGAGATGAACGAAAGGCATTATGGCGCATTGCAGGGCCTAAATAAGTCAGAGATGGCTCAAAAATACGGCGAAGAGCAAGTGCATATATGGCGAAGGAGTTATGACATTAGGCCGCCGGCGCTTGATAGAAGTGATAAAAGATGGCCGGGCAATGACCCTCTGTATAATCACATCGATAAAAGATCATTGCCTGCGGCAGAATCACTTAAAGATAACATAGCCAGAACCGTGCCTTACTGGAAAAAAGAAATAGTTCCCCTATTAAAAAATGGAAAAAGAATATTGGTGTCAACTCACGGCAACAGTTTAAGGGCACTTGTGAAATATCTTGATAATGTTTCTGAAAACGAAATTGTTTCTTTTAATATTCCGACCGGGATTCCTCTTGTTTATGAATTGGATGAAAATCTCAAGCCGATAAAGCATTATTTCCTGGGGAATAAAAAAGAAATTGAAAGAGCAATCAAGGTTGTTGAGAGGCAGGGAAAAGTCAAGAGGTAAATTTTTTTGAATTATGTATTGATTTTGGAGTGGTGATTAAACGAAACGTTTATAAATATATTATTGTTCTCTTACGAAAGGTGGTTTTAATGAGCGCTCAAAACAATGTTTTTATTCGAATGGCGAGTACAGATACGACAGAGAGAAACAGTCAGATTACTAAAGCATCAGCTGCAATAAACCAGGTAATATTTAGTGATTTAGGTGTATTTGTTAAGTCAATTGTTGACAAAGAGGAAGGAACAGGAATAGGGCTTCCAATACGCGGTATTTCATTAAAAACTGTCGATGATTCATTTGAAGCCAAGATTGATATAGACGATAAATTTATAAGAGTCAGCCTTGATAAGTATCCAGCAACAATGTATGAGCATTTGGATGAAAGTCTAAGGGGCCAAGGATACTATCCCCATCCACCAGCTAGATAAATCTTATTTTCTATAAAATCTAGCAGCATCCTCAGGCATTACTGAATTAATGGTTGCGTTCGTGGAGAACTCGAATCCTGCCCAAGTTGCTATTCTCGGGGTTATTTCAATGTGGAAATGCAAGTTATCTTTGCCGGGTGCGTAATGCAGGAAAAAATTATAGGAAGCATTTATTTCTTTAAGCCTTGACAATATTTTTTTTAATGCAGTGGCTATATCCGATAATTCCTCCTCGCTTAATTGCTCAAGGTTGTTCTTGTGATGTTTTGTGAATATCCACGCTTCATAATTAAACCGTGATGCGAACGGAGCAAATGCTAGAATATTTCTTGTCTCGAAAAGCTTCCTTCTGGATTTTGATTCCAGCCTTACAATATCGCAGTAAGGGCACTTTCTACATTTTTTAATGGCATCAATCTCGTCCTGAATTAAGCTCGGGATTTCCGGCATTGCGACAATCTGCGAATGGCTGTGAAGAAGTGAGGTTCCGCCTTCCTTTCCGTGGTTTTTAAAAATTTGAATGTATTTAATATTTTTTAATCTGCTTAATTTCTGAGCTCTTACCTTGTAAACTTCAAGCAATTGCCTGAAATCGCGGACGGGCAAATCGGCAAGCTGTGATTTGTGGTGATTAGTCTCAACCACAATATCATGAATCCCATACGCGTTTCCTTCTGTCAAGAATTTCCTAGATTTGACGATTGGCTTACCTTTTAATTCAACTGCCGGAAACTTGTTTGCGAACCATCTCATCTTCCAGCTACCTTTGTACTCCATCCTGCCAATCTCCTTTGGAGTTAGCTTTTCATTTCCTGGGCAGAACAAGCATGTTTTTGACTCCTCCCGGACAACAACTGACTTAAATTCTCTCGGCCTTTTGCCTCTGGAAGAAGCGTAATAAACCCATCTGTCTAGAATGTAATCTTTTCTTAGCAGTCCCATAAAAATATCATTAAAACCCGCTTATTTAAACTTTTTGAAAATACCATAGCAAAGTTTTTTAATAGTTAAACCTTAGTATGAATAAAATGAATGTACTTTACAATCTTAAAGGAAAAGTTGCCTGGATTACAGGCGGAAAAAGGGTTGGCATTAAGATTGCTGAAGTTCTGGCGCAGCATGGAACTGATTTGGTTATAAGCTACAATTCTTCCAAAAAAGAAGCAGAAGAAGCAGTTCAAAAAGCAAAAAAATATGGCGTGAGAACTTTTATGGTCCAAGCTGATGTTTCGTCGAGAGAAAGCGTGGAAAATGCAGTCAGCAAAATAAAAAAAGAATTCAAAAAAATTGACATTCTGGTTTTGATGGCATCGATATTCAATAAAATAAAATTAGTGGATATAACAGAAAAAGATTTAATTGATAATTTCAAAGTTCATGCGCTTGGAACATTCTGGCCCGTTCAATTAAGCCTGAATTTAATGCCCAAAGGAAGCCATATCATAACAATTTCTGATAAAACTGTTTTGGGAAAAATTTATCCTGATTATTTTCCTTACAATGTTACTAAAGGCACTGTTGCTTACATGACGAGAGCGTTAGCATACGAGCTTGCGCCTAAAGGAATTTTTGTAAATTCAATTGCGCCTGGCCCAATTCTCAAATCAGATGGATTATCAAATGAAGAATGGAAATTGATAAGAAGAGAATCAATAATTAATTATCCTATTAGTGACAACGAAGCTGTTGAAGAATTTGCAAAATTAGTTCTTTATTTGACTGGGGTGCGTTCAACTGGTTCTATTTATCCATTAGATTTTGGGACGTTATAGAAAATAGAGATGTTCCTAAGTGGCGTATGCAGACTGAGGTGATCCGATGGGTGATTTTGGAGATTCGGTTTTCTTTTTGCCAAATATTAATTCCTTCCCATATTGGAAAAAACTTGTTATATTATGGTACATATTTATCGGAAGGCTAGTCAGCTGGGCTGTCGTGTAGCCTACTGATAAACCAATAAAACTAGCTCCAATGGCTGTGTAAATGCTCTCAAAAGGGGCTCCCAAATAATAACCTACTCCAGCTCCAATAGCTGCAAGAGTTCCCTCGAATAATTTATCCCAAAATCCGTGTTTGACCTCTCTTACAGCATAATCTTTTGTAGCTTCCACTGCCCCTCCCACTGCACCTCTTCCTTTATCAACCACGTCATCTATTGTTGCCATGTATGATGTAGGTATTATTGGCTTTATAAATCTTTCTATTTTTGCTACTCTATGATAGTGAATCTAAATTACCAAATTTTGCATAATCTTTATATGTGGTTAAGGATATCTAAAATTATGGAACTAAAATTAATCAAAGATAAAATTCCAGAAGAGCTATATGAAATCCTAGGAAAAGAGATCACCCAACTTAGGCCATCACAGGAAAAATCAATAAAGAAAGGACTTCTCGACGGGAAAAATTTATTGGTCTGCACTCCAACAGCGTCCGGGAAGACTTTGATTGCCGAACTGGCTGCATTAAAATCCATAATGGAAAAAAAGGGAAAGGCGATTTATATTGTTCCGTTAAAAGCATTAGCATCTGAGAAATACAGGGATTTCAAAAGAAGATATGGCAAAGTTGCGAAAATCTGTTTATCAATTGGAGATATCGACTCATCTGATCCTTACCTCGCAGATTATGATTTGATAGTTACAACGTCTGAAAAGCTGGATTCGCTTACAAGGCATCACGCCGAGTGGTTGTCAAATATTTCTGTTGTGGTAGTTGATGAAATTCATTTGCTGAACGATACGGAGCGTGGCCCTACGCTAGAAATACTTTTGACTATTCTAAAACAGCTGTTAAAAAATGTCCAGATAATCGGATTGAGTGCTACAATTGGAAATGCTGAGGAATTAGCAGGGTGGCTTAATGCAGATTTAGTTGTCGACGAATGGCGGCCGGTTAAACTGCATAAAGGAGTTTATCTGGAAGGGAAGATAGAGTTTGAGTGATTTTGTAAATATTATTCAGATAATAACATTCTTTATAAAATGTCAGCTAAATCAGCAATTATGTAAATTTCAAGAAGGCAGCTAATTTTGATGCCGTTGGAGCTTATTGTAGCAAATGCAGTTTTAAGAGCGACAAATCGGCAATCCGATAGGTAGCAAAGATACACTGTGAGGTTTGTTGAGAGTGAAAAATTTTACTCTGTTGATAATCTTGGAAACCTCCATGCCGTAGAGCAAAAAGACTATAATCCATTAGAAGCAAAAGATCCACAATTTCTTGTCGGGGATATTGAAACGCTGCAACAATATTACGCTCGATATCAGCAGGAAGGTAAAATACCAAATTTAAGCCATCCGGATAACGCTTTGGAAGAGAATATTGCAACTATGTCTGGCGACGAGCATTACTTATCTCGAGAATTTAAAATTGAAAATGCTTCTAAATATACTAGTCAAATGATGAATTTTTCCGCGCGTAGTATAATTAAGGTCCGTGATGAAGATTACGGCGTATTGATAAATTTCAATGGGGAAATTAAAGGTGGTGCCCTACAGATAGGAAATGTATTTAACTATCAGATTGCTGGAAAAAATGGTTTGGAATTAAGACAAGTTGGAGCTTCAGTTGACCGATGGTATTCATTGGAGAATTTGGGCAATGGCCAAGTAAGGCAAAAAATGGCAGTTTTTGATTGGGACACATTTTATAAACTTGATGCAACTGGGATTAGGGAGAGGCTTTTAGGTGCGCTCAAAAATCAGCAAGTTTCGGAATCGGACATCAGACGAAGCCCAAATTACGCATAATTATTTTGGAGTCAAAAGGCTTTAAATCTTTATACTCCTGCCCGACTCCAAAATACAAAATAGGTTTTTTAGTCACATAGGAAACAGAAACAGCCGCACCGCCTTTCTCGTCTATATCTGCTTTTGCAAGAATTATTCCATCAATTCCAACCGATTCATTGAATGTCTTTGCCTGCTCAACACAATCATTTCCAGTAATGCTTTCCCCGACAAATATTTTCAAATCAGGCTTGGCAACTCTGATAATTTTTTTCATTTCGTCAATTAAATTTTGATTTGAATGCATCCGTCCAGCAGTGTCAATCAATACAGCATCTATATTTTTTGATTTTGCGTGCTTTATTGCGTCAAAAGCAACTGCTGCCGGGTCGCTTCCATAGGCATGTTTGATTAATTTGATTCCTATTTTATCTGCGTGAAGCTGAAGCTGCTCAATTGAAGCTGCTCTGAATGTGTCGCCGGCAGCCAAAACACAGGAAATATTTTTTTCTTTCAGCATATTTGCAATCTTTGCAATGCTAGTTGTTTTGCCGCTTCCGTTAATTCCAAAAAATGCAATCACGTACGGCTTTTCTTTTTTATTTTCTATTTCTTCGGTGAGCTTAAAATCATTTGATTCAAATAAGCTCATTATTGAGACTTTTAATGTTTCCTGGATCGTATCTTCAACTTTCGTTCTTCTTATTGGCTTTTCTACCAATACTTTTTTTAGGTCAGATTTGATTTTCTCGATGACCTCAACTGCAACATTATTCTCCATCAGCGCAATTTCCAGTTCCCAGAACAGGCCTTCAAATTGCTGCGCATTTATTTTTGTTGTAATTATTTTTTCTTTCAATGAGGCAAAGAAACCTTTCTTCTCAGGCTCTTCTTTTATTATTTTTTCTACTTCATCGGTTCTTTTTGGCTCTTCGTGTTTTTTGATTATTTCCTTAACTTCTTCTTTTTGAATAGATTTAGGAATTTCCTTGAATTCAGCTTTGTGAATTGACTTTTCTTCAGATTTTTTTATTTTATGCTCTTCCTTTTTTATCTCATTGTGCCATGACGTTTTTTGATTATCTTCTTTTTTTAGCCCATAACGAACGTGCTTAGTTTCTGTTGCCTCTTTTTTCTTTTCCTCAATTAATTTTTCTTTTTCTATTGTGTTATATACTTTTTCTTCTTCAAATTCTTTTTTTTCTGACGTTTCTTTTTTCACTTCTGCAGGCTTTTCTTCTTTCCCAACGAACTTTTCTTTTATTTTGGCGAAAAATCCTTTTTGGACCTTTGGCTCTTCAATTGCTTTTTCTACTATTTTTTCCTCTACTTTTCCTTCTTTCTCCACGCCCTCTGAAATTTTTGAGATTGCGCTTTTCAGCTTGTCTTTTAAAAATTTGAACATTTTTTATCTGTTTATTAATAGTTTATATTTGCAATCATCATAAAAATTTGAAGTTACAATTTAAAATATGAAACTTGACAAGAATTTTAATCACTGCGGCATTATCTTCTGCAGTACTTGCTCTATTTCTCCTGCCCTGCCGGCCATTTTTTCGAGTTCGTTTACCATCCTTTCATGGATTTTTTTCATTTCCTCAATCTGGTTTTGAATAAGCTTCTTTGCCGATGCGCGGTCTTTCTGCACGACGGCCCCTGCACCGACATTGACAAGCAGGTCGGACGTGTCTTTTATCGTTGCTTTCACAAATATGCCAGAACTTATAGGGACAAAAATCTCCTTGCCGCTTTTTATCCTGTCCAGATCATCAATGGCGCTATTTGTTGATGCAGCCTCCATCAGCTGGTTTGTGATTGCCTCGAGCTGAGCCTGCATCTTCTTGATGTGCTGGTCCAGCATTTGATATTCTGCATACATTTCCTGCGCTTGTTTTTCTTTGTCTTCCATCATTTCAATTTTTTTTGCAATTTTCTATACATCTCTTCGTAGACAACTCCCATCGGCAGCCCTTCATGAGTTCTTTTTATTGTCTCTGCCAGTATTGGCCCTACAGATAGAACCTTGATTTTGCTTATCATTTTCTTCTGCGGAATTTCAATCGTATTTGTAATGACGAGCTCCTTTAAATGCGATTTTTTTATTCTTTCTATTGCAGGCCCAGATAAGACTCCGTGAGTTGCAAAAGCATAAACGTCCTTGGCTCCGAATTTTATCAGTATGCCTGCGGCTTCTGTAATTGAGCCCGCTGTGTCAATTAAATCGTCCACAATAATAGCTGTTTTTCCCTTGACATCACCAATGACATTGTGCACTTCCGCAACGTTTGCCTCCGGCCTTCTTTTGTCGATTATGGCGATGGGTGCGTTCAGAACTTTTGCGTAGGACCTTGCACGTGCAGCCCCTCCAGCGTCCGGGCTTACTATCACTATGTCCTTTAAATTTTTATCAATTAAATAATCCAGGACGTGGGGTATCAAATCAAGATTATCGCTTGGGATGTCAAAAAATCCCTGCACTTGGGCGACGTGCAAATCAAACATAATCACCCTGTCGACCCCGGCAATCTGAATCATGTTTGCGACGAGCTTTGCAGTTATTGGCTCACGTGCCTTTGTTTTTTTATCCTGGCGGCAATAGCCGAAATACGGAATGACTGCAGTTATTTTTTCCGGAGAAGAGCGGTTTAAAGCGTCAACCATTATCAGCAGCTCCATGATGTTGTGGTTTGCGTCTGGAGACGTTGGCTGGATGATGTAAACATCTCCGCCTCTCACGCTTTCCAGAATCCTGCAGTAAATCTCACCGTCGCTGAATCGCCTAATATCCACTGGAGTCAAAGGAACTTTAAGAATTTTTGATATTTCATCAGCGAGTTTCCTGTTCGCCGTTCCCGATATTAACTTGAGATGAAACTTTTCCAAAAAAACCACCTTTGATTGGGCTTATAGAATAAAGCCATCTTTAAAAAGATTTGGTTTTGCTATTTGGCAGATATGGGTTTTGGATCTAAAGGTTTTTCCTGCAGCTGTTCCCCTCCTTCTGCCTTTATTTCCTCCTTTTTCTTCAGCAGAATCTGTATCTCTCCAAATGGCATATCTTGTATTAATTCAATTTTATTCTGCTGAGCCAAATGCAATAATGGAATAAAAGTATGCACCTTGTCGTCCTTTGATTCTGAAGGCAGCAGTTTTGCAAAAGTTAATTTTTCTTTTATTGTGCTGACAAAAAAAGACCTTATTTTGATGTAAACTTCCCTTATTATCTCAGTTATGTCTTTTTTCTTTTTGGGAGCTTCCATATTTAAAGGAGGAATTGAATGCAACAGCCTTCTTTTCTTGACTTCCAGTGCCCTTTCAAGGGCTTCAACCAAATCATAGATTGAGACTTTTCTCTGTCTTGGCTGAGGAGTTCTGGGAATTAATGTCGGAATTTCGTCAAGCTTTGCGATACGGCTGGGCTCTTCAAATCCAAGCTCTTCCATTTCTTCCTCCACGCCCATCAGCAGCCGGTCAAGCTCGCTTAATTCTTCACCGACTAGCTTGTGAGATTTTAATTTTAGGAGGATTGCCGCTGCCAGCAGGACTTTTCCTGAAATCCTGAAGTCATGCTCTTTAAGGCTTCTTAGAATTTCAATGTATTTTTGGGTCAATAAGCTAATGTCAATATCCCATGGATTCATTTGCTCGCTTTTGACAAGGTCAAAAATGATTGTTTGCCATGTAATCTCGTCTGTTTTTGACAGGAGCAGATTGAAAATTCTGTCGTGGGGGTCCTGGTTCGTGTGTTTATCTACCTCTTTCATAAAAATAATTCTTAGATTGTAAATATATAAATGTAGCTGTTTTTGGCTAATTTTCATTCATTTATTTTATAATTTATTGTTACTGACTAATTGCACGACCTTGAGAAACCACCATAAATTATTTATACAGATCGGCGTTTCTTATTGAAATGAAGAGTCCTGTTAATAATGTAGTTAATGAACGTCAAGTTTCAGGTGCTGAGGAATTATTTACCCTAGTTTGAAATATTTACTGGCTCCACTCATTGGTATTGAATTAGTGCTTGGCGCCGGAATAGAGTTACAAGAAAGGGCCAAATGCTATAGGGATGCGGATTATATAAAAAGAAATCTGGCACCAAATGCAGTGTACATGCCGCTTCGATATGGCTTTGGAGGAATGTGTTTACCTCAGAATCTAGACGGACCTTACAATGTGGACATAGATGAAAATGGAACATTTGAAGCTGTTGGCCGAGTTAGAAATACGGAAAATGGTAATTTCGAGCCTGGGCTGTTTGAAATCCGTGATGGCCATCAAGTAACCAGAAGATTTCGATTAGTTAACGGGGAGATTGAGTATATAAGATAATTCTTTGTTTCTTCGCACATTTGTTTTACATAATTAAAAATTAACCGAAATCTATATAAATCACCATATCAATGAAAATAGTGGTTTGATGAAAAGGCCAAAGCTGTCGAAACACGATAGGTACGTGCCAATCGTAATTCTAATTATTGTTGGAGTTTTGGTTGTTGGCGCAGGAGTTTGGTATTTATCTAAGGAACAATCTTCCAAGCTAATACAAGTTCCCGCTGACCCGATTCCATTGCCGCCAGACCCAGGTGAGGCAGGAAAGCAAACGCTTGCTGGCATTGATTCTGACGGAGATGGTGTACGCGACGACATCCAGCGCTACATCGCCCTAAACTATCCTGATTCTGAAAAGACGCGGGCTGCACTGACGCAAACTACATGCGCAATGCAGGGCGCGCTACTAGACGCTGATAATGAGCAAGCTTCAATTAATCATGTAATTGAAGACTTTGCCGCTGGCGATTGTCTATCATACATCAAGGGCACCAAAGATGCGTGGTTAATATTCGCTGCTTTACGTGCTCGAATTCTCAATACCAAAGACAGAAGCTTGGCATACGTCAGGGCCACACAGCATTTCAGCGGCCATGAGATTACCAACACCCCGGCGACTGAGCTGAAGCTTGGATGCACATTTAATCCTGACTTGATGCGGAACTGAAGATTGTGACGATTCCTCAGCTTCGGGCCAGCGTTTTCTTGGGGAAATCGACATTGTTGCAAAAAATGGCAATCGCCTGGATTTGTATGAAGTCAAGTGCTCTTACAGGATTGTGAAGGCAAGAAAACAATTGAATAAAATAAAAAAACATCTGAATTTAGAGAACGTGAGAAGTTACTTTTACTGTGGGAATTCCAAGGTGCTGGTGACGGTTTAATTAAACAGTGGAAATTAAGATTCCCTGTCCGAGTTGTTGCAGAACTTTACGATCCAAAGATTTAGCATCTAAATAAGGTATCCTAATTACCGGCGTGCCTGTATTAGCTGCTGCAAATTCTCTTATTGTTTCGAATTGAAAAGTCCTGACCTTTTCTGCGTTATAATCTCTTTCAAGTATTTTATTAAATAAAACACCATCAACTGAAAAGTTATATTGTCGTAATTGGGCTATCAATCTTTCTGTTTCTGACAAGACAGTTTGCTCAGGAGAGGAAACAACTACAAAACCTGCTGAATTGGGGTCATGGAGGATATCCCTATATTCCCTCAATAAATTTGAGGCTGTTTTAGCATCTTTGCGAAATTGCTTTGAAGTAAATTGGCTCGCATCTTTGCTAATAAATTGAAGTAAATCAAAAGCTTCCACTAAAATAGGATTCCTACTCATCCTCCTTAAGTTTTTATCAATATTTTCAGGCAAATCCAAAAGCCTATATAATCCGGCTGTCGGCTCTGAATCAATAATCAATTTTCCGTATCCGTTTTCTTCCAGAGTTGTAGCATAAATTGCAGTTGAAATCGCACAGGATATGGAATCTAAATCCAGTGGAACTCCCCTGTCTTGGAAAAATTTAAAAAATTTAAGTAACCCGTATGCGCCAGAATAATCCTTGGCTTCTTTTGGTTCTATCTGAACGACATCTATGGGCAAATCCCCATAAACCTGCACAACATTGCCTTGTGTATACGGCAATCCAAAAGTATCAGTAAGTGAATGCGCTGGATCTGTGCTTGCAATCAAAACTCTCCTGCCATCCATTCTTTCTGCAAGACTTAACGCTGATGCTACAGCCAAAGTTGTTTTTCCAACCCCCCCCCTTGCCTACAAAAAATGTTATTTTTTTGTCTTGAAGTGATTTTTCGAGCGACATATAACTACTAAGTAATGATTCTTATTGTTTCTAGGCAAGGATACTACACGCTTTGCGTGTAGAGGAATTGCCTTGCCGTCCTCCATAAAGTTTTTCTAACATTTTGATTTTAAATTGAGTGC
>Ga0209542_10014624_pt1 | contig 13325 bp, 14 predicted proteins | sample RifCSPhighO2_01_FD_184028 | JGI IMG/M metagenome (GOLD analysis project Ga0209542, IMG submission 184028) | Soil microbial communities from Rifle, Colorado - Rifle CSP2_plank highO2_0.1 (SPAdes) (version 2) | ecosystem: Environmental > Terrestrial > Deep subsurface > Rock core/Sediment ... | reverse complement strand
TTAATAAATGTAATTAGAAAAAGAATAACTAGCGAGTCTGCCCTTATAGGCAGGCGGAATTCTCATAAGAGAATTCTTTTGTGGAATTCTCGAACACTTCGAAAACCGAAGGTTTTCTCAGTTGTATCCTTCTGCGGCAGAGTTCGCTGGACAGAAAATTTTGTACTAAATATGATAAAACCAACAGAATTTTCTGTAACTCCGTCGAGAATAGCTATTTTTACTTGTTTAGGTGTATTTTCACCTAAACAAATACAAGAAAACTAATTTTGTGTTATGTGTTTATGTCCAGCAGTATATAATTTATGTCTGCCAATACTTCATCTTGGGCCGAGTGAATCAGCCAAAATAGGCATTTTAGCTCTGCCAGGAGGGCATTATCTTATAAGGGGTTGGACAGATAGAACTCATTAAAGAAAGTAACTTAGTTATGGGAGTTCCTGTATCGGGTTATTTTTATGAAATAATTTCGGGATAACGCAACTGCTCAGAGTTAGGAAGGTTTAAATACACACTAAATTTACTATATTTATATATCGTGTACGAAATAGCATAAAGTCTATTTCTCGCATATCTCGGAAAAATCCGACATTGGAAAACTAAGTTTTCCTCAAATATAACATGGAACAGATTGAACAAGTAGTAGAAACAAATAATAGATTTAAAAATCTTGGTTTAAATGAGAAGATACTAAAAGTTATCAGCGAGCTTAAATTCATCGAGCCTAGTGAAATCCAGGAAAAATCAATCCCTATAATATTGAAAGGCAGGGATGTGATAGGAAAATCAGCAACAGGTTCAGGCAAGACTCTTGCATTCGCCTCAGGAATAATCGAGAAGATTGAGCCTGGGAAAGGCATCCAAGCTTTGATATTGACTCCAACAAGAGAATTAGCAGAGCAGGTATCCAAATCTTTCAAGTTGTTCTCCAGATATTATAAAAATAATGTGCTGGAGGTATATGGAGGAGTCTCAATAAATCCTCAAATTGAAAACTTAAGAGATGCTGAAATAGTTGTGGGGACACCTGGAAGGATTTTAGACCATCTGGAAAGGAGGACTCTTGATTTATCAAAAGTGAGATTCCTTGTCCTAGATGAAGCAGATAGGATGCTTGACATGGGTTTTATAGAAGATGTGCAAAATATCATAGAAAGATGCCCGCAAGAAAGGCAAACCCTTCTTTTCTCAGCAACAATCTCTCCAGATATAGAGAGAATTGCAAATCACCATATGAAAAATCCAGAATATGTGGAGGTTGCCTCTCATGTTGATCCCTCCAAGTTGAAGCAGACTTTATACGATGTTCCAAATCATCTCAAATTCTCTTTACTTGTTCATCTTTTGAAAGGGGAGAAGCAAGGATTGGTAATGGTCTTTTGCAATACCCGAAGAAATGCTGATATGATTGAAATGAATCTAAGAAGATATGGATTAAATGCAGTTGTAATTCATGGGGGTTTGGCTCAAAATAGGAGAAATTCCATAATGAAACAATTCCATACAGGAGAAGCCTGCATTCTGATATGCACTGATGTTGCTGCTCGAGGATTGGACATAAAAGGAGTATCTCATGTCTATAATTATGATTCTCCTGGAAGCAGTACTGACTATATTCACAGGATTGGCAGAACAGCCCGAGCAGGCAAAGAAGGCCAGGCCATCAATCTAGTCTCGCCAAGAGATTTTGCAAATTTCAGAAGGGTTTGCGAAGGTATTCCATTTTCTATAACTCACGAGCCTCTTCCGCACAATCTTGAGTCTTTGCCAGTAAGGTTTGAGATGTCAGGAAGAGAAGGCAGATTCAGATCAGGAAGAAATTTTGGAGACAGAAGGCCCGGAGGATTCAGGGATAGGGAAAGGTCTGGCTCAGGCAGCAGATCGTCTGGAAGAGAAGGCAGATCCGGCGGTTTTCGAGGCAGATCCAGTTCAGGCTTTAGGCCAAGGTCAAACCATCAAGGCTCTTCAGGCCCTGGAAGATACGGAAGAAGATAAATAGCTACTTATTTTTTAAATCTAGGACATTAAATCCAAATTTCTCATATATTCTATCTGAACTAATAATCAAGTCATTTTCATCTAAGTGCGCCATCAGCAGACTATCAAATATAGTTGCTCCTCTTTCGACATAATCGCAAGCTTTTAAAAAAATTACCCAATCCATATTTTCTAGTTTTGCGATTCTGGAAATCTGGACAATTGTTTCTTTTATAGGTATATCTTCTCTCCTACATACAATCATTATTTCTGCGATTGTAAAAGGAGATATAAAAATTTGTTCTTTATTTCCCTTATATATTTGCTTAGCTCTATCTTTAAGCCAATCAGAACCTTTCATCAGTGCCAAGAAAAAATCAGTGTCTGCGTACTTTTTTTGCGACATTTTCTTCTATTTCTGTTCTTGCCTCTTTTTTAAGTTGTTCAAAGGGTTTATCTTTTAGTTTATCTTTTCCTAATCTTGACAGAGATTCAATAGGGTCTTCTTCTATAGGTTGAAGATAAATGCCTTTCCCTTGTGCTCTTGCTAGAAATGTTCTAAATTTAAGGTATCTTCTTAATTCTTCAGGCAAGTACAATCTACCATTTTTGTCAAAACTTACTATTTTTTCCATAATAAATATAATTGTCCATTGTATATAAATTTTGCCATTATCAAAGCAAAATGCCTAAGTTGATGGGAGCAAGAGCTCTTGGCTTAATGTCAAGAACCAGCCACTAAAGTGGCTGGCGTGACAGAGGCTGGTTCTTGAGCATGCTCAAGAATTGAGTTTTCTGTATCTCACCACTAAAGTAACGAGTTTTAGAAAACTCAATTCTTGACATATAAATAAAGTCTAGAGAAAGATGTGTAAACCTTATTTTTTGGCAACTTCCCACATTTTACTGAAAATTTCTTTAAACATGCTGGCGAATATTTCGTCTTTTATTAAAAACCCTCTTGGTTGGGGATTTTTCTTGGCAGTATGTTGCAGTAAAACAAAGTCTTTATGGACCACAAACTCTCCTTCACTCTGCTTTTCTAAGTATCTGCATTCTATTTTTCCTATCTTCTCTCTAAGTTTAGCTTCCCTAACTGCACCTTCAGGCAGTATCATCTTAGATTTTACACCTTTCTTTACTCTAAGTTTATGAATTTCATCTAGATAAAATTGAGTAAGGTCCTCAAAACTTTCAACTGATCCTGTATATGCGTCCATATAGTCTTCTTTATTCATGAGAGTACTAATCTCAAGCCACATAGACTTAATCCCTTTTATACCCTCAAAATATTTGTAATCAGAAATAGTCTCCTGGTTTTTAGGAGACTTCTTTAATTGAACTATGGCTGAATTGATCTGCCCCTCTATTTTCTCAAGTCTTTCTTTCTCAGTAAGGAATAAACTCCTCAGCGTCTCCGGAGCATTGGCCTTGTAGATCTTGGCATTCTTATAAACCTTAAATCCTGCAACGCCTTTTTCTATCAAAGATTCAAGAATAGAATAGATATGCGAATTTGGAATGCCTGTTTTTTCACATAGAGTCCCAGTTTTAGATTCCCCAATCTCGACTAAGGCACAATATACTCTAGATTCATTTAAAGTAAAGCCTATGCTTTTAAGGCTTTCTATAATCTCACTCATACTACTACATATGGGTAGTAGATAATTTATAAATATATCTCTTTCATAAGAAAGTTATGGAACAACAAATACCGGGCGAAAAGCAATTCTTTGAGTTTTTAGCTAAAGCTCATAGAAACACATATGCGGCTCCGGCAGAAATAAGGTCGCAACATAGAATGAACCCTCCATTTCTTCCAAGCCATAAATGCTACTATTTTCGAGATGGCGACTTAGAGTATTATGATGGGTATGCAGGAAAAGTTAAGGCTCCCGGAGCAGAAATAACCTTATTCAAAGGAAATCCTTTCTGGAGAATGAGCTATCAAGGCAGGCTCTGCATTCCAGCCCCTTCATGCAGAGGCAACCAAGGCCTAGCTTCCCATTTTTTCTCTGAAGAATTCCTACAAGAGCATGCTTTCCCATTTCTCAGAAGAGCCCTCATGAAATTCGATGAAAATATGCCTTTTAGAGGGCCATCGCATTATTCGGAAGGAGACTTAAAATATGAATTTGAAATAGATGGGGACTACACTTATTTCACTGCCAGAGAAAATTTATCTGTTAAAGGATTGAGATTATTTTTCCAGGATGTAATGGGCGAGACGATTGTATAAAACTAGTTTCATAATCCTGCTTTACATACCCTTAGGACTCAGCAGGAAAGACACTCCCATTAATAGTACCGTAGGGAGTCATATGAAGATCTAGTATTATTTTTCTATCTTCTCTAGAGTAGGCTCTGAGAGATTGATTGCAACTTTGTAAAAAAGGTTGGCGAAATTTAATGGGGGGAAGTTCTGATAAAGTAAATCCTTTACCATTCAGAAAATCATTTGCTACCGCCTCTATGCCTTCAAAAGTTTCTCCATGATGGCTATGGGGGGCAATCTTAAATCTCTCCCTCTCTCCGTTGATATGATGATATTCAAAACTCCCTTCTGTGTACTCTCCCAAGTAATCTCCTAAAAAATAGTCTGGATTCATATATGGGCTCGATATCTACTATATTTAATTTTAATGCTAAGTTTTCATCACTATATCTAAACAACACAAGACTTATATTTGCCAAAATCTTTAGTAATTTATTCACTTTAAGAGTAAACAAATTTATTATATGATAACCGAATTTATTAAACGAAAATTAAGAGAATCTATTGAAGGGGCAGTTTCCGATATCAAGAATGAGGTATATGACAATGTATCTTACAGGGTTAGAAGATATAAAAGAAAGATAATAAAGGATTTTGTAAGCATAATTTTGCTTCTTGTGGCGATAATTTTCCTCGCAGTAGCAGTCGTATATGCACTCATAGAATATGGCGGGCTGACAAATACTTTGGCTTTCGGGATTTTAGGCATAGTAATCCTGATAGTGGCTCTAATCTTAAAAATAATGGACTGAAAGGAGGTCAGAAATGGCAATAAAAAATAAAAGAAGAAGAATAGAAGACAACGCGCACGGAATTTTTGATAAAGTCAGGACTGGAACTCGCTCTGCAGTCGAGAGGGTCCAGGATGATTTTGATGTAGTGAAGGATGAAACCCAGCATTATATTCGGAAGAAGCCTTTCTCATCAGTCGCAGTCGCAGCAGGAATCGGAGCACTTGTAGGGGCTGGAGTAGCCCTTGGAATCAGCACAGCAGTGGCCCATAGAAGAAAGTCAGTAATTGACAGATTATTTGATTGGTTTTAATCTTATTTTATCATTTTTTAACTAATTTAATCACGGCTATCTCGTTCCTTGAGCCTAGTCTAAAAGGAGGGCCCCATGTACCTGTGCCGCTTAGCACATTCAGATAAGTACCATTATACTCATAAATGCCATTTACTCTTGGGAAAAATAAGCTCGCAATGTAATTCAATGGAAACATCTGCGCGTTGTGAGTGTGCCCTGATAACTGGAGGTTTATTCCGTACCGGTTAGCTTCTTCAAGACCTAAAGGCAGGTGATACATCAAGATTGAAGGCTTGTTCTTATTTATTTTAATTTTCTCGAGGCGGCTTTTCTTCTTAAAGTGGCCAGTCGCCTCATCAGGATTATCGATGCCTATTATTTGCAGACCTTTATACTCAACTAGCTCATCACTTAATAACCTTATCTTAGTCTTGCTCAGGAATTGCTTCACTTTCTCAATGCCCTCATACTGCTCGTGATTGCCTATAGACATGAAAACCTCTGACTTGAACCTGTTCAAGGGATCAGGATCAATATCTTTAAGATCCGCGCTTCCATCAATCAGATCTCCGCTTATAAGAACCATGTTAGGATTTTGCCGATTGGCTAATTCAACCACTCTTTTTAGATAGTCTGAGCCGTATATTGCACCTAGATGTACATCAGAAATATGGACTATTCTCATTTCTTTCTCTAAACCTTCTAGAGGTATCTCCAAATGCCTTACGTCCAATCTTAGGGCATTAAGCAAGGAATAAGAAGCCAATATCAGGGCAAACATCAATGCAGCGATGTTTGTTATTTCTCTCTCAATATTAAGTATAAATCCTGCTATTTCAAGAGGTATTGAAATTAAAATGAAAAATACAAGTATCCCTCCCCAAATGGCTGAAAGCAAGTATAGCCCTCTGACGCTCCAGTCGTTAGAGTATTTTGCCAATAGGCTCATGAGCGGAAAAAATAATACTGACAGGCTGACAATTATGAGAAAAGCAGGACTATTGACTGGTATTTTAAGCAATACCGCCAAGGAGTATAATGCATAATAATTAACAAAAAGGTAAAATAGCAAGAAAAGCGAAAGTATAATCCAGAACCTAAGTTTTACATATCTCATTTGATTGGAAGCCCGTTCGGATTTAAATAAATGATGAAAGACCATTAAAGTTAAATAGAATATTTTTTCTGCATTTAAGAGTAAATAGGAGGTAATTACAATTGCAAACATATTAGTTAAGGAATCTTTCCAGGATGATGATGCTATTTTCGAGAAACTGGACAGGAAAGAGTTCGAGTCTAAAGAGATACTGAAGTTAAGGGTAGATGCTGAAGAGGTCTCGCAGGATAATGAAATTCGAGAAATCTTATCTTATGAAAGCATAAAGAAGAACCTGGACTATGATCTGCCCCATCAAAGGAATGGTGCGCTCAGGATCCTAAGGGACTTAAATGGCACAGCCCTCTTGGCAGATGAAGTGGGGTTGGGAAAGACAATTACCGCAGGAATAATATTGAGAGAATGCATAGAGAGGGGATTTGCAAAGAATGCGCTTATTCTTGCACCGCCTTCTTTAGTGGATCAATGGGTGGCTGAGCTAAAGAGCAAGTTTGATTTAGACTTCAAGATAATTGAAGATGAATCTGAATGGGAAAATACAAAATTTGCAATTGCCTCCCTTGATAGGGTCAAGATTTTTGATAGCAATACCAAGAAATTCAGGCATAGTAAAGCGCATGATCTCTCCTGGGATCTCCTTATTGTAGATGAAGCTCATAAGCTAAAGGACAAGAATACTGTGCGTTGGAGATTTGTAGATAAGATACAGAAGAAAAGGTTTCTCATCCTAACAGCTACTCCCTTTCAAAATGATTTGCTCGAATTGTACAATCTTCTTCACCTGTTAAAAAAAGGCCATCTGGGAACTTTAAATGAGTTCAGGACTAGATTTCTATATAAAGGAAATAAAAGATATCCTTTGAACCCCCGAGATCTAAAGCACAAACTTGATGAAGTTATGGTGAGAAGAAGAAGGGACGAAACCAATGTGGATTATAAAAAAAGACAGGCAAAGATTATTTCCGTTGAACTTACGCCTGAGGAATATAGCATCTATGAAAGAACATGTGACTTATTAAAAACAAAGTACTTTTCAGCGGCAGGCAGTGAAATAAACGGCAGGCTGATAATATTTGCGATTTTGCCTAAAGTGACCAGTTCTTCACGTTCAGCAATGGAATCACTGGATCGCATCTCTAAAGATGAGAAATATCATGATAGCACAAGAGAAATAGCAAAAAGCATCATGGAGGATTATAAAAAATTGAAAAAAGACTCAAAGATAGAAAAACTGGTGGAAATTGTAAGGGATATCTACAAAGAGGATAAGGAAGCAAAAATATTGATTTATACAAGGCACCCCTCGACTCTTGAATATATTGCAGAGACGTTGCAGCCCTTGAATCTAAAAATCGTAAAATTTCTTGGAGGTTTAGACAGAGAGGGAAAAACTGCAATCATTAAGGAATTTAAGGAAAAAGCCCATGTAATGATAAGCACAGAGACTGGCTCAGAAGGCCTCAATTTTCAATTTTGTAACAATTTGATTAATTATGATCTCCCTTGGAATCCCATGGCTGTGGAGCAAAGAATTGGAAGAATAGATAGGATAGGCCAAAAGAAAGACATGAACATTTATAGTTTAGCAACAAAAAGAACGATGGAAGAGCATGTTGTCGATTTGATAATAAATAAGATGTGTTGTATAGGCCTAGTTATTGGAGAGCTCCCCATAATATTATTCAATTTGGGTTTAGATGAAAGAGGGGTAGGAGGCATTCCAAAAATTGAAGAAATGCTTATGAATGCATTTATTGACTCTAAAAACAATTTAGATATATTTGCCTCAGATGTGAACAAGATTGCTAAAATAATAGAAGAGGGAATAGCCCAATATACAGAAGCTAAAGAAACAAGCTCAGAGGTCTTAGATGGAAAGTCTTAGTGAAATACAGAAATTTACTCATGAATTCTTTACTAATCTTAAATGCGATACCCATTGGAGCGGCAAGATTCTGATTGTTAGAAATATTCCAAAAGGCTTTGAGAGTTTTGCAGGGAAGAAAGGACCCTACTCTCTTGTTTTTGACTCTGAAGATATGAAAGAAAATCTTGAGCTCATGGCCAAAGGAAGTTTTCTTCTAAAAGCAATGGCCAGTTATCTGGAGAGCGTTGGCCAGACAGCATTATTGAAAATAGAATCTCAGCAGGACTTGCACTCAACTATCCGAGATTCATTAGGGCTGCAAAATTGTGATTTTTACAATTTCCATAAAAGGTCTCAATTCGTTCTCATTGAAAGATTTACTTTCCTTACCACGCTCCAATATGTAAATGAAAAAGAGCAAAAGATAACAGAGGTTTATATCCAAGACGGGAAAGTGATAAATTTTGATTTATCAAATTATAAGACTTCAAATGGCGTAAAGGAAGAAATCTCATTCGGAGATATAAAACCAGCCTATTCAATAGCAAAATCCCATCTTCGTTCTTTGCTCGATCCCAAGATAAAAGAAGTTAGCGATCAGCTGTCACAAACTCTGGATAAAGAAATTAAAAGAGTTACCGAACATTACGACAAAAACATCCAGGAATATAACAAAGAGATTGAAAGGCACAAGCAAGTGATAGTTGAATCAAAAAGTCACATCGCAGCTAATAAGGATCCTGAGAATGCAGCTCTAAAGATGAAAAGGGCAGAAGAGGCTCTGGCCAAGTTAGCTTCTGAAAATGCAATAGAAAGGCTTCTAAAAGAGAAAGAATTTTTCATTAATGATGAGATGCATAAACATAGTCTGTCCATAGATAATAAGCTCATTAACACAACGATCATTTATTATCCGATTCATTCATGCTCATTTTCCTTGCGTTCTCAGGACGTTTTAGGAAAAGAATTTGAAATAGCTTACAATGCAGTAACTGGAGAAATAACCCCGGTGCCTTGTGAGGTCTGTTCTCTTCCGTTAAAATCAACAATCTTATGCACTTCAGGCCATGCAGCATGCTCTTCTTGTATTTCTTCCTGTCCTGCCTGCAAAAGACCTAAATGCAAGGCATGTTCAGTAAGGCTCTGCACCCAGTGTGGACAAGAATCTTGTAGAAAATGTTTGGATAGGTGTACTGAATGCGGCCAGCAGATTTGCTCGAGGCATTTCTCGCAGGGCAGCAAAATCTGCAGTAATTGCATTCAATCATGCGCTTTTTGTTCAAGTAAAATTTCAATAAAGCAGTTAAAGCGATGCCCTTCATGCAGAAGGCATATCTGTTCTTCCTGCTCACAAAATCTTATCAGTTCTCCAGGCCATCAAGGATGCAGGGCATGTTCAAAGAAATGCAGCACATGCGGGGAGTTTCAATCAGAATCCCTATTCCGTCCAATGAGGGAATGCTCCTGCAGGGGATGCTCTGATCTAAAGCGCTGCCAAAAATGCCGCATTTCCTTATGTCCTATTTTAAGCAGAAATAATAAAAAGCTTTAAAATTTAAAATTGAATTCAGGTTTAGGATGAGGCTTAAGTATTTCCTCTCTTTTTGATTCCTTATATTTCATTAAAGCATAATCTCTAATTCTTCCAGGAATTAAAGCCAAAGGCAAGAGGCTTGGCTGGAAAAAAGAACTCCCTAATAGCACGCCTATACCTATGGCAGAAGCGCACCTAACTGAATTACTTATTCCATTAGAATAATCATAATCTGGCCATCTCTCCTCAAATTGAGCATCTGGATCATGATTTAATAAGTAGTCAGTAAATATCTCAACTACTTTCTCATGTATTACGTTTTCTGCTCGATAGATTTCAGTTCCAGAAAGATTATTCTTCTCCGTAATATCTAAGAATCTTCTCCCAGTATAAGCTTGATATCTATAAATTAAATAATGCAATCCTTCATGGAAGACTATTGCCTTGGTTGAAGGATTCGACCTATCATCTGGAATCTCTAATATGCCCTCATAGCCCTGATATTTCTCGAATTTCTTTCTAATATCTTCTCTCAAAGCCTCGTCCATAAGCTTCCCCTCTTCTTGGACTATTATTGCAGGCTGTTTTCTGAGAGGGATAGCTGTGATGCAGCAGGGAGTCATAAAGTAATCGTCATGTAATCTTCTTTCTGAAGGCCTCAGGAAATCAAAAGGCATATAGGCAGGCCTAAATACCCATAAGAATGGATACCTTATCTCTCTTGCAATAAGCTTTGGCCTTTTCCCCTCAGCAGCCTCGTCTAAAACTTCATCAAAAGCATCTTTCTCTTCAAAATAATCCCTCATTTCTGGAGCATGCCCTATAAAAGAATCATAATGTCTCTCCAAATCTTGTTCAGTAGTCTTGTTTCTAACTTGAAACTCTGCTAAGTCTATAATTTTATCTTCTAGTCGTATTTTGCCATTTGATATTCTTACCATATTAAACTCCTCCAAATCACATATATAAATTTTTACTCACTATACTACTTTATAGTTATAATAAATAATGCTATTTGCAAATGATTTTAAACCCAAGTTTACAAGTTATCCTGTAAACTTGAACAAATAACTCAATTTTATCCTCGATAAAGAATGTATTTTATTTCCGAGAAGGTGTAGTACCCCTTTTGACACCTATTCGTATTCTCTTAATCCTAATTTGTTTACAAGCTCGCGCTGAATATCATTAAGCCTGCTTATTTGCGGCTTTATTTCGTTTGACTTTGGCATCTTAATCAAAGCCAATTTTACTTTCTTTAGCTGCTCAACAATAGTATCTTGACTATATTTTTCTCCTGATTTAAGGCATAAAAATCTCAAGAATAACAATGCTATCACGCATGTAAATGCGTGAACCCTAATCATTTTGTCTGTCCAGCACCAGGCAGGTGTAAAACTAATAACATGCCTATCTTTAAGATTCTTAATTTGTTCCTCAACAATATATTTATCGCTGTATAACTTTACTATCTCCTCAATGCTTAGCGATAAGTCGTCTGTAAATAGAATATTCTTTCCAAAGCCTTTGCTTACTTTTTCATAAGCTTCAGTATTCTCTTTGAATGAAAAAGATAAATCTCCATTTTCTTTTATTTGATAATCTATCAATCCCTTTATCCATTGCTTACCGACAATTTTAGAAACTTTAATTAATAATTCATCTCTTTTTAAATTGGAGTTTTTCAGCCTAGCCTGAATATTTTTTAATTGGTTTAAAGCTTTGTTCAAAGCTTTATCAACCCGAATTTTATTTTTATATGCAAGTTCATTTGAATAAGTTATAACAACTTTTTTCTTTCCTTCATAAATATCCATTATCTTAGAAGTGCAAAGCACTTCTTTTTCTTCAGCAGTCTGATATTTTACTTTAAATTCTTCTAAAGGAATATCAAACAATTCTGGATGTTCACTCGGCTTTAAACTTCCAACAACAAAAAAACTTAATTTCTTGTCTACTTTCTTTATATTATTTTTACTGTTATTTCCTTTATCGAATATAATTGTAATCTTTTTGCATTTTTTAGAAAAAAATGTAATCCTTTCAGTAAGTATTTTTATGAATTCTTTAAACTCAGTAACATCATTTACATTTCCATCATAAGTATGGTGCCACAAAGGAATTCCTTGCTCTTTTGTTACAAGTAAGGCAAGATTCACCTGCCTTAATCTTCTTCCATCTTTTGAATGTCCAAACTGCATTATTCCTTGATTTTTATGCTCTTCAATGTAAGTTGTAAAATTTGTTGGATCATAAATAAGATCATTTATCTTTACCAAAGGAATTATTTTCTTCAACAGCTCTTCCTGAATTTTATTTATATTTTCTTCTGAAATATGATTCCAATGATTCCAGAAATCCTGCGAAGAAAGATATTCTTTCTTAACTGAAAAGATTCTCTTAAGAAATGTTGAATCAAACCAATTGCTGAATTTGTTTTTGCTCGTAGGGTTATCAATTCGATTAATGACCGTCAATAAAAGATGTTCACCGTAACTTAGTCCCTGCTCTCTTTTTTTAAGGATATTATCAACACTATCTTTAAATTTTATTTCGCTATCTATTTTTAGAAGTGCCGCACATAGCCCAAATTCTAAGACATCAGTCTCTTTTGGAAATACACCGTGCTTTAGTGCTTCTCCAACATTTTCCGCAGTTCCTAAATATTTTTGCCATGTTCTTCTGACTTTTCCATTTTCTCTCTTGCTTTCTCCCAAATACCAGCAAATTTTTCCATTCTTTATCTTCTTAAATAAATAAACCATATACTATAAGGGTACAACTTGTTTATAAGCTTTTCTATTTTTATCAAATATAAATTTGATAATAATCCTTTTATTAATAGGGGTACTACATATAAACACAAAAATAGGGAGATTTATCGAATATAAATTAGAATTATCGAAGGCTATAACTTGTAAAGTTCAGATAAAAAGAAGCGATTAAAGACAATGCTGAAAAAGCAATAACTGTAATCAATGCCCCTATCAAAATTGTTTTATTCACCATCTTAATCCATATAATTAAACTTGAATAATATATAAAGCTTTCTTATGTCCTGTAACTTTGCAGAGGCGATAAATGGGGAGCTTTTTAGAAAATCTTGATTGTTAGGGTAAATGTTCTCGATTAATTGATTCAAACAGCAGATTGTATAAATCAAGTTGAAGGGGGTTCTACAGAAGGCCTCTCAATGGTTATGCGAAGATTGCCACCCTGTCCATCTGATGAATCTGCCGAGGTGTTATATCCCCTTACCTCTGGAAAATAGTTTACTATGACAAAAGATGCTACTGAGAAAACTAATGCAACGAGCAGCAAAACAATTGCTAATTTATATGGCCTCTTCATTTTGAATATTTTAAATAAGCAACTCCTATATTTAAATCTTTTCAAGCTTTGAGCTTTGCGTATAAATTAACCCTCAACTCTTTTAAAATAAGATAATCTTGCTCTGTTATGCAAGATTATTCTTGCCATAACTTGAATAAACTTACTATGCCCTCTTATCTTTCTGATAATTCCGAAT
>Ga0209542_10014622_pt1 | contig 13326 bp, 16 predicted proteins | sample RifCSPhighO2_01_FD_184028 | JGI IMG/M metagenome (GOLD analysis project Ga0209542, IMG submission 184028) | Soil microbial communities from Rifle, Colorado - Rifle CSP2_plank highO2_0.1 (SPAdes) (version 2) | ecosystem: Environmental > Terrestrial > Deep subsurface > Rock core/Sediment ... | reverse complement strand
GACGCGGAGTTTGACAAAGTTCTTGCAAATAGCCACCCGGAATTTTTTGCTGCCGCCGGTGATGCGACTTCGCTAATCACCGATGCGATGGACTGGCACGTGTTGAGAAAAAAAGATGAGCCAAAGAAAGAAGCACCAAAAATAAGATGGGAAAAGCGTGTATCGGAGGAGCTTTTCCCGCCGTGCATAAAGCTGATACTCGGCGGGCTGGATGATGGAAAGAAGAGGAGCATATTCACGCTTGTAAATTTTTTGAGGATGATGAACTGGACGCCTGAGGAAATAGAGCAGCGCGTCATAGAGTGGAACACAAAAAACAGGCCGCCGCTGCCCTCCGCATTGATCATGTCCACCATAAGATACCACGAGCAGCGCACCCTTACGCCGGCCAACTGCTTCAACGACCAGTTCTATGTCGCATTCGGCGTGTGCCGTCCCGATGACATATGCAAGAAGATGAACCTGAAGAAGACAAGCAACCCGATAGCGTACCCGTTCAGAAAAATGGGCTTCAAGAAGACTGTCAAGAAACGCGGCTTTTCATGCCTTTGTGGAAAGGAGTTTCCCAGCATGCGCTCTCTCATGATACACAAGGGCCGCACCCACTAACGCCTTATTGTGATGTAAGAACTCAATAATATCAGAGCGCCGCCTGTCAAAGTGAAAACTGTTGGAATTTCTGAAAAAATAAAGATTGCATAGACTGAGGCGGATAAAGGCTCTATATATCCTAATATTCCCGAATGTTGGGCAGGGATTCTTTTCACACCTTGCAAATGTATTGTAGTTCCTATTGTTATGAATAGGATACCAAATACGGCAAGCGGGATAATCATGCTCGCGTTTATTATAGGATTTTCTAGAAACACTATAGGTGTTAGTATTATGGTGCTGATCAAAAACCTGTAAAATAACATAGTGTACAAGTCAAGCGATTTCGTGATTTTCTTGATAAGCATTAAAACTGCTGCCGAAGAAACAGCAGTAACAAGGGCAAATCCCATTCCTACCAAATTTGGATCGATTACTAAGTTATTTTGGTAAATAATAAGGAATAGTCCAAATAAAGCAAGTGGTATGGCGTATAAGGCCTTTCTCTCACGCTTCTCGCTTATTATGATTGGTGCCAAAATCAAAATGAAAATTGGTGCAGTGAACTTTATTAAAACGGCATTAGCCACGCTTGTGAGCTTGACTGCTGAGAAGAATGAAAAGTCAGAAACTATATTGAATACCGTCATGATTAAAATCAGTTTGAGCATTCCTTTCAAGCGGAATTTTTTTGTCTTTATCAGAACAAGGAAATACGTAACAATTCCGACTATCTGAAAAGCGTAAAGAAGGGTGAGAGGACTCGAGGTCAGATATTTGGCAAATATTCCCATTAGCCCAAAAACTAGCATTGCGACAATAAGGAAAATATTTCCTTTCACAGAATCCTTCATAATGAGTGTTTAATTCCTAGGCTTTTAATCTTTGGTGTTTAATTCACAATTATGCTAACCTTCGACACAATACGCGACCTCGAGAGAGTGGAAAAGCAGAACAAGCGCCTGCAGAAGGTGCCCGTGGATATTACAGTCCAGCTTAACGACTACCTGAAGCGGAAGGAAGGTGGTGAAAAAACAAGTGCTGACTTAACTGAGATGGAAAATATCAAATCCACTATCAAGCGTTTTTTCGAGCTGCGAGAGGGCAAAATACTCTCATCAGCCCTTGATACCGTACGGACTGGCCTGCCCCCGGAGCATATGACCAAGGAAGAAGAGGCAATTTTCTACAGGCTTGTCGCGGCACTGAAGGAGGGGCGCGAGAAGTTTTTTGCCGACCTGAACAAAAAAGGGGAAGAAAAGCCGTTGTACAGGGTAAAAAAGACAATACCCTCATTCATAGGCCCGGACATGAAGAAGTACACGCTGGTTGAGAACAGCGTAGTGGAGGTACCCCCTCCTCTCAATGAGCTGCTCCTGAAGGAAGGGGTCGTAGAACCTGCAAAGTAGGACTTGTGAAGAACCGCCGGTCATGGCGGTTCTTACATCCCGAATTCTACTGTTGTCAAAGCATTGGTTATAGCGCTCCAAGTAAACATTCTGGATATTATACTTACTTGAGCGCTATAAGTGAACCCACAAACATGTCCAGATTCTTTTGTGGGTTCACTATAAGTGGAATTTGAGGATTTAAACTTTACCCATCAAAAGCTAAGAGGAAGGTCAGGCACTAAGTTTCTATGCCAAGTTAACGTTCCACCAATGGTTGATACTTCATGAAAATACCCAAGAACCAGAAAAAATACTGCCCGTTCTGCAAGAAGCACACGGAGCACATTGTCGAGGAAGCAAAGAGACGTCCTAGAAGGCAGGACACTCGCAGTCAGCGCCGCTTCCTGCGCAAGCTGAAGGGTTACGGCTCGTTCCCTAAGGAAAACCCTAAAGGCCGCGAGAAGCCAACAAGAAAAGTGGACTTCCGCTACAAGTGCACGGTATGCAACAAGAAACACATAATAGGCGTTGGATTCAGGTCAAAGAAGATTGAAATGACGAAGGGCGATGAGTAGATGCTCGAATTTATTTTCGGCTTCCTTCTTAATTATACGCCCGCACTGTCCGTTTTCATTTTTTCCGTGATAATACTCATAGTAATTAACATATTCTACAAGATCCTGATCAACCAGAACGACGCAAAGAATATCAAAGAGCGCTCAAAGGAAATCAGCGCGCAGATGAAAGAAGCGCAAAAAGCTAAAGATACAGACAAATCCAAGAAACTGATGAGCGAGCTGATGCAGAACAACAACAAGATGATGAAGCTGACGATGAAACCAATGATAGTTTCATTGATAGTTGTGATAGTTCTGCTGCCTTCGCTTTCGACATTCTACGGCGATAAGATAATTACATTGCAGGACAACAAAGGGTCGGTAACATTGAGCGGTCAAGAATATACATTGGAAAAGACAAACAACGACCTGACAATAGGCACAATATCATGCTCGCTTCCGTGCACGACAGAAATCGGCTCTCACAACTACAAGGTAATGCCGGAAGGTAACGGAATAAAGTTCGCGATGATTGTTGCTGTGCTGCCTGTAAGTCTGCCGTTCCTAGGCAACATGTTCGGCTGGCTGGGCTGGTACATAATCTGCTCAATGCCGCTTGTCATCATCATAAGAAAAGCAATGAAAATCTACATGTGACCGATCCTTTTTCTTGGGAAGAAAAAGTCTAGGTATCGCCAAAAAGAACATATTACTTCTTTAAGCCTTTCATCAGTATCTTATTCTATGGACTTCATAACAAAAAGCGAAGATCTTCCCAGTGATTACGGCAAATATCCTGGCGCAAGGACGGCAGAAGAGCTACTAAACAGCGGGCTAGTCATTTTGGACAAGTGGCCCGGTCCGACGAGCAGGGACGTCACTTCCACGGTAAAGAGAATACTAAATCGTAAACTGGTCGGGCACTCTGGGACCTTAGTGTGAAAAACAAGGAAATCCCGGTGTGTCTGGTGTGTTACCAATGGCGATGGACCGCGCTACAAAAATCATGCCAGCTTTGCAGGGTCTCAATAAGGAATACGTGGGTGTAATGAAGCTGCACAAGAACGTTGCGGAGGACGCGCTACAAAAAGCCGTTAAAAAATTCACCGGAAAGATAAAACAGACGCCGCCGGTTCGCTCAGCTGTGGCGCGGCGTGAGCGTGAAAGAACGGTTCACTCCCTGGAAATATTGGAAGTGGACGGTCGTGAGGTTCTATTCAAAATATCATGCGAAGCCGGAACATACGTAAGAGTAGTTTGTCACCAAATCGGAAAAGAGATCGGCGGCGCGAACATGACCGAGTTAAGGAGAACAAAAGTCGGCCGCTTTGACGAGAAATCATTAGTCAGGATGGAAGACCTCGCAGACGCATATCACGACTGGCAGAGCAACGGAAACGACCGCATAAGAGACATGGTACTGCCTGTGGAAGCAGCCGTTGAGCATATCCCAAAAATAATTATAAAGGACTCAGCAGTCTTTGCAATTGCCAGCGGCTCAGCCCTTTACACTGGCGGCATATCAAAGCTGAGCAATAACATAAATCCCGAAGAGCTTGTAGCCATCATCACGTTGAAAGGCGAGTTAGTAGCATTGGCCAAATCAGTAATGAAGAGCGAAGAAATGATGCGCAAGAAAGGCCTGGCGGCAAAGACGGACAGCGTTATTATTTCCAGAGACGTCTACCCGAAGATGTAATTTGCTCAAATATGGAAATCATTTCTTTTGATTAAACTTTTCTTAGAAGAAAATTTTACCCGAAGATGTAATTGAATAAAGATACAAATAGATTACAAATACAGAATTTTTACAAAAAGTTTCTTATATTCGCAGAAAAATTTTATATCATGTCTTATATCGGACGCGCATGTTTCTCGGGAATGACATCAGAAGGATATCCATTCGTTTCTTACGTCATATCAGGTCGCAGTGCAGGAAGCCAAAAGCGTCGTTTTAAATTGTACTTCGATCTAAACACCGGCGAAGATCGTGTGAATGTAGGATCGCTAGGAGAACCAACGGAAGACCAGAAAAAGCGGGCAGATCTTATATTCTATAACTGTATGAGGACAAGAAATGGCACTATTTTTGTGACGAATGGGGCGCAAACCGATGTGAATGTATTCGAGAATAGACCTGCACGTAATTTTTACAGCGGGTTTGGCACAGCAACGGCAGAGGAAATACTCGGCGACTGGGGATATGAACCGGACGCGCCGCTTTTTACCCCGCGAATAGCATTGGTCAAGGGAGAAGGCCGCGACGCGTTATTTGCAATAGCCGCAAGGCAAAGCGATGACGACGACAGGACATATACGGGCCAGATAACAGTACCCGTCAATGGGTCCGAAGCTACTGGCATTGCGACCTACAAAGGCCTGCATGAATCAGAAGCACAGCCATGGCGTGGTGTTGATCTAGAACATCTCAACTTGTGCCTAGTTAGATTTCCTATCCGTGGCGTAGACCCAGAAGAAATACGTGACAGTACTTACAAAGCGATAGACCCGCGTTATGTGGTGGCAGCCGCGGCGGCAGTTTACGACGGCCGAAAGTGGGTTTTTGCCGAGCCTAAAAACAAATGGGACTCGCTGGAAGAGTTTGAAGCTGGAGAGGCGAAAAAATGGCCGGTCTAAGAGACATGTATAGAACAGCTCTACAAGGTAACAAACCTGTTCAGGTTATAATAAAAATCCGTTACGCAGATGGAACTAATCAGGAAATTGTTTATCACCCTTCTCAAATAACTGAAAGATATGGAACAAATCCTCACCAACTTTTCGCATTATTAGCAAACGATGAATATAATTTTCGTGTAAGAGAAGTCAAAACTGGAAAAGGTGGATTCTCACTGACAAATATCGAAGACGCATTCTGGGCGTCTGAATTTTTGAAATATTGCGATAATGCTGCATGTGCAGTGATGAAACATGAAAATCCATGTGGCGGTGCAGCTGTAACTGGCAATATTGTTGACTCTTTCATGAAAGCATGGTGGGTTGACTGGATAGCTGCATTCGGCAGCGTGGTCGGCTTCAATCAGCCAATAACAAAAGAGCTTGCAACAGAACTTGTAGAAAGAGTGTCTAACGGAAGAGATGCAAAATATTTCATAGAGGCATTAGCCGCTCCTGATTACGAAGAAGGCGCGCTTGGCATATTGGAAAAAAGACCTGACCTGAGAGCCCTTCAATACGATGGTTTTGATAAGTTACCGAAATATATCGGCGATCCGGCGGCGCCTGTAATAAAATCACTAATAGAAGCTGGTGATATGCTTTCTTTTGAAGATAGGTTTTTAACAAGAATAAGGACTTCCAGTGATCTTCTAGTGCCTGAAATAGAAGTCAAAGATGAGAAGGTACGTGTTGGTGTTGTAACAAAAAGACAGCCAACGCCAGAAGAACTTGCTGATCTTAGAAATGCATGGTTTGCGGCTTATGTTTTGAGATCCAATTCGTGTGCCATATTCAAAGATGGAGTCCTTATCGGTCCAGGAACAGGACAACAGGATAGGGTGCGTGCAGTAAGACATGCAGTAAACCGTGTTCGCGAGCTTGAACACGAAGCAGAAAGACTTGGTCTGGCAGAAACAAGACGAAGTTTTCATGATTACACGCTTAACGGGGCAGTCATCGCGTCGGAAGCACTTTTCCCATTCAGAGATTCGATTGATGCAATAGGAAAAACTGGAATTACGGCCGTTGCACAGACCGGTGGTTCCCTGCGTGATAGAGAAGTAATAGACGCAGCCGATGAATATGGACTATCAATGATATTAACGGGTGAACGTACCTTCCGTCATTAATTTTAATATTGCTCAGTTCAATTATTTCTATGCTCTCAAAGCAGCTGCTCGATGTTATAGCGTGCCCGAAGTGCAAGAACGGCCTTGACTATGACAGTAAGAAAAACATTTTATTGTGCGGCAAGTGCAAACTTCGATTCAAGATACTGAAAGGCGATATACCAGATATGCTGCTCGATCATGCCGAGAAGTTTTAGCAAATGGATTGTTTTTAATATTTTTCATACAACTTTTTGATATGGGTTACATCTATGTTCTCGAGTTCGGCGGGCAGCACGCCGACCTCATCATAAACAGGTTGAATGAAATCGGCTTCCGTGGCTCAGTACGTTATGAAAAAAGTGATGTGCGTCTTGATAGTCTGGAAGATCCTGCGGGCATAATTCTTTCTGGCGGCCCGAAAAATATCAGTCAGGGCGACGCGCCGAAATACGATCCAAGAATGTTTGATCCGTCCTACAACAAAATTCCTGTTCTCGGCATCTGCTACGGCCAACAGCTAATGGCAAGAGACCACGGAGCGTCCATGCACAGACGGACAAGAGAATATGGAGAAGCCGTCATGTCACTCAACGGCCATCAAGATCCTCTACTCGAGGGCTTCACCCCGACTGAAATAGTTTGGATGAACCATGGAGATTCCGTGGGAGAAGGTGACTTTCAGATATTAGCATACACAGGAAAGGGCGTACCGGCTGTGATAAGAAGCAACATAGGTCCATACAGAGGTGTGCAGTTCCACCCTGAAGTCACACACACTGAAAAGGGTGCGTTGCTTTTGAGAAACTTTGCACAAGGAATATGCGGTATAGCTCCGCAAAGTCCGGAAGGGTTTGACGCTGGCATGTTCGTAGAAGAGGCAATACGCAGATTAAAGGATGAAGTAGGTAGCGATACAGGATTGTTATATGTAAGTGGCGGGGTTGATTCTACAGTTGTTGCAGCACTTGCAAGACAGGCCGGAATAAAAGTTAAGCCTGTCCATATCGATGCAGGAAATGAAAGATTGGGCGAAGCTGATTACGTAAAGAGTATGCTCCATGAGCAACTAGGATTAGATGTTTACGTGCTCGACCAGTCCGATAAATTTATTAGTAGCCTTCTCAATCTAGACGACCCTGAAGTCAAGAGAAGAAAATTTCAGAGACTGTACAACAATACAAAAACTTATGTGGAAAGTAGTTTTGATTTAGGCGATACGATACTATTGGATGGCACACTCGCAACTGACAAGCGTGAAAGCGGAAAAGAAGCCGGCACAGGAGATATTAGAGACACAGGATCGACAGAAGTTATCAAAACACACCATAACACAAGCGATTGGAAAGGAAGAAAAGTTGCAGTTCTTGAAGGCCTTACAAAACAACACACAAGAATGGTAGCGCGCTATTTAGAACTGCCTCCTGAAGTTTCAGAAAGGCGTCCGTTCCCAGGTCCAGGGTTATTTGTCAGATATTCTACTGGTCGTTATGAAGTGTCTTCAGACCTGATGCATAATGCCAATGAAATATCACGACATCATGGCATGGATGCATACGTGATGCCAAGAAAAAGTGTAGGTCTAAAAGGCGACAGCCGTGTGTTTGAACATGCGGTTATTTTGACAGGGGAAAGGGACTGGAAAAATATCAGGATGGTGTCAAAGCGCCTCATAGAAGATCTGGACATTTGTCGTGTCCTATATCTCCCGGTTTCTGCGAGTCTGGTTAGCCGTCCTGAAGATGATTTCGCTTACTATCCGATGAACAGACGTAATTTGGATCGCCTGCGAATAGTAACAGATGTAGTTGAAAGAACAATAGATGAATACGGAGTCAAGCCATCACAAATGCCTGTAATAACATTTGGCGGTCCGACGGGTCACATAAATGTAATTCGCGATGTTCAATCAGAAGATTTTAGAACTATAACTCCCTTGAGAAAACCTGACCAGTTTCCGTGGGACTGCTACCTAGAAATCCATAAGAGGTTATTAGAACGATTAGGGCCTGCGGCAGGCCTAACAACATTCGACGTCTCGGATAAGCCAGGCGGCACTACAGAGTGGGAATAATCATTTCAAATTCTCCAAGCCTTTAGACCACGAGAATGCGTTCTGTTTCATCAGCTCGCCGAAGAGTTTTTTCGCCGATTCCGTCTTTAGCAGTTTACTGTTCTGCTGAAGCCAATATTCCGTGCCTGTATATCCCACATCGGCATATTCTTTTGCCTGGAATAGAAGTTCAAGCACATCAGCATCGCGTGCTATCAATGCTTCCTTTGAGCTCTTATCAGAAAACTCCTGCATGACGGACATTATCTCAGTTTTTATGTTCTCAGGAAGTGTGCTCAGCTGATCCTTAAGCACTTCCATTTCGGCCTCATCTTTGTTTATGTAGCGCTGCGCAACCTTGTCCAAGTCGCCTATCCGCACCTCTGGAATATCATGGAACAGACACATCTTCAATACTTTCTCCGCGTCAGCATTCTCCATTTTCGCAAGAATGTAACCGACGACAGCGTTTCTGTAAACATGCTCGGCCACGCTTTCCGGATTGCCGACGCCTTCATGCTTGAACCAGGCGCGCTTCAGTCTTTTCAGCGTCCCAATCTCAAAAATGAATTTTGCTATGTCTTTCATACAACCTTTCTCCTAATCCCAACAGAAAGCTTGACCAAAGAGGAAGCTCCCGCTTTCATATATCTGCTTTGAAAACAATCTTTATAACACTTAGGAGTGTAGGGGTTATAGGGGCGTTTGAGAGAATGCACCTATGCCGAGATGGCAGAACTTGGTAAATGCGCAAGAAAGCAAGGCGAATGCCTGCTATTGCGAACCTGGAAAATCCGAACGCGCTTCGGACATGGTCAGCTTGTGTGCCTCACGGCACACGTGAGTTCAAATCTCACTCTCGGCGCTTGAAGATTTGAACTCGTGAGTTCACGTTCGGTCGAGCATAGCTCACCGACGGCTCGAAGACCTTCGGTCTTCGCAGCAATCTCACTCTCGGCGCTAAATTGCACTAAAATCGCGTCTTCTTCCCTTGAAAATCTTTAAGCCGCATACCAACAAAGAAAAAGTATGGCTCTTGAAGTTCAGGTTTTGTTGGACATAGCGATCATACTGATAGCCGCCAAGATACTCGGCGAGATAGCCCAGCGGCTCAAGTTCTCGTCACTCGTCGGCGAGGTCATAGCCGGCATAGTCGTCGGCCCTTTGCTAGGTATCGTCCACCCATCCGCCTTTCTCGCGCAGGTGGCGAGCTTCGGTATCCTGTTCTTGCTGTTCCTGATAGGGCTGAACACAAAACTTGACGATTTCAAAAAGGACATTTATTCGGGCAGTTTCCTCGCTATAATGGGCGCTGTAATCTCCGTCATAGCAGGCTTCCTTATAGGTTACGGGCTGTTCGGAAGCGTCGAAACAGGCATAGTGCTCGGCATCGCAGTTCTTTCGACAAGCACCGCCATATCACTGCGCGCGCTTGAAGATTTGGGCGAATTCAAAACACACGTTTACCAGAAAATCGTGGCTATATCATCGGCAGACGACATCATAGCCATACTTGCGCTGTCGCTGCTGACAACATACTTCACTTACGGCATAGTCGAGATATGGAAAGTCGCGGCATTGTTCTTTGCGATAGTCGGGTTCTTCTTTTTGATCCTCACCGCCGGCTCGAAGTTCGTGGCGCACATGCTTGACGCCTTTGCAAAGGTGAAGGACGACCAGATAATGCTTTCCATACCGTTGGTCATAATTTTCATAGTAGCATTCGTCAGCGAGCAGGTAGGGGTCGCAGGCGTGACAGGCGCGTTTCTTGCAGGAATGGCAATGAACCGCTCGCCGCTTGCCGAAAGCGTGATAACTCCAAAAATAAGGACAATAGGATTCGGGTTCTTCATACCGCTTTTCTTCGCTTACTCGTCGCTTCTATTGGACCTGAACGCACTGGTGGGGCAGATAGGCGTCATATTGCTGCTGGTGGTCGCGATCTCGCTGGCAAAGATAATAGGATGCGGCCTGTTCGGGGGCGTCTACGGCTTTTCACGAAGAGAAAAAGCCATAATAGGCTTCGGCATGGTGCCGCGCGGCGAATATGCAATAATTATAGCGCAATTTGCCCTAGGCGCGGCGATAATGACGCAGCAGATTTATACAATAATAATATCGGCGGTCCTGATAACAATTATAATAGCGCCAATCATGCTGCGCATGGTCCACAAGATGCGATGAAATCGCCAAAAATTGGTTTTTAAGCTTTATTCTGAAAGGTAAGTAAGTGATTACAAATGGGACTAAGACCAGGACGATGTTATAGGGGACACCAGCGCCCGTATACGAGACAGAGCACACGCGTGCCTAAGAAAGGATACGTAAAAGGTGTGCCAAAGTCAAAGCTAACAGAGTTCGAGCTGGGCACGAAGGCTGATTATGATACAAGGCTTTACCTGATATCCGGTCTGCCTGTACAGATAAGGCACAACGCACTTGAAGCGGCACGTGTTTCAGCGGTGCAAACACTAGAAAAAGGTATAATACGTGGCAGCACGTTCTTTCTGAAGATTCTCGTTTATCCACATCAGGTTTTAAGAGAAAATGCCATGGCAACTGGAGCAGGTGCAGACCGATTCCAGTCCGGTATGAGGCAGAGCTTCGGAAAGCCCATCGGCACGGCGGCCATCGTTGACAAGGGCCAGAAGATAATTGAAGTGCGCATAAACAAGAACAACATGGTAACGGCAAAGGATGCGCTGAGAAGGGCCGCGTACAAGCTGCCGACGCCGTGCAAGGTCTTTGTCGAATCGGTCGCAACCAAGTTTGACACCGTCGGCAAAATAGGCATGGACAAACAATTGAAGGCTGCGTAGTCGTACTTGACATCACATCTTTTTTGTATAACCACGGTTTTAGTGACGGAAGATGGGATCCAGATCGAGAGACCAATGTTCATCTCGGATAAATATCTGCGGCTTAAAAGCCGCAGTATTTTTGCACGAATGGAAGTAAAATATACGTCCTGAAGGACGGGGTATTAAACCCATTCGATGCAATAAAAAGGCTTCGTTTACTAAGGGTTATCATGGGCAAGCTGTGGTAGGCCTAAATTTAGTTATTTTTTATCCACCGCCTGTCTAATCGTTCCGTGATGTTTATGGCTGAAATATTAGACAAACAAACCATCAAGGCGCTGGGTGCTGACGCGCGACAGGACATAATGAAGATGCTTACAAAGCGCCCGTACACGGCCAGCGAGCTTGCGAAGATGACGCGCAAGCATGTCACGACAGTAAGCGAACATCTCGAGGTGCTGGAGAAATCCGGACTTGTCAAGAAAAAGGACAGCACGAACAAGTGGGTCTACTACACGCTTACAGACAAGGGTGAGCACCTGTTCAAGCCTCAGTTCTATTCATGGGTCATTGTGTTTTGCCTTTCTATCGTGTTTATTTTTGTCGGCCTCCTGCGTATGTTCCAATTCAGCGGCGAATCATTTGCCCAAACAGGAGCGAGCGCACCGGCGATGATAACAGAGAAAGCGGCTGATTCGGCTTTTGTAGCCGCGCCCGTCGATTACATAGCATACGCACTGATAATTCTTGGAATAATCGGATTGGCGTATATGATTTACAAGAAATATAAAACTAAATAGGAAAATTATTGTGCGAACGCCAGTGAGCCAAATTAGTAATAAATTTTCTTTCCCATTAAGGTCTTTCTTTTCCGAAAAGAAAGGGCTTAAGCGTAGCCGAACTCTTCCGGCGTTGCTGAGAACTGTTCGCCGCGCTTCTCTTTTATCAGTTTTGCCAGAAGCCACAATATGAGTGCGACGGACTTCTTGCCTTTGTTATTGCACGGAAGAACCAGATCAATATAAGACGTGTCGTTGAACGTGTCTGCAAGGCCTATTATCGGGATCCTCATCTGCACGGCTTCTCTTATCGCCTGCCTGTCTACCGCGGGGTCCGTAGATATGACAACTTCAGGTTCAAAGAAATCCTTAGACGAAGGGTTGGTAAGCGATCCGGGCATGAACCTCCCGGTTATAGACTTGCATCCGAGTATTTCAGCAAATTTGGCCGCAGGTTCCTGGCTGTTCTCCTTTCTTGAGACAATCAATATGCTTTTTATCGGGACTAACATGTTGGCAGCGTGCTCTATCCTTTTGTCAAGCATGCCCACATTCAGCACGGCAAGACCGTTTGGCCTGACTTTGTAAACGAAACGATCCATGTCGGCAGTCTTCGACGTCATTCCTATATGCACGCCTGCCGATAGGTATTTTTCTCTAGGTATCAAAAGCTTGCTCTTTGCCATTCAAATCCCTTTTTCCTTGGAAGATGAAATCTTCATGGAACTCAGGAAAGCCTCGCTTTCCTCGAGTCTTGTAAGAAAAGGTCTTCTTGCAGAAAGCCTAGCTTTCTGAAGACTCAAGAAACTTCTGGTTTCTTCGAGTTGAGAACCCCAAAAGAATGGGGATCTGAAGACCTTGACTTCAATATTATTTTGTCTTTATTGTTAACTTTAAAAATGAACATAATTCTTACCTTGGTTATCGCTTCTTAGGAAGAGAACGCCGTATTGTTATAGGAAGGAAGTCCTTCTCGAATTCCATAAGCGCTATTGCCTTAGGGTCGCTAATGCTGGTCTTCACCAGTATCGGCGCGCCCATGGATATCTGCAAAGCGCGGGCAGACATGATCCTGGTTTTCTCAAATCTTGTAAGACCTTCGTAAAACATTTTTACACCTAATTAGTATCATCACATCTCCTCTAGAGAAGATGGGATCCAGAACACATCTTTTAGGGGATGTATTCTCGGATAAGCAAAGTATCATTTATGGGTAAAGTTTATAAGCATTCCAGTGGCTAGCCGATATACCTGACATCATCCTTCTTCTTGGGCTCCGTAAGCTCTTCCAGCATCTTCTTGTGTATCCTGTCTGTCTTCTCTATTTTTTCTTCCATTTCCTTTATTGTCTTTTCCAGCTTCGACA
>Ga0209542_10014621_pt1 | contig 13327 bp, 10 predicted proteins | sample RifCSPhighO2_01_FD_184028 | JGI IMG/M metagenome (GOLD analysis project Ga0209542, IMG submission 184028) | Soil microbial communities from Rifle, Colorado - Rifle CSP2_plank highO2_0.1 (SPAdes) (version 2) | ecosystem: Environmental > Terrestrial > Deep subsurface > Rock core/Sediment ... | reverse complement strand
AACGAAAAAACAAACAAGCCCGCCAATGACCACAATATGGCCCACTGAAACGGGGACAGCGTTTTAATACCGAGCACGGCTGCCTGTTGCCTCGTCGTAACAATGGCATCCATATTGCCCCGAATATTTTGATGCACGGACGACATGTTTTCTTTGTAGGGAAGATCGTTCATGAACGCCTCAATCGTTCTAAATTTATTCTCGGTTGATTTCGCAAAATCTATCAGCTCAAAATCAAAAGCGCTTATCTCATATTCATCAATTAGTTGGGATAGTTTCTCCGCATATTGTTTGTCATAAATGTATACGTTGTCGTATAAACAAATCCACGCGGCGGATTCGGTTGCCAGAATATTTTTAAGACTGTTGTAGTCTGTTGTCGTTACAATGATGTAAAAGCCTGCGATTATTCCAAAAAGGAAGGCGACTACGGTCAAAATCGTGTTACCCAAATCGGTTGATATAAAAGAGTTTGGGACGATAAAGAGGAGTCCTATAAATATCGCCAGCGAGATTAGAAAAATGTTTCGCGTACTCATACTGTGTACACATCTTAACATGCATGAACTTCACCTCACTCGCTCAAGCAACAAGAGGTACAAAAACTTGACGCGCGAGATTGGTGTGCTATCCTACTATCAGATTCTTTCCGTAACAAATAGCCAAAAAGGAGGCACTCGTGCCCAAAACATCGCTGCCGTTCTCGCTCCGCCCGTTGGACAAAAAATTCGTCGGCCCGAAGCCGATCAACGAGGCACCGCTTGATGTCATCGCCAATCTTGAATCGGCGGGTCGGTTGCTTATGGAACGCAAGCGGCAGGGACACTGCATCTTCGCTCCAGTTACCAGCCTCCATGGCCAGTGCGTCGAGCTCTACTCGAGTGGCATCAACGCACTGACAGAAAAACTTCCGCATATCGCGGAGCAGCTGCGCGGGATGAATATCCCGAGCGACACCCTCCTCGCGGGAGAAGGGGTCCTGGCCGTCAAAGGAATCGACTCGGACAGCACCTTCGGTCGCGTGGCCAGGTCGAGCCCAGCGAATGCGCTTGCGCTTCAAAAGGATCTGGATCCGGTCCACCTAGCTCTATTCAACGTGATCGTGTACAAGGGCAAGCCCGTGATACACCTTCCCTATGAAGATCGCCTTGATATCCTTCTCGAGCTAACCGCGCGTCAGCCAATGGAAAACGTTGGTGTCGTTCAGGTAATCGACACCAGCTTTGAAAAGGCGCGGGGCCTTGTAGAAGAACATGGGTGGGAAGGACTCGTTCTATACGATAAGAAAGCCGGATCAGCATACCGTCTCGGCGATGGCGAGAGTCACCCGCGCCCCGAGGGATGCTGGAAGTGGAAGCCGCTCGATGAGGACGATTTCGTGGCCACTGGATGGATCACGTCAACTTCTGCAAAATTCAAGGGCCTAGTAAAAGACCTGCTTATCGCGCAGTACGATGCGAACACGCGCGAACTCGTCTCATGGGGAAAGGTCGGCAATGGTCTCACGACCGAACAGAAGCGTGAATACGCCGATGCAGCCAAGTACCCGATGGTCGTTCAACTTGAGTTCGAGCGTCGTACGCCCAACTCACGTCTTATCTCCGCGCGCATCAAGCGCGAAAGATTCGACAAGTCTCCCGAGGAATGCATCTATCCACATCCTTGACGTGAATACAGCCGGTCCGCTCTGCGGATCGGTTTTCTTTTCAGCTAGCTTGACATACTATATAAAATAGTATAATATGCACTAAGATGCACGGATTAATTAATCACTGGAAGGAACGCAAATGCCAAACGTGTTGATCGCAGGGCTTGAAGAAATACAGGATGGCGGGAATAAAAAGATAAGCATCCTGCAGCCAGAAGTGTCACCGTTCGTTTTCAACATTCTCTCCAACTATTTTGGGGGGGAGTTCTGAATCTGGGTACGTTGCCGGCGCCAGGTGGCTGAAAGAGGTGCCTCAAGAAGTCATGGCGGTCATCAAGAAGCTCTATCGGGTCGACCATGGCATCGGGATCGTTCTGTATGAAAGAAACGAGGACGAGCGGGGCGACACGAGGGAGGACCACGGTGGGGACTGCGATCATCGCCGCGAAGACTTCCCGATTACCGAGTGTGCCATGGCAGTCAATTTCCGCGGCAAGAATTACTTGCTCGCCCAGTGGAGGAGCGACGAGCGCACTCCGACACCGATTTATGAAATGAAAAAGGTCGTCCAGGAAAAATTCGAACGCGCTATGCAGCGCCTACAGAGAGAATATATCTATCTGGAAAAGTTCGACCAGGCCCCATTCATGTTCGCTCCGTGATATCTCTCTGACACTGTCAGCCAAGCCGCATGGTTCGCCCTGCGGTTTTTTATTTTTATTCAAACCAAACGTCGATATTTCTTTAGACTCCCAAATACGGTGAATTTTAAGATATACTTAAGCATTATGGCAAATGGTTTTTTCGAACGTCGTATGCCCACAGGAGAGCCATTGAACACAGAGAGAGTATACGAAGATACGGGAACAGAAAAAAGCTACGGGGAGCTAACGTGGTCAAATAAGCAGATACTATGCGACACCTTACAGAATAGCCTCGATGCTGAGACTCGTAAGTTCATATCACAGATCGAAGCCGCGTCTGTTGTTAATGTTGAGGAAAATCTCACCAAGGCGACCGACAATCTGGAATGGAAGAGTTCCTACTTAGATATGTTGAATCTTCTATATGTCCTTTCTTACAGGGCCGGCGATCTTGATGAAACTGAAAAAGACACGCTCGTAGAAAAGATACACGAGAAAGCGCGACGTCTGGGTGTAGAGTTGCGTAATGTAGATGTTGAACATTTTGAGAATTCAGAACGACCAGATCTTCCACAACTTACGTATGCTGTACGTGATACCAAGACCGGGAAAGTGGTGCGGGCGCTTTCTCGCGATGACCTGATGGCAATCCCCTATACTGACTCTGGCAGGTACACGCTATTCGAGTGGAGTGTTAGTGATGCGGGTAGTGGTTACGATGTTACCAAGTCAGTGCTTTATTTGCCCACTAAGACAAACGAAAGGTTCAGTCGGGGGGTGTTCGGAGAAGGACTGAAGGTTAACCAGGCAGCGATCGCCCGTGTCCCGGGAGTGACCCTGCGCATACATTCACAGTATGAAGAAGAGGGCGGAAATCCCGTTGCTTGGGTACGGCATGTTCAATCGGAGGGTGACATGGTGGTACAGCGCGGAAGAAACGTTCGACGCAAAGTAGCTCCGAGCACCGGTTCGGGTACTACTATACGTTTCGTACAAAACCAGGCTGAAAATGAAGAACTGCAGGAAGTATTAGATCCACGCGTGACGTCAATGGAGTCTATTGCGGCCGAATTCGGCGGGAAGGATTTTACATACCCACTTGGCATACAAGATGGCGGTACGGCATATCCGGGTGTATCACTTCATGGCACTTCGGACCAATATTTACAAGGACTAAGCATTGGGACACCGAATGAGCCGCTGTTATTTTCGTACGATTTTCACAATAGAAATGTTATCGCGGGGAGAGACAGAAACCATCTGAATAGAACTGTAATGCAAAAAGAGGTAGTGCAATTCTGGGAACATGTACATAGTCCGGCATTATACCGAGAGTTATTAAATCGTTTATTATTTGCACGTTCTTCTAATAATACGCCAGAACGATCTGTACTTTTCAATGCCTGTAAACGCTACCTGGAGAGTGCGGCTACAGTGCGGGATGAAATGTTGTTACAAGAGTTTGTACAAAGTCTTGGGCTTAGAAATGATGTGCCAAACTACATTGCGTCATACGCAGACGGTATGGTTTCTCATATAGATCCCAAGATTATTAACGTCGTACAACTACAGCTGTCCTGCACCGAAAATGAAGCGAATCTTATACGGGAAACTTTGGCGCAGAACAATCCTGAATTTAATTTCTTAAAGTTGCCAAAAGAAACACCCGAAATCTCCAGCAAGAAAGGCGAGAAGGATGAAAGAGCGTTTACCGATAAAGAAAGAATTTTCACCGAAAAGTTCTCTTGGTTATTCATCGATGTCAAGACAGATTGTGAATATGCTACGGGGGTATTACAAGGATTGGGTTGGCGTACTCAGGTTGACTCGAATATTCGTTATCAGGTAGATAAATGGAGGAGCGAGGTTTGTTTTCGTGTTGAAGCAACAAATGACTCACGCATCATCACCTGTCTCTTGCCGGGAGATGGCAGCGATCCAGACAAAACACCAGATCTCACAGACAAAAATACTCTTATTCGAGTAACAGCTGAGGTTCAGGTGCTTTACCTAGCCTCACTCATGCTGGGCAAAGGATCGTTCTATAGCACTGAGCGAGCGTACGGTGAATATGCCCAATTGACTGCGCAGGAATTACTTGACGAAAGTATGGGGTCTTCTCCTGATTTTAGTGACTCTCTTTCCACGGTGCATGAGAAAGCCGATGCCCTCATGAGAGAGCAATTTAAAGGCATCCGCTTGCACAAAGAACGTGAAGGTCTTGAAGATATGGTTGTAAATTTCGAGAAAGAAGTGTCCCGATTATCCTGTCCACCAGAGAGATTACTCGAAATCGGCCGTTGGTGTGTAGGCGGTCATCTTGCAGTTCGTGGTGCTCGCGACCTGCGTGATGCGGTTCTTGAAAGGATCGTGGTTGAAGGTCAACATGCCATTTTTGTCGAAAAAGACGCCATTGGCGAGCTCGTACTTAGACAGATCGAATTGAATGAAACGAATAAAATTGGAGAGTGGTCTGGTTATCCAGCATACCGAGTTTCAGAAGACCGCATTGTTATACCGGTTCCCACCCATGAAAAAGCTACCCTCGCCAAGCAGGAAGGTTCTTCTGGCGCGAGAACATACGCTATTTGTGGAGATTCGGTCGTGTATATTAATACAGATAATTCGTCTGTTGATAATGCGTCCAGTGGATACCCCTATCGAGCCTTAGATAAAGATTGTATTCGTTTTAGTGACATCGAAAATTTAGAAGAATACGTGTATTCACCAGTACCCCAAGTACGAGAACCTGAGGACATGCTCATTGAAACCGGTTTAATGAAATCGCCAATCACACTAGAGTACATTAGTGCACATTGGAGTGATCCTGAGCGTATATTTCAAGATTTGGGACAGAATCATATGGACGCGGGCGGTTTTGAAGAACGTTACTTGGTGTTACGGGATGATAAGAAAGTGTGGGTGAACAAAGACGACTTGGGTGACTCGCAAATTTTAGGATATGAATTAAGTGATAGTGGTTTAGGCTACTCACCTTCTGGTATACCTAATATGGGTCATACACGCAAACGCAACCCATTTTTGACCGGAAAAAACGGGGAGGGGTTAAAATTAGCAGCTGCATCCGCCAAAAAAAATGGATTTGATATCACGTTTGCTTCTTTCGGAGAAAATGACCGCGGAGAGAGGGTTGCCTGGCGGGCTGACGTACTGACTATTGATGAGCCATACACCCACGACGGTAAAACCAACTATGCAAAACGGCTTGGTTTCCAAGTTACAACACAACCAATGGAAATTCTCGGCGACCGGTCGGCCGTCACAAGACTCGAGTTGTCGAATGACACAGATGCTACAAGTAGCGAACGGTGGAACGAGTGGGTTGAGTGTATTGATCCTCGCAACAAGGATTCTATGGGTAATGGGGGCATTGATCGTATCCTTATCACCACAGAGGGCTCGCAAGGTTCATATGACACGGTGGGTCCTGTTACGGTGCTTTATGATCGACCTGGAGCAATTTTTGAAAATGGTATGCTCATTCGAACTGACTCGCAAGACGAACGTACGTTTACGCTCGGCTGGAATTTCCCGTCAATCACGAGTACACGTGAACGTACTCATATAGATCTAGAAATGGCTAAAGCATATATACGATATTACTTCACGCATACCACAGATGAGCGCGCCGTCGAACATCTACTGAGATCTATTCAGACTCATGATATTGATGCGCGTAGTATAAGCTGGTCGGATGACAAATTTACAAAGATAGTTGCAGTGGCTGATAGTCACTTACAAAAACAAGATGTGGACGCATCGTGGGCACTGCCAAACATGCAGGATTATCCATCTCAGAAATTATTTCAAAAAGTAGCCAAAAAATTGTATCCCAACAAAACACTTTTTTCTTATGAATACGCAAAAAGGAAGGGAATTACTATGGGTGGCAGTATGCGGCATATTCGTGAAGATGAACGTTTGAATGTATCAGAGGAAGATTACTTAAGACTTCGGAATATTTTCCCATCCATGGAATCATATCTAGAAGACATAAGTAAGTCAAAAATTAATATGGACCCGGAATCACTTTCCCCGCTACGCAACATGGTTGGTGGTGAAATAGATCGCGTTGCTGCTACCATCAATCGCATAAGACGAACTCCGAGCTCGAAACCTTTACTTGATTATATTCTACAGCGGAGCAATACATCGATGAAAGAACTTCATTCGCGTTTAGATGCCTTACGCCCAGAAACTAGTGCTGGCAAAAAAAATGATGTTTTCGTCATGGCAGACGATTCTAATGCGGATGGGCTCGCGAGTGATGGTGTTGGATTAAGAATATCACTTCTCGATATTCGCGACAGAAAGAGTGTTGGCAGACTTTTGGGTGTGTTAGATCATGAGTTGTCTCATAAAATGCTTGCTGCAAATGATTATACATATGAGTTTATTTTGCTGCTCTTTCTTTTGGCCCGAGATAGCTTAGAGGGGAGGCATTACCCGGAGCCTCTCTAGTCGACAGCCACTGACACGAGAGACATTTTCATTCAAAACCGAATAACCCCCTAGGACGGTACTGGAGTGCTTCGTGGACGAAAGCCGGCGCAAATACATAAATTTCATAGTGCAACCCTATGTGTTCTCGTGATGATAGAGATTTAAGTCCCTGGGCTGTTCGCCGCCAAACGCTTTTATAACACCTCTGGCTGCCTCTAATTCAGATGCTTCAATTTTATATGGGTCTGTTGTTAAAGTGTCTAAATTAGTGTCAGGGGGCCAGAGTATCCCGATGTTAACGCCACTTTGTTTTTGGATAAATTCTAGAGATTCTCTCATTTGTTTTTTATTGCTCGCAAACTTCGCCATAGTCCCTAGGGAACCGACTTTGGGTAAAAATTCAGCTAACAAGTATTCTCCGGGACTCAGCTCAAATGAATCTACACGATTAAAGGGCACATTAGCCAAAATTAGAATATGGGTCGGCTCAAATTTTTCAATCAATCTTTGTATAGGTAACGGATCAAAAGCTCCATCCATGTATTTCGTTTCGTTAACTTCTATATCTTTTCCATAAAATAATGGGACTGCCATGGTTGCCTTAAGAGCGTCCATTATTCCTGGCCTTGCGGTTTTGGCATTTATGATTTCACACTTCTCGTCATCAACTCTTGTGACTCCTAGATACAATCCTATTCCTGAGTCCCGGACAGCCTTCTGGTCCAATTCTTTTTCACCGCTGGTCATTGCATTTGACACGACATCAACATTCATTATTCTGGAAATTCTTGTTTTCTTTATAAATTCTCCATAGGTGCACTCTTCATAAAAAATGGAGGCCCCTCGGGCCGATCGTTCTTTCCCGCCCGCGAAAAAGGCGGCTACCTGTCCACCACCAGAGATGCCGAAAACATTGTCAAAAGCCTTGTCCATTCCAACGGCATTTAATCCAATCAGAGCTTGGCCCGCGCCAACGGCACATCTCATTCCTCCACCCGGAATAACCAGAAGTGTGCGAATGTCTTTCCTTTCTGGATTATTACGCTTCTGAATAAGAGCCTCGATGACAGGTTTTAAGTTTCTTTCTGATGCCTCATATTCTTCTTCATCCCTTTTGCGTTCAAAATCAACATCATCCCTCAGTGCTTCTTCGTGGGCAAAATCCACTGCCGATAATTCAACTGCATCTCGATCAAGGATCTGTTTCATTATTATTTTTTGCGCTTTGACCCACCACTTTTGTTCGTGGATGTCAGCCATTTTCTGGAAGCGTTCCTGATGGAAATCAAATTCTGCTGGCAGTTCTTCTGAATCCTCGCGCCCATTTGTGTGCAATTTTTCAAACATTCACTCAATAGTATCATTCAAACCCGAAGAGACCCCGGGGGCGGTATTGAAGCGCTTCGTGGTTATGGTTTAAAACTCTCTGGAATTTTCCAGATTCCTTTTTCTAAAAAAGCTTCTATCGTTTGACGATTTGCTTTGTTGATAAGGTTGGGATGTGAAAGTTTATTGCATTTTGCATATTCGCCGAGCGTAATAATTTTTTTGTTTTCCAGATACGCCAGACGCTTGTGGTAGCTATTGGTCAACGCTTTTGCTACAATCTCTTCCATTATTTTGGTCACTCCGTTTTTGTTATATTCGGTAAAAGCGTCGTAATATTTTTGTCGGTCAATAAACTTTATATTGATTGGCACATAACCCTCGCGTATCAATACATAATTATTTAGTACGCGCCCAATGCGACCATTCCCATCTATAAACGGGTGGGTGTATTCAAATGCAAGATGCAGTCGGGCGACACGCTTGATAACACTTTCATGACTTGCGGAGTTATATTCTGTCAGCATTTTTTCTAATCGTTCAATTATTTCTTGAGGCGCAGGGGCGATATGGCTGCCGACGCGCACATACTCTTTACCTATGCGGAATCTTCCCGCGATATCATCGCGAATGTTTGCAATCAGCATTGTGTGGAGCGAGAGAATGGCGTTGAGTGAGAGTTCCTGCTCTTTAGCACGCTTATCTATATATGAGACAACTCGCGCGAGATTTTTTGCTTCAAAAATCTCGCGCTCACTAATAAAACGATCGAGGTCAATTTGGAGCAATATTTTTTCCGTCTCTTCAAGAGTAAGCGTGCTATTTTCAATGGCATTTGAGTTGTAGACCTGCTCGGAGACTTCTGACTCGGAAATAAGTTTAAGGAGAGCGTCTTTACCCACGGATGATTTGTAGTATCTCTCACGGAGCACACTAATCTTGTTAACTATAGACAGTACCTTTACCATTCCACCTATTGTAGTTGCATTAACGTTTTTTGTCAACATAATCGTGAAAAATGGTAGAAAAATCATCTATTTTCACGATTATGTTTCAAACCAGACTGCGTTGTTCGTTATCTTCCACGACCGTTAGAGATAACGAACATCAAAAAATGATGGCTATTCAAAACCGAATAACCCCCTAGGACGGTACTGGAGTGCTTCGTGAACGAAGGCGGGCGTGACCGAGTCGGCACCGGCGAGGTCGGCGATAGTGCGCGCGACTCGCATCGTACGATGGAAACTGCGTGGCGAGAGATTGAGACGAGACGCCGCGCTCATCAGGGTTTCTTTAGCGGCGGTGCTGAAGCCGCTTTTTTCATCTAGCTGTCGACTCGTGAGCGCGGCGTTGGTCATGCCCTTCTTCCCCGTCCGCTTCTCGGCACGCGAGCGCGCGGCCACGACGCGCTCGCGGACTATTGCGCTCCCCTCACCGGTCGACAGTTTCGCGAGCGTATCATGCGGCACGAGTGGCACTTCTATCCAGAGGTCGAGGCGGTCGACAATCGGTCGAGAAATTTTACGCGCCTGCTTCATGGCTGCTCGCTGTGACGCGCGAAAATCATTTGAGAGAGTGTCTGCCGGATTCATCGCAGCGACAATCATGCAGTCGGCGGGAAAAGTTATCGTCGCCCGCGCGCGCGAAACCGTCACGATGCGGTCTTCGAGCGGCTGTCGCAGAGCTTCGAGCGCGCGCGATTCAAATTCTGGAAACTCGTCCAGAAAAAGAACGCCTTTGTGCGCGAGCGTCACTTCGCCCGCTTTCGGGAAGGAGCCACCACCGATCATCGCAACGTGAGAGAGCGAATGGTGTGGCGAACGAAACGGCGGCCAATATACCGCCTCTCCATTCGCGAGAAGCCCGGCAGTAGAATGTATTGCCGTCACTTCAAGCATGTCGTCGTCGGTTAATGGCGGGAGAATGCCGGCGAGCGCACGTGCGAGCATTGTCTTACCGGTGCCGGGAGGCCCATAAAAAACGATGTTATGCCGACCGGCTGCGGCTATCTCAAGCGCGCGTTTCGCACTCTCCTGCCCTTTTACATCTGCCAAGTCTAGGGCGGGCGTCGGCGCGGTCATCTGCCGGTCGCGCACAAGCCGCGGAAGCGGCTTGTCGCCTTTCAAATGTTGTAGAAATTCCGCGAGTGAGTTTGGCGCATAAATAGCAACACCATCGGCTAGCAGAGCTTCGCGCGCGTTCCCTGGCGGTACAAAAATAGTTTTAATTTTCTTTCGTTTGGCGGCGAGAACCTGCGGCAACACGCCCTTCACCGCTCGCAATGTCCCATCGAGCGCGAGCTCGCCGATAAGTAGTGCGTCTTCAGGTGGTTGGGTTAAATCGCCAGCTGCGATTAGGTATGCGAGCGCGAGCGCTAGGTCGTAATGCGAGCCTTCTTTTTTTAAATCTGCTGGCGAGAGCGATATGACGATGCGTTTGTTCTGTTGTTTCGGAGATTTGTAGCCCGAATGACGTATCGCGGCGCTAACTCTATCACGCGCTTCTTCAACCGCTTTGTCGGCGAGGCCTACGACCGAGAAATTGTGCAGCCCGCGCGTAAGGTCGGCCTCGACGCTAACTAGCTCTGCACCGGAGCCAACCGGTTGTGCCGCAAGCGTCTTCGCATAGCCATGCTTCTGGACCTTTACAGATTTCGACCGTACCGCCGTCATGGAAATACTACAAATCCTTCACGCAGGTCGTCGCGGATGGGTCGGCCTCGAGCCGCGCTTCCTCTATTTTTTTACCGCATACTTCGCACTTACCGTATGTCTTCTCCTCAACACGAGCAAGAGCAGTGATAATGCTATCGTAGCGCGCCTCCAGGTCGGCGAGAATGGCAGTATTGCTCTCTCTGCTCATAACAACCTCGGCCTGATCGGCCAAGTCGGCTTCGGCACCTGTTTCAGACGGAACAGCCTCCCAGTCGCCTGGGACAGAGAGATTCTTGCGGCCGACACTTCCCATTTCCGACTCCAGTCTCACCTTCTCGGCCTCGAGTTTCTTTCTAAAGTGTTCGGTTTTCATCTGTGGATGATAGCAGACTTCTATGGCTGTGCACGCGAGGTTCCAAGCCGTCCTATAATCTCAGTAAATGAGGCGGCATTGCGTGCTATGACCAGTGTCGTCTGATTCCAATATCCATATAAAAATACGACGCGGCCCGCGGCGTCACGATACACGCGCGTGTCGTGATTGGCCACGACCTCGTCGCGGAATGCTGGGGTTAACACCGTGGGCGGCGCACTTTTCTGTTTAGTTGATGTGGCTGTGGTAGATGTGGCGACCTGGGGTTGTGGATACGCCGGGAAAAGTTTGGCAAGATCGCGCGGCATTGTAGATTCCCACTGCAGCATGCCAGCGAATGTCTCTCCGTAGGACGTTACCGAGAGAATGAAAAAAGGACTTTGAACGCCGTTAAGGAATATCACGCCCGCCATGCTATTTGTTGCACCAATATTGCGTGAAAGAGAGCCTGGCGCAGGTAATCTAAGCGCTGTAAAGATGCTGGTGGTAGTCGCACCTTCAAAATACAAAAGGCGGATAGAGCCCCTTGCGATCTGATTAGTAACCGACTGCATTAAATTTTGCAAAAGTGCAGTGCCTGTGCCTGAAATTTTCTGTCGATCATCTACAAATATCGGGACTGCCGCGACTGGTGCCACAACAATCGGTGCAGACACAGCGAGATAGCGCTCGTAAGCGATATACACACCCACTACACCTATGATGAGCATAACCGCACCGCCAATGATGTAGAGACGATTGCTGGTGCTAGGCTTTTCGGGCAATTCTGTAGTTCTAGGTGCTCCAGCCAAATCTTGTTCGGCCGCGAGCACAGTAGCAGTAGAAGCCCCTGTTTCCTTCACGCGGTCTGAAAAATCGCCAGAGTAAGTTCGCAGCGGTGCCAATACCGGCTCTCTTTCTGTAACAACCTTTGGACCGCTGGCTTCGACTGGACGCAGCGATGCTTCTGGCACTGCAATGAGAGGAGTTTCAATAACAAGAGGCGCGGCTTTTGGTATTGGCACCACTACTGATCTTTCACGAACCTGTGTGAATTCTGGGACGCCGCCATTTTTCACAGTCTCCATATCACCCGCGAGCGTGCGGATGTAAGTCTTAGGCTGTATTGGCGCATCCGGTTCCATTCGCTACATATTGTAGCGTATTCTCTGCGCCGTTGTGCAGGTTATGCTCTAGAAGTGATGGTGAACTTGCGCGGGTCATCGCACATGTCTGTGAATGCGTGAGCCGCCTCCTTAAGTTTTGCAGACGAAGACTTACCGAACGATATGACCTCCACCTGACATCCCTCGTTCATGTCTAGATATTCGATAAGCGGCACGAAATCACCGTCACCAGAAGCGATTATAACTGTGTCGAGCTTGGGAGCGAGCTTCACCGCGTCGATTGCGAGCCCGACATCCCAGTCCGCCTTCTTTGCGCCATCTGCGAAGACTTGTAGATCTTTCACCTTTGTCTCGATGCCGATCTTGGTAAGCGCCTCGAAGAAATTAGACTCTTCGCCGGTCTCGGTTGAGATCACATAGGCAATAGCTCGTACTAGAATACGTCCGCCAACTGCCTCTTCGAGAACCTTCGCGAAGTTCACGCGCGCCTTATAGAGATGCTTCGCGCTGTGATAGAGATTCTGCGTGTCAATAAATACGCCCACACGCTGGGCCGGATGTTTGATAACTGCCATAAAAATAATTGCTTATATGAAACGAAATAATAAAAAGTGATTACTAAACCACCACTAACATCTTACCACTTTAAATCCCTACTTCTTTAGCCCGAGCTTCTTGATAAGTGCGTTGTAGTGACGCTTGTTAGAAGTCTCGAGATAGCGCAAATGAGAGCGTCGGTTGGCGACCATTTGTAGAAGCCCCCTGCGAGAATGAATATCCTTCGGGTTTTTCTTCAGGTGCTTAGCGAGCTCGTCAATCTGTTTGGATAGAAGAGCAACCTGAACATCCGGCGAGCCGGTGTCAGTGTCGTGCCTGGCGGTGCTTTTCATAACCGCCATCTTTTTCTTAGTGGTAAGCATGTATCCCCTACCTTACCATATCTTGCTAAAATGCGCAAGTCTGGTGTAACCGTAAAGTACGCACAATATTGGGTGCGCTATACTACCTATTATATGAATGCGGAGGCGGCGAAGAGACAATTCTTAGAATACATAGAGATAGAACGCGGGCGGGCGGTGAAGACCGTTGAAAATTACGACCGTTATCTCACC
>Ga0209542_10014620_pt1 | contig 13327 bp, 14 predicted proteins | sample RifCSPhighO2_01_FD_184028 | JGI IMG/M metagenome (GOLD analysis project Ga0209542, IMG submission 184028) | Soil microbial communities from Rifle, Colorado - Rifle CSP2_plank highO2_0.1 (SPAdes) (version 2) | ecosystem: Environmental > Terrestrial > Deep subsurface > Rock core/Sediment ... | reverse complement strand
GGTAAAAACCGCCGACAGACGCTGTCGGACCTAAAAACGGCAGGCGTTTGTTTATAAAAATATCGCGCATAACTATCATATCTCTACCTTCATCACCCAGAAATACTACATAATCGCGAATTTGCCAAAACCTAAAGAATATTGCAACAGCTATGACGATTATTATGAGTATCAGCTGAAAATGTTTCTGAAAAAAGGGCATAAGTGACTAATTGGCTTTCCAAATCCAGAGTAGATTAACTATATAGTTGAAAAATAAACCTATGGCAACACCAACTGCTAAACCAATTTGTTCATGGAAAGCAAAAATTCTAGCAAAAATGAGGATACTAGCTAATTGAATTAAAGGGCTACCAAATGATGATAAATTAAATTTTAAAAATCTTCTAATTTTTGACCCTGCACGGGATCTATACTTGAATGTCCAGTTTTCATGAAATATAAAGTTGAATATGATTGAAGCTTGGATAGAAATAATTGACGCTACAAGTAGTCTATCAAACGTGATTGGCAAAAAGCGCGGAGCTTGCTCAACCGCAGGAATGAATGACAAAAAAGGCTTGTTTAAAAACGGGATGAAAAAGAGATCGCCTCTATTTAGTATACCTAATAGAAATGCGTTTATAAGATAACTAATGCTCCCAACCATTAAAAACTTGATCAGGGTTTTAGATTTTTGAAAACGAACTTTAACGCCGAATTTAATTACATCTAGAGTGTATGCCACAATCTGAGCCTTGGAGTAACCCTTTTTTCTATCTTCGAAAGTTATGGGTACCTCTTTAATATTTGCCCCTTTAGTGATGGCAGCGTATAAAAAGGCCGGTTGGATAATGTATGTTTGTGATTTCCAAGGTACTTTATTAAAATCAATTTTATTAAAAAGTTTTTTTGTGAACATTCTGTAAGAATTTGTATATTCGGTTAAATTGTAAGTTCCCCAACTTATTCTGCAAAATAGAGCCGATCCCCTTGTAAAAAGTCTCCTGTGCCAACCAAGTTTATTTTTACCGCCTTTCATAAGCCTGGAACCTGCAACCAGATCAAACCCATTTTTGATTTGCTCGTACATTACTGAAAGCGTTTGCGGATCGTGGGACAAATCGCCATCAAGTTGAGCTAAAATATCAGCTTTTAACCTGTCAATAGCGTACCGGTGCCCTTTGACAATACCGATCCCCAGCCCTCTCTTTTTAACATCTAAGTAATGAACTTTGGGGTTGTGTCTCTGGATTTTTTTTACAATCAGTGCCGTGCCGTCTGGGGAATGACTGTCAGAAACTAGAACATGAAGATCTATATTGGGAATCTTCTTACTTTCGGCAAAGACTTTTTTGATTATCTCTTCAATATTTTCTTTTTCATTATAAGTCGGAATAAGAACAACTATTCTCATCGGGAGTTTTTCTTAAGGAGCTCAATATCTGCCTCAACCATTATCTTCACCAGATCTTTAAAAGTAGTTCTCGGTTTCCACCCTAAAATTTTTCGCGCTTTAGTGGAATCTCCGATGAGAAAATCTACTTCCGCGGGCCTCATAAATTCTTGAGATGTTTTGACATATTTTTTCCAATTCTTTTCACCGATTGCTTCAAATGCTTCTTGAGCAAAATCGGCGACAGAATGGTTTTCGCCAGTCGCAATTACATAATCGTCAGCTTTAGGTTGCTGAAGCATCATCCACATGGCTTCCACATAATCCCCGGCAAAACCCCAATCTCTTTTTGCCTGCAGATTGCCAAGAGTAATATTATCTGCTTGCCCTAAATGGATTTTGGCAACACCATGAGAAATTTTTCTGGTTACAAACTCAAGGCCGCGTCTTGGAGATTCGTGATTGAAAAGAATTCCCGACACAGCAAATAAATTGTATGATTCCCGGTAATTTATAGTTATCCAGTGCCCGTACACCTTGGCAACGCCATAGGGACTTCTGGGGTGGAAGGGAGTTTTTTCAGCTTGAGGGCTTTCGACTACCTTACCAAACATTTCTGAAGATGAAGCCTGATAAAATTTTGCTTCCGGTTTAATTTGTCTTGCTGCCTCAAGAATTCTAGTAACACCTAACGCCGTGAATTCGCCAGTTAATACCGGTTGTGACCAAGAGGTTGCTACAAAACTTTGAGCAGCCAAATTATAAATTTCGTCTGGATCTGCTTCCTTCGCGGCGCTGGTAAGCGACTGTTGATCAAGTAAATCTGCAGGAAGCAGGGTGATTTTTTCCTGGAAATGGCGTATCCTTTCGTAATTTGGCGTTGATGTTCTTCTCGTCAGGCCAAAAACTTTGTAATTTTTAGACAATAAAAATTCGGCCAAATATGACCCATCTTGCCCGGTGATTCCTGTAATTAGAGCTCTTTTTTGCTGCATTTCAATTGAGCCTGCGTCTTTCATAATCAATTGTATCAGATAAAGTTTTTTCAATTGGGATTTGGGGCTGCCAGCCGGTCATATTTTTAAACTTCGAGAAATCACATAGAATTTTAACCATGTTTTCTTTCCTGAATAATTTGTTTTCCTTTTTAATTTTAATTTTGACTGTTGAGAATGAAATTAACTTATCCAGGATATCGGCTATTTTGTATGCATTGCCAGAACCAATATTGTAAACGTCGCCAACTTTTCCTTTTTCCACTGCTAAAAGATAAGCCTTTACGACATCCCGAACATCCGTAAAATCCCTATAGACATTTAGATTCCCAACTTTTATTATTCCACCGCCTTTATTTTCAAGATCAGCAATTTGACGAGCAAATGCGGGAACTACAAAGGCGGTCGATTGCCTTGGCCCAATATGATTGAAAGGTCTTACACGAACAACGTTCAGTTTTTGATTTAAAAAGAATTGCCTGCCTAACAAATCTTGAGCGACTTTCGAAACCGCATAAGGCGAAGACGGACTAAGCTGAACAGATTCGTCTATTGGTGAATCCACTTCACTTGCATTCCCGTATTCATCCGATGAACCGATGATTAGTATTTGCGCGTTTGATTTATTTTTAGCTAAAGTTTCTAATATATTCAGTTGTCCCAAGATATTATTTTCTAGTGTTTCCTTAGGATTTTCAAAGCTCTTTTGGGGAGAAGAAAAAGCTGCCAAGTGAAAAAAATAGTCGAGTGAAGTATTTTTGAGATTTCTAACGACTGATTCTTTGTCTAAAATGTCGCATTTAATTAAATTGGCTTTTATTCCTAAATACTCCAAGTTGTAGATTGGATGGTCTGGGTGGATAAATCCTGAAACTGAAATTTTTCGAGAAATTAAATGCTGCGCTAAATGGCTACCGGCAAAACCGGCTATACCTGTTATTAATGCTTTTTTCATTGACCAATTCCAACGTATTTAAATCCTAGTTCTTTTACTCTTTTTGAATCAAAAATATTTCTACCGTCGACAATTATTGGTCTTCTCATGAGTTTTTTTGCCTTTTTCAAATCTATTTGAGAAAACTCCGGCCATTCTGTAACAACAACTAGTGCATCTTTGCCTTCAATTGCCTGGTAGACATTTTTAGTAAAAGATATATTTGGAAGAACTTTTTTTGCATTATGCATTGCTTGCGGGTCAAAAACGGTCACATGCGCCTTGAGATCCAGAAGTTTGTTAATAATCTTCACTGAAGGCGCGTCTCTCATATCATCAGTATTGGGTTTAAATGCAAGCCCTAAAACAGCTAGTTTGAAATTCTCCAAATTGTTTTTTTTGTCTTCTGTAGCTCTTAATATTTGTCTGATTTTGTTTATAAATCTTTCGATCTGATTATCATTAATAGCGTCAACGGCTCGAAGCAAATCAAAATCATAATCAAATCTTCTTGATTGAGCTACTAGTGCAAGAACATCTTTCGGCAAACATGAACCTCCATATCCAACGCCGGGATATAAAAACGACTGACCGATTCTCCTGTCAGCGCCAATACCCTTCATAACTTTGGCTACATCTGCTCCCATTTTTTCGCAAAGAATTGAAATTGCATTGGCAAACGAAACTTTTGTTGCTAATAGTGCATTGGCTCCGTACTTTACAAGTTGAGCTGACCTCATGTCGCAAGTTATCCTTTCGCCGGAAATAGGAGCATGCAATTCGAGTAGAATTTTTTCTGCTTTTTTACTGTGGGTCCCAATAACAATCCTGTCGGGATGAAGCGTATCCTCAATTGCTGTTCCTTCTCTTAAAAATTCAGGGGATGCGGCAAATTCAAATTTTGCTTTGGCATGTCTTTTGACTATGGTTTCAAGATCATCTTCAAAACCTATTGGAATTGTGCTTTTAATTGTAATCAAGGTGTAACCCCTTAAATTTTCGGCAGCTTGTTCAACGGCACTAAACAAATAAGAAAGATCCGCCTCTCCATTTTCTTTAGGAGGGGTGCCCACACAAATAAAAATTGTTTGAGATTTGGATACCGATTCTTGATAGCTAGTTGTAAAAAATAGTCTTTTTTCTTTAATGTTCCTTTTTAAATACTCAGGAAGCGATGGCTCAAAGAATGGAACTACGCCTTTTTTAAGATCTTCTATTTTGTCTCTGTCTATATCGACACAATAAACTTTATTACCCAAATCCGAGAAAACTGCAGCTGTTACTAAACCAACATAGCCTGCTCCGATAACTGTAATTGTCATAATTTTTTTATTTTAACGAATTCGAGAAACTTAAATCAATTGACCGTTTGACTGGTCGAATATAATTTTAAGGCCGGTTTGCCAATCAGTGGGTGTAAACCCCAATTTTTTAATTTTTTCTGCTTTAAGACCTCCCCTAATTGGACGAGGTGTATGGTTATTTTCTTTAAGAAATTTGATAACCGACATTCTTTCTAATTTTTCAGAATCTTGACCAAATGTTTCTAAGAGTTTTCTGGCGAAATCGTACTGAGTTGTGATAGTCGGACTGACGATATGAAAAATGCCAGATTGATTTTTGTTTACTAGCATTTCGACCGCAGGCGCTAAATCGTCAATAAAGGTTGGTGTAATATACTGGTTATCAAACATTGGATAAAGCTTACCCTTTCTGTAAAGTCTCAAGATCCTTTTTACGATATCATCTTTCTTGTGAAATATTCCTCTGTAAGGGTAAGCGATACGAATAATTATTGAGTTATTAAGTTCCTGTACGATTTTTTCGGCTTCAATTTTTGTTATTCCGTACCATGATACTTTTTCTAGGTCCGGTCCCAACACATCTTCCTCAGAGTAAGGACCGCTGGTACCGTCAAAGACAAAGTCGGTCGAAATGAAAACCAACTTTCTTTTGAATTTCCGACAGGCTTCAATAATATTCCTTACACCAATAACATTAATTTGCCAACAAGAACCGTCCGTGTCATCCCTTTGTTTTTCAGCTACATCAACGTCAGTGTAGGCTGAAAAGAGGATAACAGATTCAAACTCGTTTTCTTCAAAAAATTTAGTTACCGATTCTGAATCAGTAATGTCAACTGATATCTCGCTACCTAAAACCGCTTTTACAAGTGACAGTTGCGATAGTTCGCAAAACCGAGAACCAACCATTGAATCCGCTCCTATGACGCCAATTGCGCTATTTTTTTTCAATGGAAAAATCCTCTCTGACTTTGTTCCAATCGAGCTCTCCCTTGTACTCGAGACGACCTTCATCGTCTGGATTGTAGAGTTGAGTAGGAAAGTTTAATAAATAACCTGGTGTTTTAGAAATTATCATGAATCCATGATACGTTTCCTCGGGAATAACTACCATATACATCTCATTTTCTTTTTGCGGACCCATAACGAATAAATTTAATTTTCCTTTGGTTTTTGAATTTTCTCTGGGATCGTAAATTGCCGTGACCATTTTTCCCGACGCACAAATAAACCTATCTTTTTGAAATTTATGAACATGCCACTTGTTTTCGTCTCTAGCTATACCAGAGGGTGTTACAGACATGTATTGCATGGCAAAATTCAAATCAGTACCATTAAATACATCCTGCCAATCACGTCTCAAGGTTTCAACTAACTCTCCAGTTTTATCTCTGTGAATTGTCAATTTTTTAAGAATCACTCCACCTATTAAATCTTTTCGGTGATCTAAATCAATGTATTGATAATTCATGTTTTGTCACTCTTATACTGTTTTTGATAATATTCATCGAAGTCTTTATTTTTCAATTTCTTCCACCAATCCCCGTTGTCCTGATACCATTTTACTGTCAATTTTAAAGACTCTTCGAAATTAAAGTTAGATTTCCAACCTAACTTATTTTTTATCTTACTTGCGTCTATTGCATATCGTCTGTCGTGCCCAGGCCGATCTTTGACATATTCGATTTCTTCGTGGCCTTTTCCTAAAATTTCCAGGATTTTTTTAACTACTTCGATATTGGGAATGTCGTTATCTACACCGATGCAATATGTTTCTCCCACCTTGCCTTTTTCAAGAATTAAATCAATCGCACTACAATGATCTTCGACATAAAGCCAGTCGCGCATGTATTTTCCATCTCCATATACTGGCGCTTTTTTACCCTCAAGGAGGTTGGTGATTGTGAGAGAGATTAATTTCTCCGGAAATTGATATGGCCCAAAATTATTTGAACAATTAGAGATTGTAATAGGAAGCCTGTAGGTTTCAAAATATGCCCTTACTAAGTGGTCAGAAGCCGCCTTTGATGCAGCGTAGGGACTATTCGGATGATAAGGCGTTTCTTCGCTAAATTTTTCTTGGGAATCAAGAGTTAAGGCACCGTATACTTCGTCTGTTGATACGTGATGGAACCTAGCTACTTTGGATTTTAATGCAGCATCCAGAAGTATTTGAGTACCTAAAACGTTGGTTGTAATAAAAGGAGCCGGGTCAATAATTGATCTGTCTACGTGTGATTCGGCGGCGAAATTAACTATGATTTCAACTTCCCTGACGGCTTTCTCGACATCTTTTGCGCTCGCAATATCACCTTTTATAAATGTATAATTGGGATTTTTTCCGACACTTTTTAAATTGTCAAGGTTGCCAGCATAGGTTAACTTGTCGAAATTGATAATTTCGTCATGCGGATGATTTTTAAGCCAATAGTGAATGAAATTTGAGCCAATGAATCCGGCTCCGCCTGTAACTAACAGTTTCATAATTTACTTGGATTCTTTTTTTATTTCTTGGGCGACTATGGTATTTGCCTTGAGAAGCTCGTCGAATGAGGTACCAGCATCTACCCACCAATTAGAAAGTATTTTGCAAATCATGCTTCCTTCCCTTACATAGTTATTGTTTAAATCAGTTACTTCAAATTCTCCTCTGTTTGACGGTTTTTGCTTTTTAATAAAATCGAAGACACGGCTGTCATACATATATATGCCAGTTTGACCTATTTGAGATTTGGGCTTATCTGGTTTCTCTTCAATTGAAATTACTTTTCCATTCTTGACCTCGATAACTCCATATTGCTTACTTTTAGTTGCCATATTCTTGCCGTATACGACCGCACCCTTCTCTTTCTTTTTAAACTCTTCAACATCTTTTTTAAGGGATTCTGTAAATATATTGTCGCCGAGTATCACTAAAATTTTGTCTTCGTCGGCAAAATCTTGTGATAAATTGATTGCTTGGGCTATACCACCTGCTTCCTCCTGAATTTCATACGAAAGGCGAAGCCCAAAATCTTTCCCGCTTTTAAGTAAATTAATAAAAGCTCCGCTGTGATTCGGACCAGTAACTATCAACACATCCTTGATTCCTGCCCTCGCCATTGCCTCTAGTGGATAAAAAATCATGGGCTTATTATAAATTGGGAGTAAGTGCTTATTAGTAACCCAAGTTAGAGGTCGGAGACGGGTAGCATTACCACCCGCTAGAATAACGCCTTTCATTCGATGTTTTTATTATACTTCAAAAAATGACTGCATCAAAAATCTTTTTGGCAAAGTTAATTACGAGGTCGGACCTCGTTTTAGGGTTTCGGATTCAATTATATAGCCGGATATTCTGGAAACCGAATCAACCGTAAATTCTTCTACGAAATTTTTATAATTTTTTAATTTGTCATTTATTAACTTGCTGAAAAAATCCAGAACAAAATCCTTCTTTACCCAAGAAGTGTTTCTATCTCCCAAATAATCCTGGTAGCTTGAGTATGAATAACCAGCTACCTCTTCGAGGTCCGACCTAGTAATTGTTTCTCGATGAGCAATGGGATTGAGGTGAATATACCTGGTAAGATGCAACAGATACTCATCTTTATCGACTAAAAGAGCTTTAAACTTTCCCTGAAATAATGGCCCAACCCTTTCATATTTTTTGTTAAAGTATTTTGTATAAGAATTCATGATACATCTCATAAATGTAGTTATTGCATCTCGTGAAATCTGCTTTAAAATCAGGTGGAAATGATTCTCCATGAGGCAATAAGCTAAAAGGTGGATTTTAGTATCAAGACCTTTCTTCCATCGAGTATGCAAACGAGGTCCGACCTCGTCTTTTTTGTCTAGTTTTGTTAGATATCTTTTTAGGTATGATAAGAAGACTTTGTAATCCTGCTCGTCTACAAAGATACTTCTTTTATCGACACCCCTATTGTATACATGGTAAATCCCGTCTTCGACGTACACCTTGAGTGAATATTTTGAGGGCATAAATTACAAATTAGACTGATATTGTACCATATACGAGGTCGGACCTCGTCTTAAGAAGAAAAGCGCCGCTATGATTCGAACCTGTTATCAGCAAAACATCCTCGATCCCGGCTTTAGCCATAGCCTCTATGGGTAAAAAATCGTTGGTTTATTGTAGATTGGAAGAAGGTGCTTGTTAGTAACCCAAGCTAGAGGTCTTAAACGCGTTGCATTGCCGCCGGCTAGAATTACGCCTTTCATTGTTATTTGGTAAGTAAAATAATCTCCGCCCTAAAGGGCGGAGCTTTTACTCCTACGTCATGATTTGTTTTGATTTTTAATATAGTCTTTCATGACTTTCTCGTTAACTTGACCCACACTTTCGGCAAAGTATCCATCACACCAGAGAGAATCTCCCCAGAGAAATTCCTCAAGCTTGGGAAACTCCTGTCGGATCACTTTACTTGTTCCACCTTTGAGGATATTAACCGCTTGGCTGATACTTTCCCTTGGGTGGTACTGTAAAAGCATGTGTACGTGATCCTTCTGAACATTCAGCTCATGGACTTCCCAATCGTTGACTTCAGCTGCCTGCCTAAAAAGCTCATATAATCTCGATGCTACTTTGCCTAAGAGTACCCTCCTTCGGTATTTTGGACACCAGACCAAATGTGTCAACAATCTATGTGTTGTTGATGAACCTGTTTTGTATTTCGCCACCAACAAATCATGACATCAATACCTCCGCTTCGGCAAGCTAAAGCTTGTCTCCGCTTCGGGCTAGCATTCAGCCCCGCCATCAAATGGCGGGGATATCTGCTAAGGCATTATATCAAGAATATATTTAAGATAAAAAACTAATCTTTTCGATAATAATCAATCGTTCGTTTTAGACCATCAGTGAGGGAAGCTTTTGCTTGCCAGCCTACTTTCCTTTGAATCTTTTCGCTTGAAGCGAAGTTGGCAGCAACATCGCCTACGCGTTTGCCTAAATCTTTAATTGGGATTTTGTAACCTACAATTTTAAAAATTTCGTCTATGACATCTTTAACTTTAATACCTTTTTCGGTACCGATATTAAAGACCTGATAACCTTTTTGATCTAAAACATCTATGTGGGCTCGTGCAAGATCTTCAATATAAATAAAATCTCTAATTTGTTCTCCTTTCCAATAAAGCGGAATTGGTTTTTTGGCGAGTGTTGCCTTAACAAAATTGGGGATCGCGTGGGTTTCTGGTTCATGATTTTCCCCTGGACCATACGGGTTGAAATAACGAAGAATAATTGAGTCGAATCCATGTATAGCATTATAGGTTTGCAAGAAGGTTTCAATTGAGGCTTTTGATGCTCCGTAGGGGTTATCCGGTCTAACTGGTGCATCTTCTTTAATGGGAAGTTTGTCTGGCGTTCCATAAACACAAGCGGAGGAGGAAAAAATTATTTTTTTAACACCTGCTTGGCGCATTGATTCAATTAGACTAACCGTGCCAATAACATTGTTTTGGCAGTATTTGATGGGATCTTTGACGGATTCAGGCACAACGATCAGCCCTGCCATGTGAATAACAGCGTCAACTCCTTTTAGCGCCTCTTTAACTTTTTTTGAATTATTAATATCGGCAACTATTAATTTAGCGCGGGGATCGACACTTTCTTTTTTCCCACGTGATAAATTGTCAACAACTGCAACTTGATGATCATTTTCAAGAAGCAATTTTGTTACGTGAGAGCCGATGAAGCCGGCACCGCCAGTTACTAAAACATTCATTTATCAAATTTACTTTTTGCGTACTTTGGCAGGGCTATTTTACCTTTTTTGCCCGCTTCGCGAGGCGAGCCGTTCACAGGAATGTTGAGAGAAAATCCGAGGGCATTGGCAACAGCTACACCAACGCGAGTGCCGGTAAATGAACCTGGCCCAGTACCGACTTCAATTGAGGTGACATCGCCAAGCTTTTTCTCATGCTTTTTGAGAATTTGGTTTATCATAGGTAGAAGCACCTGAGATCCGATAATTTGATTTTTAGATAAAGCATCGATTTTTTTGTCATTTTCGAAAAGCTCTACAAGAATAGTTTTAGGGTCTGTAGTTTTAAGCTTTAAAATCATCTGATTTTAGCCAAGCCCTGACGCAAAATTTTAACAGGTGTAACTGTGGTGTCAACTAATGTTGATTCAACTTTAAATGTGCACTCACCCTTGATAACGTAATCAACAACTTTAATTAAATTTGGGTCCAGATCTTCGAATTTTGAAACTGTTGGTTGCCTATGAAAATTAGCTGAGGTTCCAATAATTGGCATCTGCAACTTATCTATAATTTCGACAACAAGCTTAGAAGCTGGAATCCGCAAGCCAATCTTTTCGCCGCTAATTTTACTATATACAAGAAGAGTTAAACCGCCGGGCCAATAGTGACTTGCCAGTTGCATCGCCTGAGGATTCATCACTGCAAGCTTGTGCGCCTGATTAATATTGGAAATCAAAACCGGAAAAGATTGAGTTGATTTCTTAATGTTCTTAATTCTCTGAATTACATGCCCAAAATCATAGCGGCAGCCCATACCATAAACGGTATCAGTTGGAAATATAACGACTCCGCCACCCCTGAGGATTTTTACTGCTTTTTCAATTTCTTTCGATTGTGATTCTTCTTGTGTATTCATTTACAGCTTTGATAGTAACATCGATTCTTTTTTTGGGTAGCCTATCTTCTATTTTACTCGCCCATTCAACAACAACAACATTTTTACCATTAATGATTTCGTCCAGACCTAAACTTTCGAAGTCGTGCAAGGTTTCACCTCTATATAAATCCATGTGGTAAAAAATTGAATCTTTGTTTGCGATTTTTACAGGATAAGTGCGGACAAAGACAAACGTGGGCGAAGTAATTTTTTTCTTAATCTTTAAACCTTGGGCAATTCCCTGAATAAATACTGTTTTGCCTGCCCCAAGATCACCATAAAAAGCAACGATATCTCCTGGCTTTAAGTCTTTGCTGAGATTCCTAGCTATTTTTTTGGTTTCTTGCGGTGACTTGGATAAAACTTCCATATTATATAGCTTGCTATATTCATTCCGGAAAGATCAAATGCCAAATCAAAAACAGATGCTGTTCTTCCAACAACGAAGCTCTGGTGAAATTCGTCTGATGCTGCGTAAATGATACACAGGGCGTAAGTTAAAAACCAATTTCTCCTTGTAGCTCTAAAAGTAAGCGCAAATAAAACAGCATATTCTGCAATATGTGCGCTCTTTTTAAGCAAAAAATCCCAAAGGAAAAGTTCTGTTACTTTTATGGTCTCCAGCGATGAAAAAGTAAATATTACGGCTGCCCACAGCAAAGGCGGGAACCATCTTGCAAGTTGAGTTGAGTTTTTAACTGTCACCCTTTTTCTCTTCAATGCGGTCTTTGGCCTTGTTTTTAATTTTATAGTACCAAAAGTAAAAGATAAATGAGGCGCCAATGAATATTGCTCCGGCTCCCGTTAAAAAACCGGCGATTTTAGTTGATGACCCTGCATTTTCTTGGGTATCTGGCGATGCTGAAGGCGTGCTAGTGGGTAGCAGTTTTGGGATTGATATATTTTTTTCTCCTAGAGTTTTGGCAGTGCTTTTGGAAGTTGACGGGCTTGATTTTGCTGTCGAAGGCGATGCTTTAGGGGAAGATTTTGTGGACTGAGATTTGCTTGAGGAAGACTGTTTTGATTCTTTGGTATTTTCTTCTGGTTCGGGGCTAGGCTCAGGTGCTACATTAGCGCTTCCTGGACTTTTTTCAAGATTCTTAACAAAATCGCCTGTGCCATCAGGAATTCTACCAATACTTTTCTCTTCTTCAATAGTCGATTCATAGTTTACGCTATCCACCAAGTTTTCTCCGCAAGATGAAGAATTGAATAACGATATAGTTTCGTCGCTATTATTAAGTGAAAAAGTTGAGCCTTTTCGATTTATTAATAGCCAACTATTCGCTTTAACAATTGTTGGGCCTCCAGTATATTCTGAAGATATTATAAGTATGTGGTTAGCAACATCACAAAGCACCCAGCCATTTACGTCTACGTCATTCGATGATACATTGTACAACTCAACCCACTCTTTTTCTTTTTCTTCATTTGTCCCGCCTTCGGGGTTGGGGAGAATTTCGTTGATAACTATATTGGAGTCAGCGTGTATCCCTTTAGGAAAACCTAAGAATATAAAAATGATAAGGGGCAGGCAAAGAAATTTTGCCATTGTGGTAATCAAAAATATCTTTTTTGAAAGATTTTGTCAATGAAGAAAAGGTTTTTTACTGTGGAACCATATGCAGATACCACGTTACTAAACCATCTCCGTGCTCGATCTTTGCATAATAAAGTGGACCAGGGTATTGACCCCCACAATTAATTGAGCCTCCATACAGTTTCCCGGATTTGACCGCCTTGACAGTAGAGGACGACAACGAATCCATATCGATCCCTTGATGACCAGCAGGTCCATAAAAAGAACTATTTTTTTGAACCCCGAAACCCTGGTTTATTTGAATTGGGCTATTTATAGGCCAAGGTAAATCACCGCGTGGGCTTACCGTTCCATAAATTTCGGAGTTGTAGTTATTTGGGTACTGAACACTTGTAGATTGTAAATAGTCTTTGGGATCCTGAACTGAGCCGTTCTTATGGACTTCAAAGTGCAGATGTGCACCGCTGGAACATCCAGGACTCGCACCATGGCTAGCAATTGTACCAATAGTTTCCCCTTGGTTATTAT